>SXGS01218459.1_pt1 | contig 18139 bp, 10 predicted proteins | sample 3174681 | NCBI WGS metagenome assembly SXGS01 (sample SAMN11356861, study PRJNA531348) | freshwater metagenome | isolation source: freshwater sample F1-80 | place: China: Fuxian Lake, Yuxi | collected 2017-12-25 | reverse complement strand
TGATTTCATCAAGGATTTGTAACGAGGTCAAAGGCGTGAACCGGGTGTGCTTCGACATCTCCAGCAAACCGCCAGCCACTATCGAGTGGGAGTAGGCAGGGCGCATGGCCAACGCCTGCCATTCTGCCATCCTTTCTTGTGCTGATTTTTTAGGTTAAAAATCTTATCGCCACCGCCGACACTCGGGCTTAGGTTTCACGGAGGAACAATCCGATGGGCTACATTCAATCAATCCGAATGATGGTGATCCGTGGTGTTCTTCTTTTGTTCAAAGGTAATCGCCCTCTCCTCGGCATGTTAATTTGCGTGCTTGGGGCGTGTAATCTCAGAGCACAAACCAACCCTGTTCCCGGCACCGTTCGTTGGTCCTTTAAAACAGGAGACGTCATCCGCTCCTCTGCAGCGACGGATGAGACAGGTAGCGTCTATTTCGGCGGTTTAGATCGGTACCTCTACGCGCTGGATAACAAATCCGGAACACTGACATGGAAAACTTTTCTCGGAAACTGGATAAGATCTTCGCCAGCATTAGATGGATTGGGCGGCATTTATGTGGGGTGTTACAATTCTAATTTCTACGGCCTGCACGCCGTTTCTGGAAAGGTTCGATGGTTGTTTCCTACGCGGGATCAAATCCATTCCTCCCCTGCGGTTGGGACCAACGGGTTAGTCTATTTCGGAAGCTTAGATCACTCCGTTTACGCTTTGGAAACATCCACGGGTCGCAAGAGGTGGGAATTCGTCACCGGCGATCGTGTCTGGTCCTGTCCAGCTATCGGACCGAATGGCAATATCTATGTAGGATCTGACGACGATAAAATCTATGCACTCAATGGGGAGACAGGGACAAAGGTTTGGTCCGCTTATGCGGCGCATTGCCAATGCTCGCCTGCCATTGGACGCGACGGAACGGTCTATATCGGGGATAACGCCGGGGTCATGCGCGCCTTTAACGGACTCACAGGGGCAACTTTGTGGACAGCCACCGTTCGCGGTTCCATTTATTCCTCACCCGTCTTGGGTCCGGATGGGACTCTGTATCACGGTTCTTATGATGGCTCGATGTATGCTCGAGACTCAAAAACTGGGGTACAAAAATGGGAGTTTAAGACGGGTTATTGGTTACGTTCGTCACCGGCATTGGGCCGCGATGGGATTCTTTATTTCGGATCCGATGACAATATTTTCTATGCTGTGGACGCGAACACTGGCAAGGAACGTTGGCGACTGGAGACCACGGACGATATGTATGCCTCGCCGATTATCGGACAAGATGGCACCATCTACACTGGCTCTGTGAACGGATACTTTTACGCCATCGCTGGCAACAGTTATGGAGGAGCTGCCGATTCAGATTGGCCAATGTTCCGACAAAGCCCCTCGCATCAGGCTAGGAGTTTCTCTGCAGGTGCAGTCCGTCCGATGGTCAATGGGTTGGTTGTCGCATCAAAATTGGAGCCTACCTCAAACCGGTTGAAACTCTACTACGTCCGGGAATCGGGCCATCAGTATCATCTGCAATTCTCAACAAATTTATTGTCTTGGTTAGATTACCCCTCGCAAACCAACCAGCTTGATCCTGCCGAACTCTCCCTGCGTTTACTGACCAATAGTCCGAAACAATTCTTTAAAGTTATCGTCACTAAACCCCGTTGAGACTGCCCTCAACGGTGCTCAACCAAGGTTTACGGGCGTGGTTGATGGTCATCATGCCTCCGAAAAGATAAACTATTTCTGACCAATCGGCCCCTAGCTCGGTGAGTAGGGCATCCACACCTTCCTGCGCGGGATAATTGAGGAGCGATTCGTAGATGTATGCGTGTGTGGCCTCGTTGCCACAAAATAACCGGCCGAAAACAGGAACCAACCTTCGCAAATAGGCAAAGTAAACTGCCCTTAGAATAGGTTGCGGGGGTTTTCCAAAATCCAAAATCAGAACTCTCCCACCGGGTCGGAGGACCCGCCAAATTTCACGCAACCCCTCACCACAATCAGCCAAGTTCCTTAAGCCATAACTCATGGTAACCAAGTCGAACGAAGCATCTGCGACGGGGATCTTGAGCGCGTCGCACTGGACGAATCGGATTGAATCATCTTTCTGACGTTGACGAGCCACTTTGAGCATCGCCTCGCTGAAATCACAACCGGTGACCCTAGCCCCTGCTGCAGCCAAGAGAAACGAAACGTCCCCTGTTCCGCAGCAGAGGTCCAGCACCTCCAGCCCTTGATCGATCATGCCCTCTTTCACCAACCGACGTTTCCAGAGTCGGTGCATTCCGAAGCTTTGGAGATCGTTGATCAAATCGTATCGAGGGGCGATGGTTGCGAAAAGGTCTTCCACAAGTTCCGCTCGACGAATTCCCGGATCAAAGAATGAATTCTGCACACCGCCATGTTACTCTTCGTCGGCTGAAACCCAAGCAGAACAGCCCTTCGATGCGGACAGAATCCACCCAGAGGATTACCGTTATCCTTCCCTCGACTCCTTAATTCGGTTAATTGTTCCATCCCATGGCGGAAACTTTGGTGGTCAACGAAATCTACATTAGCGTGCAAGGGGAGAGTACCTTTGCAGGCTTGCCTTGTATTTTTATTCGGCTCACGGCCTGCAATTTACGGTGCTCATATTGTGATACGGCTTACGCCTTCACTCAAGGTCAACGGATGCTGATCGATGAAATTTTGAAAAAAGTTGAGGTGCTGGCAGCAAGTTATTCGGATGGGGCTCATGAAGGAAAACTCCCCTTGATCGAGCTGACGGGCGGAGAACCGCTGATGCAACCCCGCTCCTCCGACCTAATGCGAACCTTGTGCGATCGAGGTTTTAGGGTTCTCGTGGAAACAAGTGGGGCGTGGGATATCGGAGTGGTTGATGCACGCGTCCATCGCATCATGGATTTGAAATGTCCCAGCAGTGGTGAGTCCTCCCGGAATCGTTTAGAGAACATTTCACTCTTAAAACCAACCGACGAGGTCAAGTTTGTGATTGGAACCTTACAAGATTACGAATGGGCTAAGGAACAAATTGCACAGCACAGATTGAGCTCGATCTGTCCCGTACTTTTTTCATGGGTCGCGCCGCTTCAACCTCACCAACGTGATCCTTCTTTGAAACAGATCCCCTTGGATCATGGGCCGATCACTCGTCAGCAATTGGTCGAAAGAATCGTGGCCGACTCATTACCCGTGAGGTTCCAATTACAGATGCATAAATTCATTTGGCCACCCGACGAGCGCGGCGTGTGAGCTGGATCGAACATTCATAATGACCGCCACTCAACAAGTTTTCGATCAACTGCGACGATTCGAATCTAGGAATGTCACTTTTCTAGATCCGGATGGATCGTGGCCAGTGGTCTGGGATCGGGCCGCAGGAACTCAGGTTTGGGATCTCGAAGGGAAGGAATACCTCGATTTAACGGCGGCGTTCGGCGTCGCTGCCGCAGGACATGCCAACCCCAGAGTGGTTGCTGCTGGTCAGGCGCAGATGGGTCGATTGTTGCACGCGATGGGGGATGTCCATCCGCACTCACTCAAAGCTCAGTTGGCAGCAAGATTGAGCGGTATTACGTTCGGAAGATGGTCTCAAACCGAAGGCAAAACCGTGTTTTGTAATTCTGGCTTCGAGGCGGTCGAGGTTGCGTTGAAAACGGCGATGTTGGCAACAGGTCGTAGGGGCGTTCTTGCATTTTCTGGAGGTTACCACGGGTTAGGTTATGGCACTTTGAATGCAACCTCTCGCAGCCTGTTCCGTGACCCGTTTGTCTCTCAACTGGGCGGCTTCGGAGAGTCTCTCCCTTTTCCGGCAAGCGAAGCTGAACTCGAGGAGACCATGACGCAGGTCGAATGTTGTTTGGCGACGCGAACCATTGGTGCGGTTCTTTTAGAGCCCATACAGGCTCGTGGTGGGATCCGCATTCCACCCTCCAGCTTTTTAAAGCGGCTGCGAACAACCTGTGATCAATACGGGACATTGTTGATCGTTGATGAAATCTACACAGGATTTGGCAGGACTGGGAGTTGGTTTGCCTGCGAACATTCGGCGGTTGTGCCCGATTTGATTTGCCTTGGCAAGGCGTTGACGGGAGGTTTTCCGCTCTCGGCCTGTGTCGGTCGTGCGGAATTAATGGATTCAGCTTGGCCAGAGTCACAAGGAGAGGCGATCCATACCAGCACATTTCTTGGGCATCCCGTGGGTTGTGCGATGGCTCTTGCTCAAATTCAGGAACTGACGACAGGCAATCTTGTCCAAGAAAGCGCACGCAAAGGCCAGACGACTCTCGAAGCATTGAAGAGCTTGGCTCACGAGCTCGATAACCCACGCTGGACTTTAAGTGCACGCGGACGTGGTTTGATGTTAGGTCTGGAGATCACGCTCGCCGATGGCCAACCCGGCACCGCGATGTCTCTAGCGATTATTAAGGATTTGCTTCATGCTGGTTTCATTCTCTTGCCTGAAGGGTCCGCAGCAGAAGTGATTAGTCTCACTCCTCCCCTCACGATTGATGAGAAGGATTTGAAGCGCACCGTTCAATCTCTAGGAAACCAACTCCGGAGGTATCTGTGACACTGACAGAAATGCGTTCGATTCTAGCTGAGGAGCAGATCCAACTTACAAAATCTCTGGGGCAAAACTTTCTGCATGACGGCAACCAGTTGCATCGAATCATCCTTGCTGGCGAGGTAGGTGATGCCGACCAAGTTCTAGAGATTGGCCCCGGATTGGGCCCGCTAACCGAACAGTTACTAGCACGGGCTCGTTCCGTCTGCGCAATTGAATTGGATCAACGATTGGTTAGCTATTTGAAGCGACGCTTTGCGAATGCAACGCATTTGGAACTAATCCACGGTGATGCTCTAGCATATTTACGGGCCAACCCACGTGACTGGTCCGATTGGAAGTTAGTAGCAAACCTCCCTTACTCCGTCGCTTCCCCTCTCCTCGTGGATTTGGCCCTAGATCCAAAAGGCCCCACGCGTCTAGTCGCCACGCTTCAAATTGAAGTGGCCAAGCGAATTGTCGCTAACGCAGGAGATGACGATTACGGACAACTGAGCCTTTTCTTACAATTGAACTACGAACCGAGCGGATGGTTCAAAATACCTTCGGGATCTTTTTTTCCTGAACCGGATGTGGACTCTGCCTGCATCGCTCTTGTTCGACGATCCACACCGCTACTACCTGTTGAATTAACCAAAGTGTTTCTCAAAATCGTGAAACTTGGATTCTCACAGCGGCGCAAAATGATGCTGAAGCTGCTGAAGATGAACTGGTCGTTGGATCGTTTGACCCCGGCCTTGGAGGCTGCGGGGATTTCGCCACAAGCACGGGCGGAGTCCGTAACGCTGGGTCAATTCGTGGTTCTTACTCAACTCCTTGGCGGATGCACTGACTGCCCAGACTCTCCTCATCGCCCAGAGTTTTGAGCGAGCATCATGGTAACCTTCCGACAGACACGCTCCAGTGGCGGATAAAAATTGCGATCGCGATCGAGGAATTTTTGCTGGCTGGCAGCTTTGACCCAACCCGCCGCCTCGCTCCATTGGCGAGTCCGATGAAGATGTTCGATCATCAAAGTCAGAACCACCCTTGGAGCCATCAGATCCTGTTCGAATGCCTGTTGGCCGACGTTCGTTGCCGAAGCTGACAACGCCTCTTTTCCCATTCGAAAACAGGTAGCAGCATCCCCTTTATCCCAAGCCAACTCGGCTTCGTGCAACTGATAAACACGGTAATTCGTGGGATCCAGTTTTTTTAGTTTCTGAATGGTTTGAACCAAATCGTCGACATTGGGTTGATGAAGAATAGACCGCTTCTGGCGGTATGCCCTCAGCAGCACACGCTCCCACGATTTCAATCCTTCCGTGTCCGCGGTAGCCTGTTGGAGAACCGTGGCTGCCTGATTCTTCCACCGTTGCTCGTGCAAGACCGAGGCTGCTTGAGTGTTGGGTAAGTTCTCAGAAAACTGTAGGGCGAGTTCGGGCATTTCTCCGAACTTGAGCCATTCAAGATAAAAACTATTGGAGATTCGCGCGTCCACATCATCCCCTCCAGCGACTCGTAGAGCAAAACCACGAAAATCTGCTGAGTTCAATGGTTGACGTTCAAGGTACCGACTGAGGAGGAGTAAATTACGCGGGCTCCAGGCCTCTTTAAAAGTCGACCAAAGCTCCGAAGATTGCCGGACAAAAAACGCCCTTTGAGCCTCATATTCCAGTGCCGGAAAGTAGTCGCTATGGATCGGACCATCCGCTGAGACGAAGGTTCCACCATTGTCGAACGATGCAATTTCAAGGGATAGGAAGACAGGAAATGTCTGAATATCGATTCGTTCCATATCCTTTTGGATGGACGCTTCATCGAAGCGTTTTTTTGAACTCACTAGATCGATTACCGGAGGGATCCGAGAACCAACCAACGCAAGATCACCCGACTGGGTTCTCCAGATGGAAACTGATGGAAACACTGAGCTAAACGTCCTTAGAACCATCGAGAAAACTTCGTCGCTCGACTCGTAGATTTGTAACCACTGAACCATCATGCCATCAGGAGCCAAGTGTTGAGCACAATCTTGATAATACTCCTGACTGAAAACTCCCGCGACCCCAGCCATCCAAGGATTGGAAGGTTCGCTCACAATGATATCGAACCGTTGATCGCTTATCTTGAGGAACGATTTGGCATCCTCCTTAAGCAAGTGAAATCGAGGATTGTCCAAGGCATGATCGTTGAATTCTCCAAAAAAACGCGCTGCCTCACCTATCTCAGGAGAAATCTCCACTGCAGTCAGGCTTTGGATTGTGGGATGCCGAAGGATGGCTCCACAAGTCATCCCGCTACCCAAACCGATGACCAATGCATTGGTCGATGTGGGACGCAGAATCATGGGGATGTGACCAAGGAGCAACTGGGTAAAATGATCCCCCTGACTTGAGGCATCCACCTTGCCATTCACTCTCATGAACAGATTGGTTTTGTTCCCTTGCACCTGTGCATTTACGGTCACAGTTGCGCTTGCACCATCACGATAATAACGGATTGCCAAACTTTCGGATTGTTGACGAAACTCAGCAAACGATTTAGGCACTGCTTGAGCACGCCACCATCCATAGGAGAAGGCTCCTTGCCAACGAGGTTCAAAATAGAAACCCACAATCAATAAAAATAAAAACCCACTGACAGAGCCCGCAACCAAAGTTTGTCTTAGATTTGCGTTCCTTCTCAAGATGAGGAGCGCTATGAACGCATTGGCGACGACACCGAGAGCAAAAGTTCGTGACAACCCGAGCATCGGCATGAAGAGGAGACCTGTGAGACCCGCTCCAAGCACCGTCCCGGCGGTGTTCACGGCAAACACTCTTCCAACCGAGCGTCCTGTGTGAGCGAGGCCTGCGGTTGCGATTCGACTCGCCAAAGGTAAGGTCATCCCGAGACACAGGGCCGGAATGAACATCACTGCGAGACACATACTCGCCTGAACCATTTCATAAAGCGGATAGGAATCCGGAGTGCGTGCGATGTGACGTGTCACAACAACGAGTCCGTAGGGAAGGAATTCATACCCGAACATCGAAATCAGCACTGCACCAGCAAGGGCTGCTTCTGCCCAACCAAAAGCCTCCAATGAGTTCCTCAAACCCTTGTAACGGGCGACCACGGCACCACCAGCTGCGATTCCCAAAATGAACGTGACTAGCATCAAGGTGTAAGCGTGGGTGCTTGATCCCAAGGCGAGAGCGAGCAACCGTGTCCAAGCCACCTCATAGAGCATCGCGACGAAACCCGATAAACCGATCGCCCAAAATGCCAATCGTAGTTCGCGTGGTGTGAATACTTCGGTCTCGCTAACCGGTTGATTTTCCTCGATGGGAAGCGTTCGTTCTCCCTCGAAAACCATCTTCGATAGCCCTAATGCACAGATGCCGACCAGTAAGTTCAACAAACCACTTCCCAAGAGGCTTAGCTCAAGCCCAAATCGGGGAATCCACCAATAATCCGCAACAAAACACCCTACGACCGCCCCCAAACTGTTGATGCAATAAAGCCATGCAACCTTGCCACGCAGCTCGTTAATTGAACGGGTCACAAATCGAGTGAGTGCCGGAAACGTTGCACCCATCATCGCCGTTGGAATCAAGACGAGAAACAAGCTGAAAACGAATTTAAGTATGAGGAGTGTGGATTCCCCTGCCGAAAAACTCCGAGCTAGGACGACGTAGTAATTGTGACAAATCTCGAAGTAATAGGGGAAAAGAAATGCGTAAATGGCGATCCCGATTTCAAGCCATGCGTAAAAAGCCAAAGGTCGACGGGAACGGTCTACTACCGAGCCAAGCCAAGCATTCCCTAGAGCCAAGCCACCCATGAACGCAACAAGCACCGCTACTACAGCATAGCTGGTATGCCCCAGAAAAAGGGCGAGGTATCGAGACCAAGCCAACTGGTAGATCAAACCAGCGACTCCAGAAATAAAAAAACAGGCGGTGACCACTCTCGAAATGGTTTTTCCATTGGGCATGAAAACTGAGATAACAAAACCAATCGAGACCGTAAAGAACCACGTGCAATTGTTTCCGACACGAACGACGATCCTGCTAGGATTTTTAAATTCTCAGAATTGTTCTCGCGAGTTTTCGAATCGAAGTCTATGAAACTTGGTTCAGTGGCAAAAATTTTGACCATAGAAACACCAGAGCTTTTCGCAGCAGCCGTGGATGAAGCCGTCCGCCACCTACGTGCGGGGGAGGTCGTCGCATTGCCAACAGAAACGGTTTACGGTCTTGCCGCGAACGCGTTGGACTTTGATTCTGTGGCCAGAATCTTCGAAGCTAAAGGACGACCCGCCCACAATCCCTTGATCGTTCATGTCGCCGGATGGCCAATGATCCACTCTTGTGTAGCTCGTTGGCCGGGAGTAGCCGATCGACTCGCACAACATTGTTGGCCAGGCCCTCTCACCCTAGTCGTTCAGAAATCTCCTCGAATCCCGGTGAATGTAACTGCTGAAGGCTCAACCGTTGGCATCCGTTGGCCTTCTCATCCATTCATCCAAGCAGTGATTCAGGCCTGTGATTTCCCTCTCGCAGCTCCGAGTGCGAACCTCGCCAATGCAATTTCGCCCACAACCGCAGCACACGTCCAATCGAGCCTTGGGGATCGGATATCGTTGATTATTGATGGGGGGCCGTGTGGTGTGGGGATCGAATCGACTGTGGTCGATGTCACAGGGGCTCAACCCAAAGTCTTACGCCCGGGGATGATTCGTTCCGAGACTATCCTTCGAATTGCGGATGGTGCCACACCGAATCCTTCCGACGAGGCCCTTTCTCCTGTAGGAACTTTGCGCAGCCCTGGACTTCTGGAAAAACATTACTCGCCGCGTGGAAAACTGCTGCTGTGGAATTGGGACTCCGAACCACACCTCCGCGACCAATTAGCAACCCATCACTGGCGACACAACGAGGTGAGAGTCATTGCCTTTGAGAATATTCCTCTCAGCAAAGATTACCAAGGGGTCTCAATCCTTCCTAGGGATCCCGACGCTTACGCCCGTGCGATTTATGCTGAGTTACACGGATGCGATGCCCTAGGCGTAACGTGCATCGTCGTGGAACTGCCCCCTGCGGAAGCCGGCTGGGAAGGCATCCACGATCGGTTGAGACGAGCCGCCGCCTAGACCGATAGGGAAGTTAGTCCCTTGAAATGTTTGGCGAACGATGGATTCTCCCTAACCCTCTTCAAGGCAGCCTGCAACAACGTTTTCCCGGGCTCCATCCGATGCCATGGACTTGCCCCTGAAGGATGTGGCAACGGGATGACCGTAAAACTTACCTCACCATTAGATCCCTGCCATTCTCGCCCAATCACATCATTTAACGGAGCGGGTGGGAGGAATTGTTGGATAGCCAATTTACCAACGGGAATCACCAACGACGGCTTCAATAATGCAATTTCTGCGGCCAACCACGATCCACATTGCATAATCTCCTCGGGACTCGGCACACGATCGCCTCCAGTGGATTTCTTCCCCGGAAAACATCGACACACCGCCGCCATGTAAATCATCGACCGAAACTGAGACTCGCTAATCCCGCAACCCTCCTGAAACCACCGAAAAAGCGTCTTCCCTGCAGTCCAAGCAAACGGTCGACCGGCCACGGGTTCCTTGTCTCCCGGGGCTTGACCCACCAGCATGATGGGACTGACCACCGGACCGCCAGAAACAGGAATTGGATGCATCAAAGGACATCGGCGACATCGCAACAACCGATCGACATGATCATTGAGGCGGGACTGAAGCAATGATGAGTTCCTGATCGGCTTGATGGATGGGACGGGCTGGGACATCGCACAATAGGATGTGCGGCAATAAAACATTACGCCAAGGTAAATCTTGCACTGGAATGTGGTGAATTGCTTTCCCGATAAAAAATGTGCTATGTTCTGAACATCATCATAAGTCCAATCTGCGTGAAAAGATTGCTGCAAATCGTTGGCTCATCCGGTTTGATTTGGATAACACTGATCCTCTTCGGGACACCCTTAGCTATCGGACAAACTCCGCCAGCATCTCTCGACGCCGATTTTTTTGAGAGTCGAATCCGTCCCATCCTCATCGACCGCTGTTACTCGTGTCACAGTGCCCAAGCTGAAAAGCTGAAGGGAGGGCTACTCCTCGACTCTTCGGAAGGTATTTTACGAGGCGGAGAGCACGGTCCCATTCTGGTTCCACTTGCACCCGAAAAAAGCCGCTTAATCGAAGCCCTTCGTTGGGAAGACGAGGAAACTCGTATGCCGCCTAAGAAGCAGTTGGAACCAACAAAAGTTGAGGATTTTGTAAGATGGGTGGAAATGGGTGCCACTCTACCCACACAGAAAGTGACAGGAGGACTAGCTTCCAAGGTTACGACCAAAGGAGAGAACCATTGGGCGTTCAAACCCCCTCGATTGGTAACGCCGCCGGTCGTCAAGGGGATCGGATGGGTGAACACACCGATCGATGCTTTTGTTCTGCACCGCCTAGAAACCGAGGGCCTAGACCCTTCTCCGGCGGCGGAGAAGCGCGTGCTGATTCGACGTGCATATTATGATCTCACAGGACTACCTCCCCATCCTGAGGTGGTCGAGGCTTTCGTCCGAGACACGCGTCCGCAAGCTTACGTTCAACTCGTCGAAAAACTCCTCGCCTCGCCGCAATATGGCGAACGATGGGGACGACACTGGCTTGATGTGGCACGCTATGCGGATACCAAAGGCTACATTTATTCGGATCGTGAAGAAGGACGATTTGTCCATTCTCATCTTTATCGGGATTGGGTGGTTCAATCCTTCAATCGAGATCTTCCCTACGACCGCTTTCTGCTGCAACAACTGGCTGCTGACCGCCTAGAACTGACGAAAACTGATCAGAACGGCCCGATTCCGCCCATGGCAGGGCTAGGGTTTCTCACTTTGGGCCGACGATTCCTCGGAGTCACTCACGACATCATTGATGATCGAATCGACGTCGTGATGCGAGGGATGCAGGGACTCACCGTTGCCTGCGCCCGTTGCCACGATCACAAATTCGACCCTATCCCAACCCAAGATTATTACTCTCTCTACGGCGTTTTTAATAGTTCCTCTGAAACAATGGTTCGGTTGGAGGATCCCAATCCGCAAATCCCCACCGACGATAACTTCGAAACTGAACTGAAAAAGCGTCAGAAAAAATTAACTGACAGTTACGAAAAACGAAAATCCGAGGTCATTGATCGACTCCGTTCAAAAGTCCGGGATTACTGGTTGGCACTGCCTGATGTGGATAAACTACCCACAGAGGATCACTACGAAATAAGAGGTAGCGATGATATAAATCCCACCGTCGTCCGACAGTGGCAACAATACCTTTTCCAGAACTCTAAATCATTTCACCCCGTATTTGCACCGTGGCACGTGCTCAGCAAAATCCCTAGCCGTGACTTCTCTACAAAAGCAAGACCCGCGTTCGAGTCCCTTACGACCGCTGATAACGGCAAGCTGAATCCAATCATCAAATTAGCTTTGGAAAAACAATTCCCGACGAACCTCATGGAGCTCGCGCAGGTTTATGGGGATATTTTTCATAACCTCTATCAGGAAGTCGCTGCAGCACCCGAGCCGGATCGCACAGCTGGGCTGCGCCCTGATCAACGGCTTTGGGCTGATGCCCTGTTCGCAACCAATTCCCCAGCTCGCGTCCCACGAGGACCGCTCGCAGATACGGAATGGTTTTTTGATGAGGGTGGGCGTGTTGAGTTTGGAAAACTACAAGCTGAGATAGAACGGTGGATCAATCAATCCCCTAGTTCACCCCCATTCGCGGTCATCATGGAGGATCGACAGGAACTCAGGAACCCGCGAGTGTTCAAGCGAGGGAACCCAGCAAGCCCAGGCGAGGAGGTTCCCCGCCAGTACCTTCAAATCATCGATGGCCCCAGCCGGAAACCCTTTCAACAAGGAAGTGGTCGCCTCGAAATGGCCCAAGCCATCGCAAGCCCGCTCAACCCACTGACCGCGCGAGTCATGGTGAACCGCGTCTGGCTGCACCATTTCGGACGTGGACTGGTCTCCACCCCGAGCGATTTTGGCACTCGTGCTGATCCCCCATCCCATCCTGAATTACTCGACTACCTTGCGGTGCGGTTCATGCAGGAGGGGTGGTCGATTAAGAAACTACACCGCTTGATTATGTTCTCGAACGTGTATCGACAGAGCAGCAATCCGATCGGATCATCCTCGGTCGCACGCACAAAAGATCCAGATAACGCCCTTTATTGGCGAATGAACAGCAGCCGGATGCACTTGGAGCCGTTGCGAGATTCCGTGCTTCAAGTGAGCGGATCTCTTGACCAAAGATTGGGAGGACGACCTTCACCGCTCTTTGATAAGGAATACTCAACCCGTCGTGCGCTTTACGGTTTTGTGGATAGGCAATTCCTGCCGGGTGCATTTCGTGTATTTGACTTTCCAAATCCAGATCTCTCTAACCCCCAGCGCGTTCATACCACTGTTCCCCAGCAGGCATTGTTTCTCATGAACAACGCTTTTCTAGCTGACAATGCTCGCAATCTGCTTTCACGCCCAGAAATCGTCCAAGCTAAAAGCGACGCTTCTCGAATCGAAGCACTTTATAGACTGGTTTATCAACGCGCTCCCGAGGTTCGTGAGGCGAAGGCAATGCGCGCCTATTTCAAAACTGCTGCTCAACTTCCCCCAGAACCTTCATCAAAGTTGGGGCCGCCAGCTTGGAGTTTTGGCCATGGGAAATTCGATACGAATACAAGTCGGCTCAGTGGTTTTATGCCCTTACCCCATTTCACGGGTCAAGCATGGCAAGGGGGAGCCAAATGGCCCGATTCCACGCTTGGTTGGGTTCAGCTCACTGCAGAAGGCGGTCACGCCGGAGATGATCAAGACCACGCCGCAGTCCGACGATGGACTTCTCCGATCACGGGAACAATCCGCATCTCTGGAAAGGTTGAGCATTCCACCGAAGAAGGTGACGGAGTTCGTGCATGGATCGTGTCCAACCGCCTCGGGGTGATCGGCCACTGGATCGTTCACAATCGTAAAGAGGAAATCAAATTCCCCGAAGTCTCGGTGATCACAGGTGACACGATTGATTTCGTAGTCGATCGTCGTGATGGTCTACATCACGATGAGTTTCTGTGGGCACCAAAGATCTCATTCATCGCCGCAGTGGGCAACGAGCGAGAATGGAACGCCAAAGCAGATTTCTCTGGTCCACCCATTCCTCCACCCACTCCGCTGACCGCATGGGAAAACTTTGCACAAAGCCTTCTTCTCGCGAACGAGTTTGTTTTCATCGATTAGAAAATGCGATGAACCTAGTCCATTTCAGTCTGCTGTTACTCCTGTGTGCAGAAGCCACCGCCGCACCCGCTCCAAGGGTGGATTTTGTCCGCGATGTTCAGCCCATACTTGAAAACCACTGTTACGAATGCCATGGCGAGAAGAAACAGAAATCAGGGCTTCGATTGGACATCAAGGCGGCTGCGTTAAAAGGTGGAGATCAATTTGCACCCGCCATCATCGCAGGTCGCGCCACTGATAGTCCGCTGATCCGGTTGGTGACTTCTCAAAACAAAGATGACCAAATGCCACCCAAGGGCAATCGGTTATCCGCAACCGCAATTTCGACGTTGTCCCGCTGGATCAATGAAGGTGCCCATTGGCCCGAAGGTATTGACCGTGTCAACCCGGTGGACAAACGTGACCACTGGTCGTTTAAACCCGTCCAACGCTCGGTTCCTCCTCGGACTAAGTATAGTCCTTGGGCACGGGGTCCCATCGACCGTTTCATCCTAGCCAAATTGGAGAAATCTGGTTTGGCACCCGCACAAGAGGCAGATCGAGTGACGTGGCTCCGTCGCCTTTCTTACGATCTAGTCGGGTTGCCTCCTTCGCCTGAATCAGTCGAATCTTTCATCAATGATCAACACCCAGATGCCTACGAACGAGTGGTTGACGCGATGCTCAGTTCACCTCGCTACGGCGAACGCTGGGCACAACACTGGCTGGATGTGGTCCGGTATGCGGACACCCACGGATTCGAGGTCAACACGGAACGACCCAACGCATGGCCTTATAGGGACTATGTAATTAGAGCCTTTAATCTCGATACTCCATACGATCAATTCATTCGAGAACAGCTCATCGGTGATTCCTTACAGCAAGATGCGGCGACAGGGTTCTTAGTGACCGCCTCCGTGCTTCTTCCAGGCCAAATCGGAGCGGATGAACCCTCGAAGCGGCTTGCTCGGCAAGATTCGTTGGACGAGATCGTGATCAATACCTCTCAGACATTTCTTGGTCTGAGCGTCGCCTGTGCGCGATGTCATGACCACAAGTTCGATCCCATTTCTCAGGTAGATTACTATGCCATGCAATCATTTTTTGCAGGGGTCGAATATGAGGATCGCCCTATGCATACCCCGGAGGCTGATTCTCAACGGAAGAAAGCTGAACTCCTTAAAATGGACGCCGTAGAAATCGAGACAGAATTAGCTAAATATGAACCCTTGGCACAGGTCGCAGTTTCTTCATCGCTACCGACAAACCCAAAGCTCAATGAGATTGATGGAGGCCATTTGGAGACGAAATTTGTCAGGTTCACTGTGTGGGATGCAAACCTACATCCCACGCTCGGTTTGATCGAGCCTTGCATCGATGAATTGGAGGTGTTCTCAGACGAATCCATTCCGCGAAATGTCGCTCTCCCTATTCATGGGGCAAAAGTCACGGCTTCCGGAAGTCGTTCTTCAGAGAACCACCAACTCGCATTCATCAATGATGGTCGTTACGGGAACAGTCGAAGCTGGATGTCGGACGAAGCAGGACGAGGATGGGTAGTCGTAGAACTCGCTGAGCCGGTAAAGTTAGGCAAAATTCGCTGGAGCCGCGATCGCGAAGGCGTGTTGGTTGATCGCCTTCCCACAGCTTACAAAATAGAGGTTGGGTTAACTCTAGACTCGATGAAACGGCTGACTTTTATCCCGCCACCTCGACCAGAGATCAATCCGCGTGCGAACACAGACCGATTCAAGCCTGTGAAAACAAAACGCGTTCGTTTCTCCATCAAACGCACCAATGATTTGGAACCATGCATCGATGAGTTAGAAGTTTTCGACACCTCTGGGCAAAATGTGGCGTTGGCTAGCTCAGGCACGGTGGCCACTTCGTCGGGAGACACGGTTGTCGCTGACATTCATGAGCTTAGACAAGTTAATGATGGAGAATTCGGGAATTCTCGCAGCTGGATGTCCAACACTCGAGGCGAAGGTTGGATCACGCTCGAATTCCCATCGGAGCACCTCGTCGAACGGGTTGTTTGGGGGAGGGACCGAGAAGGCGTCTTCATGGATCGTTTGGCAACGGAATACCAGATCGAAGTAAGCAACACGGTGGATCAGTGGCAGACTGTCGCTCGTTCAACCGATCGCCGCGCTTTCGGCAGTGGAGACAAAAACTCGAAAGCCAATCGTTTTTTAATGGATGATCTTCTCCCTGAGGATTTACCCAAAGTCGAATCCTTGCTGGCTCGAAAAAAGGTCAATCAATCAGATCTGGCCGCCACCGCTTCCGGACAAGTAGCATTCGCAGGAAAATTCCGGACACCAGACAAGATTCATCTCCTCGCACGTGGGGATCCTGAGCAACCCAAAGATGAAGTGACCCCAGCCTTGCTGAAGGTGTTAGGTGACCAGTCTGTTCCGAACAACCACTCCGAACTCGATCGAAGGAGGTTTTTGGCTGATTGGATTGCAAGCCCTGCGAACCCATTAACCGCACGGGTGATGGTAAACCGTATCTGGCAAGGCCACTTCGGGATTGGACTCGTGGAAACGCCAAGCGACTTTGGCAACAATGGCTCTCCGGCCTCGCATCCACAACTTCTCGATTGGCTCGCATCCGAGTTCATCCGCTCTGGATGGTCGATAAAACACCTCCACCGTCTCATCGTGCTTTCTTCAACCTATCGCCAATCGAATCGTATCCGACCAGTTCCTCAATCGTCGGACGCCGATGTTAGATTGCTTTGGCGTTTTCCTTCGCGCCGAATCGAGGCAGAAGTCATCCGAGATTCGATGCTCATGGTCAGTGGTCGATTGAATGAATCCATGTATGGACGTGGCTTTGACTTGTTCGACCTACGCGGTGGGCTTTCTGGGTTCAAGCCGGTCGAGTCGTTCCAAGGCGATGGGCTCCGGCGAATGATTTACTCACACAAACTAAGGCGTGAACGAGAGGCCGTCTTCGGTGCCTTCGATTGCCCCGATGCGGGACAAAGCACAGCGCGGCGGCGGGAGTCAACAACACCAATTCAGGCCCTAAATCTTTTCAATAGTCGATTTACTTTTGATGAAGCGACCGCCCTAGCCGCTCGCGTTAAAACAGAGGCGGGTGAAGCCCCCTCCAAACAAATCCAACGAGTATGGCAATTGACACTCAATCGAGCTCCATCTCCGAATGAAATTGATGAGGCCGAACCCGTCGTCCGCAAGGAAGGTCTCCCAACCCTGTGCCGGGCCCTCCTCAACTGCAACGAATTCCTCCTCCTTCCATGAGTGCAAACCCAGAAAAGCTCTCACCCATCGGGCACGGTCTTCTCGACCGTCGCCATTTTTTAGGCAATACCGCTGGAGCACTTAGTTCTATCGCGCTCACGAATCTGCTCGGGGTTGAAGGTCTGCTTGCAGCAACTGCTCCAAAGGTTGATCCCTCTAGACCTTTTGCGGCCCGTTCGTCCCATTTTCCTCCCAAGGCAAAAAACGTGGTGGTTATTTTTTGTGCCGGTGCGGTCAGCCAACTCGAAACTTGGGACTACAAACCCGAACTCATCAAGCAGGATGGTAAACCGTTGAAAGATGGGCCTGCCGTAACTTTCCAAGGGCCTGCCGGGAATCTGGCGCGACCGCAATATCCATTCCGACAACGTGGAAAAACTGGAAAATGGGTTTCTGATTTGATCCCCCACCTCGCGGAATTGACCGACGACATCGCGTTTGTTCATTCACTCACGAGCAAAAGCAATACTCACGGGCCAGCGGAGAATTTCCTTTCCACGGGGTTCCTGCTCGATGGGTTTCCGAGTATCGGCTCGTGGATCAGCTATGCGTTGGGAAGCGAGAACCAAAATCTCCCGGCGTTCGTAGCGATTCCTGACCCACGGGGAGTCCCCCAAGCCGGATCTACCAATTGGGGTCCAGGTTTCCTACCCGCCGTGTTTCAAGGTACCCCCATGAGTGCCACTCAGCCGGTGCGACATCTCAAACCACCCCCACAAATCAGCCCCGCGAGCGATGATGCGGCCCGCTCCCTGTTGGCTCGCATGAATGCCCGACACCTACAACAGCATTCGGGAGACAATAAACTCGCGGCACGCATCGCCAGCTATGAGCTTGCCGCTCGGATGCAACTCAGCGTCCCCGAATTGAGTAACCTCGCTGATGAACCTGAACATGTGCTCAAGCTTTACGGTGCTGATGACACGAAGAATCCCAATAAAGCTGGGTTTGCCAGAAACTGCATTCTAGCTCGCCGACTGATTGAGCGAGGTGTCCGCTTCGTGCAATTATTCAATGGGGCCTACGCTAG
>SXGS01620737.1_pt1 | contig 18140 bp, 14 predicted proteins | sample 3174681 | NCBI WGS metagenome assembly SXGS01 (sample SAMN11356861, study PRJNA531348) | freshwater metagenome | isolation source: freshwater sample F1-80 | place: China: Fuxian Lake, Yuxi | collected 2017-12-25 | reverse complement strand
GACCGGGCCAAGCGCGGCTTCTGCCTGTGTGGCCACATCCCCGGTGACCGATGGCTTGCTGAAGTCGGCGGGCACAAAGGCAAACTTCCGGCCAAACGCCTTCACGGCGGCTTCCGTCTCGGTGGGCACGGAGCGGCCGGCCGCGACGATGTCTGCGCCCGCCTCGGCGAGCCCGACGGCAAGGCCTTGACCAAGGCCGGTATTGGCGCCGGTGACGAGGGCGATCTTGCCTTCAAGGCTGAACATGCTGAGGTTCACGAAAGCCTCCCCTGGAGTTTCATTGTTTGTGTGCGCCGGAAGCCCGCGTTCAGGACGCGAGCACACCCTTCAGATAGTCAGACATCGCCGCATCCTGAGAGTTGGCGAAGAAGTATTCCTGGAACTTATCGCCCGAAATAGCGGTCTTCAGGAGGTCCTGATCAATCGACTTCAGCACGGTAAGCATGTCGTGGCAGGAAGCTTTCTTCAGATCACTGAGGATACCGCGATTTTTTGCCATGACGGCGGCGCGTTCCTTCGGATAGCCTTCACCGCGTTTGACCTCGAACAGCTTGCGGTAGCAGTCTTGGAGGTTGAGTTCAGCCGCCCAGCCAAAACCCTTTGCGTAGGGCATGGAAATGGCGTTGCCGTCATTGATCTGGCCGAAGAGATAAGCATCTGTCGGGTCGATAATGAGACCGCAGAAAATTCCCGGCATGGAATTGCAGGCGAGGTTCGAGCCCATGCCCGTGCCGCAACCGGTGACGATGAAGTCGGCGGCTTTCGAATTGATCAGGATGCCGGCAAGGATGCCGATCATCGGATAGGTCAGGTGGGCTTTGTCTTCCGGCGTATACATGCCGTAGTGGAACACTTCGTTGCCGAGCGGCTCGGCGACTGCTGTCAGTGCGTCGTGAACGATGCTGCTTTTTGTTGCCTGGCTGTTTTCAATGATGAGCGCGATTTTCATGCGGATGTTCCTTAGCGGCGTATCATTTGGTAACCGGTGTCATAACCTTAGCCGCAAGCGGCTGCAACCCGTTATCGGTCTCAAATCCCTGAAAATCGGAAAGCGGTTCAGCCCGTCTTGCGCGGCGGCGCGGCCGTCGACTCGCGCACCACGATCTCAGGGGTAAAGCTGATCACGTCTTCCCGCACCACCCCTGCCGCCTGCGCCAGAAGGAGGCGCGCCGCCGCCTGGCCCATCTCGCGGATCGGAAGCCGGACAGTGGTCAGCGCCGGCCAGAGGCGTCCGGCGATTGGCGTGTCGTCGAAGCCGACGATGGAGACATCTTCGGGAATGCGCAGGCCCGCCTTGCGGACAGCGACATAGGCGCCAGTCGCCATCTCATCATTGCCGGCGAACACGGCCGTCGGGCGGTGCTTGCCATAGAGCAGGCGCTCCATCGCCTGAAGACCCGAATCGAACGTGTACCCGGCCTCGACGGTAAGCTCCGGATTGAGTGCGACACCGGCCTCGGCGAGGCCACGCTGGAAACCGCTGCGGCGCTCAGGCGCGGAGCGGAAGGATTCCGGGCCATGGATGTGGGCAATATCTGTATGCCCCAGCGCACAAAGGTGGCGCGCAGCCTGGGCGGCACCTTCACTGTCATGCGTCAGGATCATGCGCGAGGGCTCGTCCAGCATGCCCGACGCGATGCGCACATAGTCCACATCATTATCGCGGAACATCTGCGTCAGCTCTTCATCCTCAGAAACCGAAGGCGGCAGGATCAGGCCGAAGGGCTTGTGATGCTGGATGAACTGCTTGAGGCGGCCCGGATAATTCGCATCCGCGCGGCTGACCGGGCGCAGCACCAGCTGGAAATCGGTTTCCTCGAGCGCGTCGAGGATCCCCCGCTGCATGTTCACGACATATTGGGGGCTGGGATTGTCATAGACGAGACCGACGAGGAACGACCGGCGCAGGGCGAGCGCCCGGGCCTGGGGGTCAGGCGTATAGCCCAGCTCGGCGATGATTGCCTTGACGACTTCCCGGGTGCGCGGCTTTACCAGCGGGCTGTCATTGATGACGCGCGAAACCGTCTTCTTCGACACCTTCGCGATGCGCGCGATATCGTTGATCGTTGCCCGGCCCTGAAGCTTGAATTCAGCGGCTTCCTGCACGGCGGCCGCGAGTTCAGCTTCGAGCTCAGGTTTTGATTTGTCGCTCACCGGAAACCCTTGTTTGAGAATGGAATGTCCTCTTTTGCCCGGCGGTGGACATTTTGCAAGCGGCGTGCGGTTTTTGCCGCCTCAGGTCCCCCTGCCGCGCGCGCTGGCGTCGAGCGCTTCGGCGGATTTCGGCAGCATCGTTTCGAGGTCCCAGAGCGACGGATCGAAAGCTTTCTGGGTCGGTTCGATGACTGGATAACCGCCGACTTCCGACTGGCTGTCGATGACCTCGCCCCGGCCTTCAGCGGCGTTGGCAAAGATGCGGACGTCATGCCCGTCCCGGTCCCAGGGCCGCGCGCCGGCATTGGCAAGCACGAAGCGCTCGACCGAGGCCGCCGGCAGCACGGGCAGTCCCTCGGGGAGGGGCATCGGTGCGTCCGCGTCGATGATTCTTGCCGCGCCTGTGGTGTAGCGCCCCCGCTCTGGCAGCGGTGCGCCCCAGCGGTCAACCGCAATATTGTCGCGCGCATAAAGCGCCAGATCGCCATCGCCGCCAATCATGACCAGCGGAAGTCCATCGAGCGTCGACAATCCGGCCCGCATGACATTGCCGATAAGGTCCATCTTGCCGGTCTCGAACGCCACCTTGCCCCATTCCAGGGCCTGCAGATTGTAGTGCACCGCGCGCTGGCCCGGGTCGTAGATGAAATTGTTGACGATCTGTCCGTGTACGCCGCCCTTGAAGAGGGGGCTGCGCTCATAATTGTGGGCGTACAGATTTCCATAGATCAGGATGCCGTTCACATTGTCGTGGATCAGCGAGCCTTTGGAATGCTCGAACTTGGGATGGGTCGAATCGGCGAGCCCTTCGGCGATCAGGTTGTGGCTGTAGAGGATGTTGTGGGACGTGCCAGCGCGCCATTCGTCCGGCGTCTCGCCCGTGAACCGGGGGCCAGAGGCGGAAAGATTCTCATCGACCGCCCAGGTCAGTGAGCAATGATCGACGATGAGATTGCGGGCGCTGGTCGTGGCGATGGAATCTTCAGCAAAGCCAGATGCGCGGGCCTCGCCATTGTCTCCGGGCCGGATGCGCAGATGCTGCAGGATGACGTCGTTCGTCTTCACATCAATCCCGCCACGGATCAGCGTGATTCCCGGCGACGGCGCGGTCTGGCCCGCAATCGTGATGTCAGGATTGCTGATGGTGATCGTCTGTTTTTCCAGATCAATCACGCCGCCGACTTCAAACACAACGATACGCGGGCCCTTCATGGCGATGGCTTCGCGAAGGCTTCCTGGCCCGTCATTGTTGAGGTTCGTGACCCGCACGATCTCTCCGCCGCGGCCGCCATCGGTATAGGCCGACCAGTCGATGTCCGGGAAAAACCAGACCTGCTCGGGCGCAACGGCCAAGGCTGATTCCTCCGCCGGCGCGGCGCTCATGGAGGGCGCGATGGCAAGACTGGCACAGCCACTCAGAATGATCGCCAGAACGGCCGCGCTGCTGCGCGCAGAATTGCGGAATTGGGACCCCATGAATTTTTCCTCCGATGGGCGCTCTCAGCTGGCGCCTGACCTGTTTTGCCTGCCGCCCGGCTCAGAAACCAGTTGACAGAATGAACTTTAAAGCAAGTATGACACCGGTTTCCAAGCCTGTCCAGCAAGCCAGGTCCGGAATTGAACAAACAGACCCGCAGGGCGCAGACAGCGGCCCAGCAGACAGAACGGGCACGAGGGATGACGCAGGGAAATACAACTGAAGTGAGCAATGTGGCTGCGGCCGACGCCCGCGCCGATGCCTTTGTGCGCGCTCGCCTCAACGCTCAGCCAATGCCTGCCTATCCAGGCGTCCTGCCTGCGAGCCTGGCTGAGGCGTATGCGATTCAGAACCGCGCCATCCAGCTGTGGCCAGACGCCGTTGCAGGCTGGAAAGTCGGCCGGATCAATCCCCCCTGGGACAGCGCCTATGGCACGGATCGCCTTGCCGGGCCGATTTTCGCTTCACAGGTTTCATACGCCCAAGGCGCCCCTGTCGACTGCCAGGTGTTCGAGGGTGGTTTTGGCGCTGTGGAAGGCGAGATCGTCATTACCGCCGGGCAGGACGCGCCTGCCGAAAAGATGCGATGGACCCTTGAAGATGCCTTGTCGATTGCCGGTTCCATGCATGTTGGCGCCGAGATCGCGTCCAGCTGCTTTGCCGGCATCAATGATCACGGCCCTCTCGTGACGATCTCCGATTTTGGCAACAATAACGGTCTTGTCCTGGGGCAGGAAATCCGGGGCTGGCGTGATGCCTCTCCCGCAAGCTGGAAGATGCGGACACTGATCGATGGCGGCCTCGCCGGCAAGGCGGATGCGACCTCCATCCCCGGCGGCCCCCTGGAATCATTCCGCCAGTTACTAGAGATCTGCGCAGCGCGCGGCCTGCCCCTGCGCAAGGGAATGCACGTTTCGACCGGCGCGGTTACCGGCGTGCACGCTGCCTCGGCCGGGCAAACCGCCTCGATAGAAACCGAAGGGCTGGAGACTATCTATCTTAGATTGCTTCCCGCCCATCCGATCAACCCGCCGTCACGTTCGCGTCTCGCTGAAACTTGATATCCCGGCCATCATCAGGAAAGCACCGAAAAGATGAAGTAAAGGAAATTTTTGGAATTGCCACCGGTGGCATAATGAGTAATGATACCGGTGGCATTATCGCAAACCTTCTTCGCAGAAAGAAGGCGCCAGTCGAAACGACGATATCCTGGGGAGGAGACCAGACATGCGTTTCAAGGAAAACAGTTTTAATTTCAGGCTGCTCATGGGGGCAGCTGCGATCGGCCTGCTCGCCAGCGGCCTTGGGGCAACGGCGCAGGAAGACGCGCCTTCGGACGAAGCAGAAAGCCGGCAGGAAACGGTTGTTGTGAAGGGCTTCCGCGGAAGCCTCCAGCAGTCCCTTGCGGTCAAGCGCGCAGAAACCGGCATTGTCGACGCCATCAGCGCCGAAGACATCGCGGATTTCCCCGACTTGAACCTCGCCGAATCGCTCCAGCGCATTCCCGGTGTCCAGATTGACCGGGACGGCGGCGAAGGCCGTTCCATCAACGTGCGCGGCCTCAGCTCTGACTTCGTCCGCGTTCAGATCAACGGCATGGAAGCCCTCGCGACCACCGGCGGCCGCGATGGCCGCGCCAACCGCAACCGCCAGTTCGATTTCAACATTTTCGCGGCTGACCTGTTCAACAGCGTGAAGGTTGCTAAATCACAGGAAGCGGCTGTGGATGAAGGCTCGCTGGGTGCAACGGTCCAGCTTCGTTCGGCAAAGCCATTCGACTTTGACGGCTTCACTTTCGCAACCGGCGCGCAGGCGTCCTATAACGACCTCTCGGAAGAAACCGATCCTCGCTTTACCGCGCTGATCTCTGACCGCTGGATGGATGGGCGCCTTGGCGGCCTTCTGTCCGTCGCCTACTCGACACGCAACACGTTTGAAGAAGGCTCAAGCTCGGGACGCTTCCGTGTGCCCGCAGATGACGGCTGTGTTCCGACAAGCGCTGGCGGGGTAATCACCGGTTATGTCGGCACAACCCGCTGCTATCAGTCCGTCGGCACCATTACCGATGCCAGCGGCAACACGCTGACCGGCCTTCCCGCGCAGGAGGCGGCCTGGAACGCCGCCCACCCGCGTATCCCGCGCTATGGCCGCATCGGCTATGACCGCGAACGCCTGGGCCTTACCGGCGCCATCCAGTTCGAGCCCTGGGACGGGACTGAGATCACTCTCGACTCGCTCTATGCAAAGCTCGACCAGACCCGCAAGGAAGAGTTCCTCGAGGCGATTTCCTTTGCCCGTGAAACCGGGGTTCAGGGCTTCCGAGCAGTAGACCTCGTTTCCGGCCGCGTTGACGACAACAACACCCTTGTCCAGGGCACGTTCAATGATGTCGATATCCGCACGGAACAGCGGATCGATATTCTGTCGACGGAATTCTTCCAGAACTCCCTCAACCTCGAGCATCAGTTCTCCGATCGCTTGCGGATGACAGCCATGGGCGGCGTCTCCCGTGCCGTCGGTACGAACCCGCAGCAGACGACGATCTCGCTCGAAGCCTATGATATCGACGGGTATTCGTACGATTACTCCGATCCCAACCTGCCGGCCTTCAATTACGGCTTCGATGTGACGAACCCGGCCAACTACGTGTTCTCTTCGAGCACGGCCCTTGGGGATGCCTCGATCATCCGTCTGCGTCCCAACAAGACACTGAATACTTACGAAACCGCCCGCATTGATCTGGAGTATGACCTGACCGATGTGTTCACCGTCAGCGGCGGTGTCTCGGTCAAGGAGTTCGGTTTCCGCGTCAACGAGTGGCGCAAGCCGGTCGAGGGTGTGTCGGCTGCAACGCTGACCCAACTCGCGGCCAACGGCTTCACGCTGGCTGACTACACGACCACCATCAGCAATTTCGGCCAGGGCATGGACCTGCCTGCCGGAACGCCGACGACCTGGATCATCCCGGACCTCAACGCCCTCAACGGCATCATCAACTTCGACTGCGATTGCATCAACGAATATGGTGATTGGCGCCGGACGGTGTTTGCGGGTGAAACCCGCAGCGCCAACGAGAAATCGACCGGTGGCTATGTTCAGGTAGACTGGAGCACGGAACTCGCATCCATGCCGTTCCGCGGTAACCTCGGTGTACGGTATGTCGAGACAGACCTTACCTCCGTCGGCATTCTGAGCGGGGCCGAAGCCACAGCGGACAATAAATACAATGACACGCTGCCAGCGCTGAACATGGTCCTCGAGCCGATCCCGGATTTCCTGGTGCGCTTTGCCGCCGCCAAGACGATGGCCCGGCCGAACCTCACCGCGCTGACACCGGGCGGTTCAATCGATGCCAGCCCTCCGGGCCTGTCGCTCACTGCAGGTAACCCGTTCCTCGATCCGATCCGGTCAAACAATTACGACGTTTCGTTCGAGTGGTATCCCTATGAGGAAGCCCTGTTCTCGGTGGCCCTGTTCCGCAAGGAAATCGAGAGCTTCAACCAGCGCCTCCGCCAGGATATTCCGTTCTCGGAAACGGGCTTCCCGGTATCGCTGCTGCAGCCCGGCGTGTCGCCCACTGACATCTTCGCGGTAACCACCTTCGTCAACACCGAAGGCGGCGACCTGACCGGATTTGAAGTGACGGCCCAGACGCCGTTCAATTTCAGCTTCATCCCGGAATACCTGCACGGCTTCGGCGCCCTTGTGAACTTCACGAAGATCGAATCCGATTTCGATTACATCGTGAACCCCACAACCGGCGCAACCGTAACACAGCCTCTCGTCGGCCAATCGCCGGAATCCTTCAGCGGCACGCTCTACTATGAGCGCGGTCCGCTGGAAGCACGGATTTCCACCACCTGGCGGGACGAGTATCTCACAACGGTCCCGGCCAGCAGCGGCAACGATGTGGAAGGCAAGGCGGCAACGCTGAACCTCGACTTCTCGGCCTCCTACCAGCTGTCGGAAAAAATCGACCTCACCTTCGAGGCGATCAACCTGACCGATGTGTATGACGAGCGCTGGATCAGCTCGGAGCGTCAGAACAATCTCAACTACGAGCATACCGGCCGGGAATTCGTTGTCGGTGTGCGCTACCGCTACTAAGGGCTCAGGCGGAGGCGGCGGGCTCAGTGCTCGCTCCCTTGGCACCGCGCGCCGCCCCCTCACCTGGCCTCAAACGCCGGCGGCTTCATTCCCGAAGCCGCCGGCGATTTTGATTTTGGAGACACGTTGATGGCCGACCTATCCAGACGTTCTGCCCTGTTGACGCTTGGCTCCCTGCCTTTGGCGGCGGGCTGCGTTTCCCGCACGAATGCGCCGCCTGCCGGCCAGTCGACCGAAGCGCTTGCGCCATCGGGAGCAGGCCATGAAGGCCTTTTGTCCGTATCCGGAAAGGACTGGCGGCATCTTTCCTGGCCTGGCGGCTTCGAGGGCCAGCGCCGCGCTGATCTCGGCAATGGCACATTCCTCAATCCTGTCTTTTCCGGTGACCGGCCAGACCCCAGCGTCCTGCGCGATGGCGACACCTATTACATGACGTTTTCGACCTTCGACGCCTATCCGGGATTGACCATCTGGAAATCCAAGGACCTGGTGAACTGGTCTCCCGTGACGGCGGCCCTGAACACGCCCATCGGTTCGGTCTGGGCGCCGGAGCTCTGCAAGCATGACGGCCGCTATTTCCTCTACATTCCCGCACGCTTTCCGGGTTACCGCTCGAACTATGTTATCTGGGCTGACCGGATCGAAGGCCCGTGGAGCGAGCCTGTCGACCTGAAACTGCCCGGCCATATCGACCCGGGCCATGCCGTGGGCGAAGATGGCCAGCGTTACCTGTTCCTCAGCGGCGGCGACCGGGTTCGTCTCACCCCGGACGGTCTTGCGACCGCGGGCGAAGTTGAGCATGTCTATGACCCCTGGCGGTATCCTGAAGACTGGACCGTCGAAGCCTTCGCGCCGGAAGGTCCGAAGATCACGCGCCGGGGCGACTATTTCTACATGATCACGGCCGTCGGCGGCACAGCGGGCCCACCCACAGGCCATATGGTCATCGTCGCACGCGCCCGTTCGATACATGGTCCGTGGGAGGATTGCCCGAGCAACCCGATTGTCCGCACCTGGTCTGCTGAAGAGAAATGGTGGTCAAGGGGGCATGCGACGCTGGTCGAAGGGCCTGACGGGCAATGGTGGATGGCCTATCACGGCTACGAAAACGGCTTCTGGACGCTCGGGCGCCAGATGCTTCTGGATCCAGTCAGCTGGAGCGAGGATGGCTGGCCGGTTGCCGAAGGCGGAGACCTTTCCCGGCCCATCGCGATGCCCGCCCCGACAAGCAGCCTCAGCCATGGCCAGCCCCTGTCGGATGAATTCAGCGCCAACCGACTCGGAACACTCTGGACATTCTATGATCCGGCTGCTGACGAAAGCAGCCGGTTTCAGCTGACCCCGGATGGCCTGCGCCTTGCAGCCAAGGGCAGTGGCCCCGGCGATGCCTCCCCCCTCTGCCTGATCGCAGGCGAACTCGCCTATGAGATCGAAGCCGACTTCGAAATCGGTGAAGGCACGGAGGCCGGGCTGCTGCTGTTCTACAGCAAGCGGCTATATGCCGGCGTCGGCTTTGATGCGGATGGCCTGGTGATGCACCGCTATGGCCGCCCGCGCCGGGGTCGCGCGCCTGAGGGGCATGGAAACCGCCTCCATATCCGCATCCGGAACGATCATCATGTCGTCACGATCCATACGAGCCGTGATGGCGAGACCTGGGAGAAATACGCCGTTCAGATGGAAGTGTCCGGCTATCATCACAACACCGATGGCGACTTTCTCAGCTTGCGGCCGGCCCTCTACGCTTCCGGCGCCGGATCAGCGCTCATCCGCTCTGTCAAGTTCCGGGCGGTCTAGCTGCCCCACTGGACGAAGGGCACTTTGGCAAAGAGCGCGCGTTCATTTCCGCGCGGGTCATTGGCGGCATAAACCGCCTCGCCAAAGATCATCGTCTCGCGTGCGGCCAGTGTATGGCGCGGCCAGTGCGGGATGCCGGAATGGTTCGGGTCCCCGTTCCGGGCGAGCGAGATGAAAGCGCCAGACAGAGCGTTGGAAAGCTGCAAGGCATGCGCCCGCTCGCCAGGCATGGCACCGGGCTTGTCGAGGTTGAGGAAAGCGTAGCCGATATCCACCATGTGCGGCGCGCCCCAGCGACCGCCTTCTACCGCCCACGGAAGGTCGAACCGGTACACCCAGCTGGGTCCGCCTTCCCGCGCCCGCGCATCGGCCTCCTCGACCTGCCCGCGCCAGGAGCGCGCCGCCGTGGTCGCTGCAAAAAATATCTCGCCGGGCGTGCGATCAGGGTAGAAACCCCGATAGGCCGCCGCCACTTCATGCGGATCAATGTCGCAGCGCATGTGCCGGGCGAGCGCGCCGGGCAGATCCCCCCAGTTAAGATCAAACATCTCCGGCGCGCCGCGCCCGATCAGGTTGCGCGTCTCATCCAGAGTATTGCCAAGGATCACCGGAATGGCCGACGATTGCGGCGGGGCATCGGGCCAGAAAGGGTGCCGCGTCAGCAGGCGCCCATCCATCACTGGCCCGAAATATATCTGGAACTCCGGGTTTACCGGATCGCGCAGGTCGAGCGCCTCGATGATCTGCGCCGCCGGGAGAGATGCCAGCGCGGCCGCGTCGCCTTGCGCGATGCCGAGCCGGTCAAGAAAAGCTGCCGCCCGCCGCTGCGCATTCAGCGGGCCGGATGCGGTCACCTGCTGCCCGCTCATCGTCGCCACCGAATGGAAGAGGCCCCTGGCGGCCGGCGCTGCCATGAGCGTCGCAATCTTGGCGCCGCCGCCCGATTGGCCAAACAGCATGACACGGCCCGGATCGCCGCCGAAAGCCGCAACATTCTCCTTCACCCAATCCAGCGCGAGGAGAATGTCCCATTGCCCGGCATTGCCGGAATCGGGATACGCGTCTGGCATCAGCTGCCCGAGCGAGAGATAGCCGAAGGCGTTGAGGCGGTGATTGATCGTGATGACGACCACATCGCCGCGCGCTGCCAGCCGCGCGCCATCATAAAGCGTGTCAGAGCCCGAGCCGGAATTATAGGCCCCGCCATGGATGTAGAGCATCACTGGCCGATTGCCGCCCGCCCTGGCTTCAGGCGTCCACACATTCAGGAACAGGCAATCCTCGGATTGATCCGGCTCGCTCCCGCGCTGGGGTGAGGCAGCCCCATAACTCACGGCACGGACGGTCTCCTGCCAGGGCGCAGGCCGCCGGGGCCGAGCAAACCGCGTGGTGGCTGTGTCCGCCCCGTAGCGAATGCCGCGAAACGCCGCCACGCCGCTTTCATAAACGCCGGAGACCGGGCCGTTGGTTGTCAGTACCACCGGATCTTCCAGCCCGCCCGCTCGCGCCGTCAGCGCGATACTGGCGCCCCCGATAGCCGCCAGCACGGCGCGGCGGCTTACTTGCATGCGCCGCCCTCCACGGGGCTCGACAGCACCCGGCAATGCCAGCGGGGATATTCCTTCGCCAACAGCTTGGCAGGCCATGTCCCATACCAGCTATACCCCGTGCGGCGCTCCGGATCGATCTGGTCGTAGCGTTCCACCCGGATACCGTCCCGGTTGGCCAGCACAACGCTATTGTCTTCCAGGTCGTAGAAACGCGCCCAGAGCGGGGGCGCATCCGGATCCTCGACCAGCCTGCGGTCAAAATCCGCATCATGAAACCGGTATTCCGCTGACTGATCAAGTTTCACGGTTTCGATGCGAACCCGATCGATCTTCACGCGCTCAAGCCATTCGGCGCCGCCCTTCACGCTCGCGATGATCTCCGGCGATGGCGCCTCGATGGACATCAGATAGCGCAGGATCGCCACCGTTTCTTCTGACACCACGCCCGGCAGCTCAAAGCTGCGCCCGCCCATTGGCTGCAGCGTGGCGGGGTCATACTGCCCGGCCCAGCCAGCCAGCGTCTCGCCCTGGCGCACCTGTAGTTTCAGAAGGCACGCTTCGCCGCGCGCGAGAGCAGCGGCCGCCTGCGCTTGCGTTTCCTCGTCAAACCCGTCCATCGGCGCGCGCGCTTCGGCAATGCTGCGCAGCAGGGTAAGCGGCCCGGAAAAGACTTCATCAGCCACCGTGATGCGCCCCTGATAGGCCGACTGCGGAGGAACCGTATGGGGCCAGCCGCCACACCCCGTCATCTGGTTGGCAATGAGATATTCCAGCCCGCGCTTTGCGCCTTCAAGGTAACGCGTGTCTCCAAGGCGATCATAAGCGCCCATCAGGTATTCGATCTGGGTGTAGACATTGCGATTATCGAAGCTGCCGCCGGGCTCCGTCTTTTCGGCCATCAGCGATTCCACATCGGCGGGCGTCAGCACCCGCAGCGGATCGCGGTTCTGCACCCAGCCACCATGATCGCGCTGGAGCAGCAGAAGATTGTCGGCAATTGCCTCTGTGTCGGCCGGGTCATGGCGCGGATAGTTCTCCCCGCCCTTCATCTGCGAGTGATGGATCGCGTCCTGAAATCCGTCCAGCGGCAGCGGTGGCTCCGCAAAGGCCGCGCCCGCAAAAATAAGGATCGCGCCTGCCGTCAGCAGGGCACGCAGGCGCGCTTTTCCTGGTATGCCGATTGCCATTCCGGGCTTCCTCCTTCGCGGCCATCCTGCCGCGCTGGAGAGAAAATGACACCGGTGACATTTCGCGTCAAGAGACGTTTCCCGCCCCTCCGGTAGGCCCTATTCGGCAGCGACCATCCCGGCCGCATCATCGTTGCGGACCGCGCGGCGCAGCACATCGAAATAGTCGCTCGAAATGCAGTCGACGCCGTCATAATAGCCCCGCGAGGCGAGCAACGTATGCATCCGGCGCAGGTTGTAAGGCGGGATGTGCGCGAACAGGTGATGCTCCAGATGGAAGTTCACATTATTCGGCGCCACAAGCACGCGCTGCCAGAAGGGTGCGGTCGTGGTCCCTGTATTGAGGCGCGCGTCGCGGCTGGTGCGGTCGGCCGCCGTGCCATGCTCGCCGATCTGCCGCAGACGGACGATGGCCGGATAAACGAAGATCTCCGCAGCCCACCACATCAGATAGGCCCAGGGCGCGCCGGCAAGCGTCACCGTACCCAGCAGCAGGATATGGAAGGTCAGCCAGGGCCAGTTCCGGGACAGTCTGAAATTGCGAATCTTGCGCAGCGTGTCGCGGTATCCCGTCTGCCCCGTCAGGTCGCGCACGAATTTGCGGCGCAGACTCTCTGCGGGCACAGGGTAATTCTTCACGAAGCCGATATCGGGATCATCCGGTGTGCCGGCATACTGGTGGTGTTTCAGATGATAGGCGCGGTAGGCGGCCAGCGAGATATTCATCGGTGCCCCGACAATCCAGTGGCCAACAAAATCATCGACTGCCTTGCTCTTGAAGAAGGCATGGTGGGCGCAATCATGATTGATGATGCCAAGGCCCAGTTGGCGCCCGCCCAGCACCATAATCCCCACAAGGATCGTCAGCGGATTGGGCCAGACAATCGCGATCGCAAACACCGCAACGATCAGCCCCCAGTTCCACACCAGAGTGGCCAGCGCCTTCAGGTCCGATTTCTGCCGGAGCGTACTCAGCTCGTCTTTTGACAGGACATCGGAAATCTTGGCTAAGGATTGCATGCGCGGCCTCTCCCATTATCTGTTCTTCAACGCTTATTACATAAAATGACGCAATGAGTCAATTCACGTATTATTTTAACCCCCTGACGCCGCAAGACCTGACGGCGAAGGCGCTGATCCTGTCGCTCATCAGTTCTATCGATACAGACCGCCAGATGATCGGCAGCCTCATCCATGCCGGCGCCCTGTTTGACATCGAGCCCGCCACGCTGCGCGTCGCGGCCACCCGCCTGCTCAAGGAAGGCCTCCTGGAAAGCCCGGAGCGCGGCGTCTACGTGCCCGGCCCGAACGCCCGCGCGCTCACCCGGCGGGTTCAGCAATGGCGTGATGTGGCCGATAAGGTTATCCCCTGGAATGGCGACTGGCTGGTGGCGATGACGCATCACCTTGGCAGGCGCGACCGGCGCCAGCTCCGCACGCGCGAACGCGCCCTTGCCCTCTTTGGCTATCAGGAGGCCGGGGATGGCCTCTGGGTGCGCCCCGCAAACCTCGCCCGGCCGATGGACGCGCACCGGGAAGACCTGATCGGCATCGGCGCGGACGATACCATCCCGGTCCTGCGCGTCTCCGCCACCGCAGGCCCGGGCCTTCGCAACTGGCCGGAACTCTGGTCGGCGCAGGCCCTGGAGCGCTCCTACGATGACGCCATCCGCGCCATGACGGAAAGCCTCGCCCGCCTGCCCGGCCTGAGCGCCGCAGACGCGGCCCGCGAAACCCTGCTCATCGGCCAGGCCGCCATCCGCGCCATCAACTTCGATCCCCTCCTGCCGCCAGAGCTCGGCAACCAGCAACGCTTCCTCGAAATGGCCGCCACGATGCGCGCCTATAACGAGGCCGGTATCGGCTGCTGGCAGGCCTATCAGGCAACCGCCACCACGCCTTCCGACGGCGGATGAGCCCCCTGTGCCATACCAGCACAGCTGGGAAGAGTGTTTGACTTCCTGCAATAACAAGCGCATAGGCCCGCGGGTTAGGGCGGATTTCCGCCTGGTCGGGTCTGCGTGAGCGAGCAAGTCAGAGTTATCTGAAACGTTCCAGACCCCTCCTTAGAGACAATTCACCCCACGTCCTGAATCACGCCGGGCCGTTATTCGACCCGCACGCTGGCTGCCGCAGGCAGTTCCGGCGCCTTCATGACGAAAGTAATCATGTCCGATTTCCAATCCCTCGGCCTCTCCGGCCGTATCCTCACGACTCTGACCAAAGCCGGCTATACAGCCCCTACCCCGATCCAGGTGAAAGCCATTCCGCTGGTCATTGAAGGCCGCGACATTGTCGGCCTCGCCCAGACCGGCACCGGCAAGACCCTCGCCTTCGCGGCCCCGATCCTTGATCGCCTCAGCCGCAACGCCGCCCCGGCGCCCGTCCGCGGCACGCGCGTTCTCGTGCTTGCTCCGACCCGTGAACTCGCCGGCCAGATCGCCACCTCCTTCGGCACCTATGGCGCGGGCCTCAACCTCCGTGTCGTGATGGTTTGCGGCGGCGCCAAGATCGGCGGCCAGATCCGCCAGCTTGAGCGCGGCGCACACGTTCTCGTGGCAACGCCCGGCCGCCTGATCGACCTGATGGAGCAGCGCGCCGTGTCGCTCGACAAGGTCGAAACCCTGATCCTCGACGAAGCCGACCAGATGCTGGACCTTGGCTTCATCCACGCCCTTCGCGCCATCGCCAAGAAGCGGCCCGTGGGCATCGTCCATTTCGACGCGCACGCCGACACGCTCGACGAGCTGTGCGGCACCAAGGTGAACCACGCCACCTTCATGCGCCGCGTCTACGAGGAAAAGCTGGTCGATCCCAAGCGCGTGGTGCAGATCGGGCTGCGCGGCAGCCGCTTCAGCGCCGACGACATCCAGTTCGGCCTCGACGTGGGCTATCGCTGCATCACCATGGACGAATACGAGGAGATGGGCCGCGCCAAGGTCATCGAGACCGTGCGCAAGGTGATCGGCGACGGCCCGATCTACGTGTCCTTGGACGTGGACGGCCTCGACCCCGTCCACGTGCCGGGGACGGGCGTGCCCGAGATCGGCGGCATCACGCCGCGCGACGCGCAGGTGATCATCCGCGCCTTGCGCGGGAACGAGATCGTGGGTGCGGACATCAGCGAGGTGGCGCCCGCGCTCGATCCCACGGGCATCACCTGCGTGACGGCGGCGAATTTGATGTTCGAGATTCTCTGCGTGATGGCGGATTGGAAGGCAACGAAGCGCGCGCGCTGAGGCGCGCGGCCTACTGCACGATCTCCGCCTTCTCGATGATGATCGCCTTGCGCGGCACGGCCTCCATGCGGCCCATGTTCGCCACGGGCGACATTTCGATGCGCTTCACCACGTCCATGCCCTCGACCACGATGCCGAAGACGGCATAGCCCCAGCCGTCCTGGTTCTTCGCCGAGTGGTTGAGGAAGGTGTTGTTGGCCGTGTTGATGAAGAACTGCGCCGAGGCCGTGTGGGGCTCGGGCTGGCGCGCCATGGCGAGGGTGCCGGATTCGTTGCGCAGGCCGTTGTCCGCCTCGTTGCGGATGGGGTCGCGGTCCGGCTTCTCGGCGAGGCTCGTGGTGAAGCCGCCGCCCTGGATCATGAAGCCCCGCATGACCCGGTGGAAGATCGTGCCGTCGTAGTGCTTGGCGCGTACGTATTCGAGGAAGTTTTTGACGGTGATGGGCGCCTTGTCGGGATAAAGCTCGACGACGATGACGCCCATGCTCGTCGTCAGTTTGACGCGCGGTTTCGCGGCCTCGGCCGTGGTCGCGAAGGCCGCAATCGCGGCCGAGGCGAGAAGCGTCTTGATCGTCTTGTGCATGGGCAACCCCGTCTTCATGGACAACTCTTTGCGGCGCGTGTTTCGTCGGCGTCCGATAGCGGCTATATAGCAGCCCCGCCCGCGCGGACAAGGAGCGCCCATGAATGATCCCGAACGCCTGCTCTACTTGACGCGCGCCGACGTGGCGGCGGCCGGGGTGCCCTATGCCGGCATGATCGAGGCGGTCGAGCGCTGCTTCAAGGAATGGGACGAAGGCGCGTTGGTCGGCCACGCGAAGGTCGTCTCGCTCACGCCCGCGCGCAGCTTCTTCTATTCGCTGAACGCGTATTCGCCGCGCCTGGGGTTCAATCTCTGCCACAACTCCATGGGCGTGGAGGCGGAACTGGCCAAGCCCGGCGAGCATCATTTGAACGGCATGGAGATTCTCTCCGACTACAAGACCGCGCGGCCCGTGGCGCTCATCGATTCGTTCTGGATGTCGACGTGGATTCCGGCGGCCGGGTCCGGCATGGTCGCCAAGCGGTACGCGCGCGCGGATTCGGAAAGCGTGGGCGTCGTCGCCACGGGCGCGCAGGCGCGCGTGCACCTGCCCGCGCTCAAGGCCGTGTTGCCGCGCCTGAAGCGCGTCGTCGCCTACAACCGCAGCAGGGGCGGGGCCGAGCGTTTCGCCGAGGAGGCGCGGGCAGAGGGCTGGACGGTCGAGGTGGCGTCCGATCCGCGCCCGGCGGCGGAATGCGACGTGGTCGTGACCAGCATTCCCGTCTCGCGCGGCTCCACGCCCTTTCTCGATCCGTCTTGGGTCAGGCCGGGTGCCTTCGTCAGCGCGGTCGATCTCGGCCGGTCCTGGCATCCGGGCCTCGAGCGGATGGATCGCGTGCTGACGGACGACCAGGCGCAGGCCGAGCACGAAATCGCCATCGGCCGCTTCAAGATCAAGGGGCCCTACGAGGCCGATCTGAAGGACATGGCCGCCGGCCGCGCCAAAGGGCGGGGGAGCGCCGCCGAGCGCATCGTCATCTGCCACAGCGGGCACGCGGTCGGCATTCTCGGCTTGGCTGCCCTGACCTATGAATGCGCGCGCAAGGCAGGGGTCGGAACCTGGTTGCCGGCCAATTGGCGTTAGCCGCGCGGCTTGGCAGACTGAACGCAGAAGGGGAGGACGCCATGGCCAAGGCACGCGTACGCAAGGGGAAACCCAAGACGCCGTTCCACACACTGCACCACCTGTGCATCGTGGTGCGCGACATCGACAAGGCGCAGCGCTTCTACGAATCGATCGGCATCGGGCCGTGGCAGGACTACCCGCCCCTCGACGAGTTCAAGACGTTGAAGATGCCGGACGTTCTCGGGTTCAAGGCGCTCAAGTTCCGCTACTGCCAATTGGGCCCGGTGCAATTCCAGCTGGGCTATCCGCCGCCCGGCAAGACGCCGCAGCGCAAGTTCCTTGAAGCCAGGGGCGAAGGCGTCTTCCACATCGGCTTCGTGGTGGACGATGTGGACGCGGGCGAGCGTGCGGCCGTCGCCATGGGCCTCGATCCCTATATGCGGGGCCGGCGCGCGAACGGCAGCGGCTTCACCTATTTCAACACGGCCGGCAAAGGTGGTGTCACGCTCTCCATCCGCAAGAGCCCGCCCGCGAAAGCAGCGGCGAGGAAGACGCCGAAGCGCGCGCGCGCGAAGCGCCGCGCGCGGCGCTAGTCGTGGCCTTCGTCCATCGACCCGCCGTGCTCGCGCGCGGCGGCCTGGTCGTCGCCGGCCATCATTTCGCCGCCGAAGCCGGGGCCGCCGTCTTGCGCGAGGGCGGGAACGCGATCGACGCGGCGGTCGCGGCGGCGGCGACGCTCGCCGTCGCCATTCCGTTCATGAACGGCTTGGGCGGGGATTGCTTCGTGTTGTGGCACGACGCCAAGCGGGCCGAGAGTTTCGCCGTCAATGGCAGCGGGGCCGCGCCCTTGGCGGCCTCGCCCGCGCATTACCGAAAGCTCGGTCTCGCGTCCGTGCCGAGCCACGGCCCGCTGTCCATCTCCACGCCCGGCGCGGTGCACGCCTGGGCGCGTTGCCTGAAGCTTTACGGCACCATCGATT
>SXGS01441628.1_pt1 | contig 18142 bp, 19 predicted proteins | sample 3174681 | NCBI WGS metagenome assembly SXGS01 (sample SAMN11356861, study PRJNA531348) | freshwater metagenome | isolation source: freshwater sample F1-80 | place: China: Fuxian Lake, Yuxi | collected 2017-12-25 | reverse complement strand
GGCACCGGTCCACGTCACATCCGCTTCCATCCGACGAAGCCCATCGCCTATGTCGCCAACGAGCAGGGCAGCAGCGTGACCGTGTATCCGGTCGTCGCACGCACGGGAACACTCGGCGCGCCCCTTCAGACTCTGCCCACACTGCCTGCCGACTTCCAGGGGAAGAATAGCTGCGCCGAGATCCACCTCCATCCGTCCGGACACTACCTCTGGGTTTCCAATCGGGGGCATGACTCGCTCGCCGGGTTTGCCGTGGATGCGGAGACGGGAAAACTAACCGCAACCGGCCACACCTCGACCCCAAAGACGCCCCGGTCGTTTGCGCTCGAACCGGCCGGCCGCTTCGCCTACGCGGCCGGGCAGGGATCCACCCAACTGGCAGCCTACAAGGTGCAGCCCGACACCGGGGCGCTGACGCCGATCCACACCTATGAGGTAGGGCCGCAGCCTGCCTGGGTGGAGATCATCGCGCTGCCGGAGTAGTTCCCGCACCGACCCCCTGCTGCGAGGGAAGAGTGGAGAGAAGTGAGAAACGAGTGGAGGCCCTCACTCACTCCTCAACGCTCTTTCCTCGAATCCCGGCGCCTTCCCCGATCACTGAACTATGGAAGCAAGCGGAAGCACTGGCGAAAACTCCCGTCCGGCCGCGGCTGAGCTCCGCGGGTTCTCGCTGTCAGTGTGGGGTGTGGTGGCCGCATTCGGCGCCTACTTTTGCATGTACGGGTTCCGCAAACCGTTTACCGCCGGCGCCTATGCCGGATCGCCGGTGTGGGGAGTGGACCTCAAGACCCTGCTGGTGATCTTGCAGGTCATCGGGTACACCCTCTCCAAATTCATCGGGATCCGCGTGATCGCGGAGATGGCGCCGCGTCGCCGGGTCGGGATGCTGCTCGGGTTGGTGGGGATTGCCCAGGCGGCGCTCCTCGGTTTCGGCCTCACCCCGGCGCCGTGGAATTGCGTGTGGCTCTTCTTCAATGGCCTGCCGCTCGGGATGGTGTTCGGTCTGGTACTCGGCATGCTCGAGGGGCGGCGCCAGACCGAGGCTCTGGCCGCGGGCCTCTGTGCCAGCTTCATCGTGGCCGATGGAGTGGCCAAGACGGTGGGGGCCACACTGCTGGTTGCCGGGGTGCCACCCTACTGGATGCCGTTTGCTGCAGGGTTGTTGTTTACCCCACCGTTGCTCCTGTTTGCCTGGATGCTCTCTCGCATCCCTGGACCCACCGAGCGCGACCTCCAGGTCCGGAGCGCTCGAACTCCCATGCGGGCTGCCGATCGGAGAGCATTCCTCCGGAAGTATGGGGCCGGCCTCGCGTTGGTGGGCCTGACCTACCTCTTCATCACGATCCTGCGCAGTGTGCGGGCCGATTTTGCACCGGAGATCTGGGCAGGTCTCGGCTGGTCCGCCCAACCCGGGACCTTTGCCGGTTCCGAAACCATCGTGGCCGCAGCGGTGGTGACGGCGAGCGGCGCCACCGTGGTCATTCGCGATAACCGCCGCGCGTTCTTCGCTGCCCTGGGCATGGCGCTGTTCGGAGTCAGTCTGATCGGCGTGGCCGTCATCGGCCAGGGACTCGGCTGGTTCTCACCCCTCGGGTTCCTGATCGCCGTTGGCGTGGGCCTGTACCTCCCGTATATCGCCGTGCATACCACACTCTTCGAGCGCTGGATTGCAATGACGGGGGAACGCGCAAACGTCGGCTACCTGATGTACCTGGTAGATGCGTGCGGCTACCTGGGATACGTCGCCGTCCTGCTTGCGCGGAACTTTCTGGGCAAACCCGGGGACTTCGCCGGCTTCTTCACCCGGCTGTGCGGCAGCCTGGCCGCGATCTCGGCCGTGCTCCTGGTGCTCTGCTGGGGATATTTTGCGACCGACCGATCCAGGCAGACCGGAACACGCGTACACTCTCCCTGAGCCGACAGGTACCGTGACACTCCGTGTCAGGGCAACAGTGCCGGGTGCCCCTGGGCGTGGCTCCCGGGTTCGAAAGGCAGACGCAGGATGATTCTGCGGTGGCGGCTGAGAGAGCCGTTTTGCGGGTGGTCGCATTTGTGCGGGGGCGTACTGTCGCTCGTGGGCCTGTTGGCTCTCGTCTCTCTCTCGATTCACAAGCCGTGGCACCTGATCGGCTTTCTGATCTACGGGCTGAGCCTGCTCATCCTGTACATCGCCAGCACGCTGTACCACTCACTCCCTGCCACGCCGCAGCGCCTCCATCGCCTCCTGATCTTTGACCAGGTGGCGATTTACCTGCTGATCGCCGGCACCTATACCCCCCTCTGCCTGGTTTCCCTGCGTGGATTCTGGGGTTGGAGCCTGCTCGCGGTGGTCTGGGGCATCGCCCTGGCAGGCTCAGCGATCCGGATCACCTGGCGTGGCGCTCCCCCCTGGCTGCCGATTGTGCTGTACCTATTGATGGGCTGGCTGTCGCTTTTGGTGCTTCCGCCCCTGCAGCAGGTACTGCCGGCAGCGGCGTTGCAGTGGCTGTTTGCCGGCGGCATGCTTTACACCGTCGGTACTGTGGTCTTCGCGCTAAAGATCCCGCAACTGTGGCCTGGGACCTTCAGTTCCCACGAGCTCTGGCATCTGTTCGTCCTGGCCGGCAGCGGCTGCCACTACGTGCTGATGCTACGGTTTGTGGCCCCGGCGCCCTGAGTGTTCCAGGCGAAAGCTGGACAACGCTTTCCGGCGAAAACTCCGACACACGAGGGTAAGCACGATAGTTCGGCAGTGATCCCCCGTGGGGGTGCCGCCGGCCTCCAGATGAACCGCGGGCACGGTGGGAATGCCCCCACCACCGCCCCGGGAACGCCGGCATCTTGCCGGCCTGCATGCTGCGCGAGGCTGAAGAGTTGGACTCGCAAGTCGTACTGACGGTGTGGCAAGTGGCCACCTTCTCCTCACCGTCCCGCTGCACCCTCTGTCGTGAAACAGGCCGCATTTTGCTAGGGACGACGAGACCGGTCAGGAAACAGACACCCGTCGGCGGAACGAGCGGAGAGGAGCGAGTGCGAAAACTATTCGTTTCTCACTCCTCTTCACTCACTCCTCGGCCCTTCACCGCGCGCGGATGCAGAACAGGTGCTTCTCGCCACGGAGCAGGAGGCAGTCGCGGCCGGGAATCGGCGAGGCAACGATGCGCTCCCCCATCGGGTTTTCACTCAGCATCTCGAAGCGATCCGTCACCCGAGCGGCAAACACGGTGCCGTCCTCGCGGGCCGCGTAGAGGATGCCGTTCGCGATCACAGGCGAAGCGTAGAAGCTGGCGCTGCTGCGGGGGAAGGCGCCTTCCCAGAGAGTCTTGCCGGTCGCCGGATCGAGGCACACCACGCCACCCCGGTGGCGCAGCAGGTAGACCCGACCCTGATACTCGACCGGGGTGCAGCAAAAGACGCCTGTGTCCTCCCGCTGCCAGACCTGCTGTGAGGCAGAGACATCGCCGCTGCCGTCCAACCGGACACCATGAACCCGCGCCTGTCCGGCCCGATCGTCCCGCCCCACCGGCACCACTACCACTCCCCGGGAGATTACCGGTGTAGCAATCGCGGGCCAGTTTCGCATACCACGGGGGTTGAAACCCTCGCAGGACCAGAGCAGCGCGCCGTCCGCAGCGGAGTGAGCAGTCAGCCGATCCGCCCCCCACAACAGGAATGCCGCCCGACCCCCGTGACGGAAGAACACCGGTGTGGCGTAACCGTTATCGTTCTCTGCCGGCGCGGGGTAGTTCCGCTTCTGAAGCCAGCGTTGCTCCCCGGTCTTCTTGTCAAAGCCCGCCACCCACGACTCGCCGTTGTGGATCCGCGAAAGAATCACGTGGTTTTCGGTGAGCACGGGCGAACTGCCGGAATCCCAGTAGAGCTTTTCCGGCCCGTACCGCTCTTCCAGGTTGAGTTCCCAGCGCACGCGCCCGTTCATTTCCAGGGCAGCCACGCGGCCACTGCGGAAGCGGGCGTAGATGCCCTTACCATCGGTCACCGGGGAGGCATTGCAACTGGAAGCCAGCGTGCGGTGGCGGGCCGGGGTGCCTGCCCCGAGCCGGGTCAGCCAGAGTTGCTTCCCGTTTTCATCAAGGGCGAGCACGGCGTCTTCCCCCTCGACCGGCGTGGTCAGGAACACCCGGTTGCGGTAGGCGATGGGGGTAGAAACGCCGTTGCCGGGGAGGAGCACCTTCCACGCGGCGGCCTCAGGGGTCCAGCGAGTAGGGAACTCCCCTGTGGTCGCGCTGCCGTTCGCGGCGGGCCCGCGCCAGGCCGGCCAGTCGCCCCCTTTCGGGGCGGCAAATGTGGTCGTAATGGGAACGGCGAGAAGAGCGGTGAGGCAAAGGGCGGAAGGCTTCATCAGGCACCTCGTCGAGTCGTCGGGAATGCTCCCATCCACGCGAGACGGGACAACCGGCTACTCACTGCGTCCGGTTGGAAACAGGCTCCGCAGGAAGTTGTACGCCAATGGGCAAAAGACCTTCATCCGTCCCGCTTCTCACCCCACGGGAAGTGGTCGCTGCCGAATCTGCCCCGGTGTGCCGAAGTACGAGCCCCCACACAGGCACTCTTCCAGGCGCTCCAGGTATGGGATCGCGGCCTCGGGGGTGATCGTGGCAGCCTCGGCGTCGGAGATCCGGCCGAAGAAGTAGCGGCCGGACGCCGGAATGCCCTCATACTCCAACTGGTAGCGCAGCCAGAGCCGAGCGCAGGCACAGCATCGCTGCACCGTCACCTCTCCGAACCGGCCATTCGTCTCGTCCACCCCTACCCGGCGGGCCAACGCGTACCCCGCCGCGGGCAGCGGGAGTTCTGCACACCGGCAGGGGGATTGCAGACCTCTGTCGTCCACCTCAGTCCTCGAACGGTGGCCGGGGATAGCCCATGCCGAACGGCTCCTCCGGCCGATTCCATTCGCCCAGCAGGGCCCGGCGCAGCGGAGTGGTGCGGGCGACGAATTCGGGATCGTTGCGCCGCCGGTCCGACGGTACCAGCCACGGGGGCGCATAGACCATATGCTGGATGTAGCGATGGAAGTCCCGATCGTTGCGGGTGCCGCAGTGATACACACCCTGATGGAACATCAGCACCGTCCCCGGGCGCCCGCAGATCACCTCCGCAGTCGGAACCGCTTCCAGGGGAGTCCCGGCGGGTAGTGGAAGGCGGCCGTTCTGACTGCCCGGAATCAGCGCCATGTTGCCCATGTCCGGCTCCGACTGGTCGGTGAGAAAAAAGCCGCACCGGAGTTGCACCAGCGGGGTAGGCGGCCCGAGCCGGCGGAATTCGTAGACCCCGGAGCCGTCCTGATGAAAGCGCTGCCCCGGGAATCCCGGCGGCGATACAGTACACCAACTACTCTGGAGAATGAAATAGTCTCCCAGCAGGGCTCGCACCTTCGGGAAGATACTCGGGTGGTCTATGAGCGGTTCCAGCGCAGCCTCGTGCTCATAGGCCGCGCCTAACTGGCGCCATTGTTCGGGCGGGTGCGGAGCGTGAATGCGCCGCGCGGCGGCAAGGCAGCCTTCCACCTCGGCGGCGGAAAGGGCATCGGGGATGATGAGGAAGCCGCTCACGTCGAACAGGTAGCGTTCCAGTTCCGTGAGCGGTCCGGGTTGAGCAATCGGGAGCACCGGGTTGACCACGCCTCCAGAGAACGGTTTTTCCATTGTTGGGGACGAGACGCCCATCTCCCTCCCCCAGCATCCCTGGTCCCGATCCCGCCGGAGGACGCAGAACCAGCCGGCGCGGACCTCTGCGATTGGTTCAGAACCACGACGGACCTGCCTGGATAGGCAACACGAAGGAACGGACAGCGCGCGAGGAGCCGTAGTCCCTGCTCCTCGCCTCTTCAGTGGGAATACGCCTCGTCCAGCACTTCCAGCGTGTGTTTGAGCGGAATCGGACTGTCGCGGCGCCGCAGTCCCGCCTCGATCCAGGCGTGGCAGCCCGGATTTCCGGTAATCACCAGATCCGGCTTTACGGAGAGCACATGGCCTACCTTGGTGTCCTGCAGTCGGGAGGCGAGTTCGGGCTCGAGGAAGTTGTAAATGCCGGCGCTGCCGCAGCACCAATCGGCGTTGGGCAGTTCCACCAGTTCCAAACCGGGGATGGCCTGCAGCAGCGCGCGCGGCTCCGAGCGGACCTTCTGACCATGCGCCAGGTGACAGGCGTCGTGGTAGGTGGCGCGTTTCCGCGTGGGGCGATCCGGGGGGAGCAGGCCGAGGTGCGCGAGGAATTCGCTGGCGTCGCGCGTCTTCTCCGCGATGGCGCGGGCGCGCGGCTCCCAATGCGGGTCGCCGTGGAAGAGCGCTCCATACTCTTTGATAGCGGCGCCGCATCCGGCACTGTTTGAGATGAGCGCGTCAAATTGCTCTCGTTCCAACATCTCAATCAGCCCACAGGCCCGGTGCCGGGCGCCGTCCAGATCCCCGTTGTGGGCGTGCAGCGCGCCGCAGCACTGGGTCCCGGTCGGAACCACCACGTCGCAGCCGTTGCGAGCGAGTACGCGTATGGTCGCACGATTTACCCGCTGGAAGAGCACCTGCATGACGCAGCCGCCGAGAAGGGCGACGCGGGCGCGACGCGGGGTCTGCGCCGGAGTGAACGGCTCGAGCGGCTCAACCCGCATGCCGGCATTCTGCGGCAGGGGGAGCTCCGGAGCGTTGGGACCGAATAGAAACTGGTTCGCCTTCCGCACCATGCCGCCCGCGGCCAGGCGCGCTGCGGTCTTCGCACTCCAGAGGAGCGGCGCGAGCTTGCCCGGCTGCGTGAGCAGGTCCAGCAGCGTCTGGCGGGCGAGTTTCTCCCGAGAACTCCGGGGATGCTGCTTCTCCACCAGGTCTCGCGCGTGGATCAGGATTTCGCCGTACTGAACACCGCTGGGGCAGGCGGTCTCGCAGGCACGACAGCCAAGACAAGAATCCAGATGGCGTACGAGGGTGGAGTTCATCTCCATCCGGCCTTCCATCAAACCTCGCACAAAGTAAATGCGGCCGCGCGGCGAGTCCCCTTCCGTGCCCAGCAGGTCGAAGGTCGGACACACGGAGAGGCAAATGCCGCAATGGATGCAGTCCAGCACGCGCTCCGGATCGAGACCCGGAATCGCCGCGGTGGGCAGCTCTGTCATGATTCGTCTACTTCATAGGGGAGCAGCAGTTCCAGTCCCGCGATCCGCTGGTACGGCGCGGGGTTCCGGGTCACCAGCGGAATCTCGTGCGCCAGCGCGGTGGCTGCCGCCAATGCCGGGAGTGCTTCCAGGCCATCAGCAACGCCATGCTCCCACAGGAGTTCCACCGCCCGCGAAGAAGCCATCGGCCCGAGCGAAAGGACCGCGTAGGGCTGGACGAAACGCCGGACTCGCTGCTGCTCTTCCGCATTCCGCGCGGCCTGGAGCAGTTCGAGGTAGGTAGCAGTCGCGAGGCGGATATCCACCGGTGGACGGCGAAAGAATTCGACCGCCTGCGGCAGGCCCAGCGCCAAATCGAAGCAGACGTCCGTGGCCACTACGGCCGGTTTGCGAAAGGTGCCGAGGGTAAGCATGAGTGTATTCTAGCGCGTCCGCGCTGCGAGATCGGCCCACATGCCGAGGAGCGCATCCGCACCCACGGCCTGCGCTGCTTCCTCGGCGGACAGGTCAGTGGCGAGCACCGCGTGTCCGCGCTCGGACTTCAGCCACGCCACAGAATGGGGGGCCGGACCACTCCCCGAGGGGGTCGCCACGGTGGGCAGACCGACCGGCGCCAGGGTGCGCGCCAGCCGGGTTCGTTCCGGGGACGGCAATTGTCGCGCGAGTGCGAGTACTTCGTCGTAGGTAGGCATTGTGTCTCCGTATGTGCCGCTTACTGGGCTTCCGAGGGACCCGGCGCGGCTCCGGATTGGGGATACTCTGTTATAATCTCACGAAATGAGGGCGTGAGGAGCGAGGAACGAAGAGCGAAGAGCTAGGGAACGAGGCGCGAGTAGAGTCCGCCTCCCTCCTTTCCCCTATCTCCTGTTTCCTCTCCGCCACTCGCGACTCGTTCCATTCTGCCTGGCTCTGGAGTAAGGATCCCTTCCAGGCAACGCCCCCGTGTGGCCGCCTGCTCCCCATGTCCGCCGGCTTACAACTGGCCATCACCGGCCTTCTCGTCCTACTCAACGGATTCTTCGTCGCCGCCGAGTTCGCTCTCGTCAAAGTGCGGGCTTCGCGAATCGAGGAACTCGCAAACGCAGAAACAGGCGCCGCCCGGATGACCCAGCACGCGCTGCGTCATCTGGACGTTTACCTTTCCGCAAGCCAGGTAGGTATCTCTCTGGCAAGCATTGCTCTGGGCTGGATCGGGGAACCGGCCGTTGCCTACCTCGTAGAGCCCATACTCGAGTGGCTCCATCTCCCGGCCCGGTTTGTGCATCCGCTGTCCTTTGGGTTGGCGCTGGGAATCGTCACCGCCACGCACATCGTCATCGGAGAACAGGCGCCGAAGTACTGGGCCATCCAGGAGCCGGAGAAGGTGGCACTGGCCTGCGCCTACCCGCTGCACGTGTTTTACTGGATCTGTCGCCCGGCTATCGGCATCCTGAATGCATCGTCCAATCTGGTGCTCCGCCTCCTGCGGGTGCGCACTGCCCCGGGCCATGATCCGGTCCACTCAGAGGAAGAACTGCGATTGATCCTGGCGGCGTCCGGCCAGGGTGGGGTGTTGAACGCGACGGAAGTGGATCTGGTCCAGCACGTATTCGCATTTGCCGACAAGGTAGCGAGCGACATCATGTCGCCTCGTGTGGATATGGTCTACCTGGACCTCCTGCTTCCACTGGAGCAGAACCTCGAAATCGCCCGTGCCCATACTTACACCCGCTACCCACTCTGTGAGGGGAGTCCGGACCGAGTGGTGGGCATGGTCCACGTCAAGGACCTGATGGGTCTCGCATCGGGGGGTGGGGACCTGATTGCCATCCGGCGCGAAATGCTGTTCGTGCCCGAGACAAAGTCCATAGACCAGCTCCTGCGAGAATTTCAACGCCGCAAGCGGCACATGGCGACCGTTGTAGATGAATACGGTGGGACAGCGGGCATCCTGACCCTGGAGGATATCCTCGAAGAGATTGTGGGAGAGATCCACGATGAATTCGAAGAGGCCCGCCCCGAGTTCCAGCGTCTGGGCGACGGAGATTGGCTGGTGGACGGACGAGCCCAACTCGCCGACCTCAAGTCGGAACACAGCATCGTCCTGGCAAACGGGAGCGGAGATACGCTCGCCGGCTGGGTGCTGGATCGAGTGGGCGCGATCCCAATCACGGGTACGGTGATCGAGGCCGAAGAGTACCGTGTAGAAGTCAGCGCAATGGAGGGACAACGGGTGCGCACGGTGCGGATCCGGCGTCTCCCCACGGGCGAGGACGTACAGGGCCAATTGGATGCCGCCGAACATTCTTCAGATCCAACCTCCGGCTGAAGAAGGAACCGGGTATTCCGGTAGCGAACACTCCGCCTGGTAATTTCCTCATGAACACCCTCATTGTGTTCCTCCTGTCCGGCGTGACGGCAGCCGGCTGTTTCTGGGGGGCGCACCGGCTGGGCAAGCGCGGGGCGCTGGCCCTGTTCGGTGCTGCTGCGCTGGCAGCATGCCTGGGAGTCCCCTTACTGCTGCAGCAGCGTCCCTGGATGGCGCGCCGGGTCCCGGCGGCCTGCGCGGGGGTGCTTGCCGGCGCGGCGGCCGCCGAGGGACTGCGCCAGCGGCGCCGGGGGCGGCAGGTGGCGAGCGGAGAGCGGCGAATGGTAGCAGGCGGCGAAGCAGAGGAAGCAGTGGTCCCCACTTCCTCACTGGCGATGCGGTGGACCGCGGCCGGCGCTCCTCCGGCTGCCCCCGGCGCCGCGCTCCCCGGTCCGCGCCCGCCACTTCCCGCTTCCCACACCGCGCGCGCCGCTTCCACCCAGGCTGCGGCGGTTGCCATCGCCCGCACTGAGGACGGGGCATGAAGCTGGGTTTGATGAGCGCCGCCCTCCCGGACCTGTCGCTCGAACAACTCGCTGATTGGGCGGCCGCCGAGCAGTTCGGCATGCTGGAACTGGCTTGCTGGCCCGTGGCCGACGGCCCCGGTCGGCGGTATGCCGGCGCCGCCCACCTGGATGTGACTCGCCTCACAGAGGTAGATGCTGCGCGAGTCCGGCGCATCGTCGAGGACCGCGGCCTCCAGATCTCTTCGCTGGGTTACTATCCGAATCCGCTGCATCCGGATCTGACCCACCGGGCCGAGGTCATCCACCACCTGAAACAGGTCATCCTCGCGGCGGAGAGGCTGGAAGTAGGAGTTGTGGGGACCTTTGTGGGCCGCGACGCGGCGCGGGGTGTCCCGGAGAACCTGGATCTCTTCGCGGAAGTATGGCGCCCCCTGGTGACGTTTGCGGGCGAGCATGATGTGCGGATCGCGATCGAGAATTGCCCGATGCTGTTCAGTCAGGATGAGTGGCCCGGCGGACACAACCTGGCGACGACCCCAGCCATCTGGGAGGAAATGTTTTCGCGCATTCCGGATCAGAATTTCGGGCTGAACCTGGATCCGTCGCACCTGATTTGGCAGTTCATTGACTACGAACAGGCCGTCTACGATTTCCGCAGCCGCATCTTCCACGTACACGCCAAGGATCTGGAGCTGGACCGGCAGGGCCTTTATCGGCACGGCGTACTCTCCGCGGGCATGGGGTGGCAGATCCCCCGCCTGCCCGGTCTGGGAGAGGTGCGCTGGGATCGGTTCATCGCGGCCCTCTATGCCGTGGGCTACGACTTCGTGCTCAGTATCGAGCACGAAGACCGGAATTTCGAAGGCTCCGAGGAACTGGTGAAGCGCGGCTTCCGGCTCGCCCGCAATGTTCTCGCGCCGTATCTTGTGTAGGATCTAAGGATTACACGCCGATCCGCCGACAGTTTAGGGCGAACCGCGTTGCCTCCCCCATCCGCACGGGGGACGCTGGACGCCGCTATTGAGATACCATCCCGGATGATCCAGCAGACACTCCCCGAGCGCGAGGTGCCGGGCCGAGAATTGGAACAGTACCATGCTGCGGTGGCTGCCGCGATGGATCTGGCGCGTGAAGGGCGGGCCTTCGCCGGCTACCCCCCTCTGCTGGACGGACTGGGGCGCGCAGAGACCATCCAGGATCTGGGGGTTTCGTGGGGAGGAGTCCTTGCCGATCTGTATCGAACGACGCTGCTGAATTACGAACATCTCTGTGAAAGCGTGCGGGAGTTCCCCCGACACGGCCTGCCGGGCCCAGTTCCACGCAACGGTTCTGAACTCTCGCTGCCGCCGACCGCAGCATCGTGTCTCCTCGTCCGGTCCGTCGTCATCCGTCATCGCTGGAACGGCGCAGCCCTGCTCCACTTTTCCGGCACCACCCTCCAGGGAGCCGATCTCTGTGGGGCTTCGCTGCGCCTGGCCGATCTACGCGAGACGGATCTTACGCAGACCGACCTGGAGCGCGCCGATTTGTGCGGCGCCGACCTGCGCGGGGCGGACCTGCGCGGGGCGAATCTCCGCGGCGCCCACCTCCGGGGCGCCAGCCTGCGGGGAGCGAACCTCCGCTATGCATTGTTCGACCGCCGCACCCGATGGCCGTTCTTCTTCAGCCCAGAGAAGCACTGTACGTAACTCCGCTCAGTAGCGCCGCGGAAAGAGCAGCGTCCCGACGCACATCCCCCCGATAGCGCCTGCGAGCAGCAGCGGCATTAGAAAGAGTCCGGCGAGCGGGGTAGGACCAGATACAGCGTCCGGCGTGAGCAGCGCTCCCCACTGGAGCGATACCTGGATTGCCATCCACGCTCCGCCTGCTGTCGTCGAAAGCACGAACATGCCCCGCATAGTCTCCTCCCCCTTCCGGATCTATCTCCGGTTCCATTGTCAGCAAAATGGCGGAGCGGGCTTGTGACGAGGTTCATCCTATGGGTGCGCTTCGTGCCACAAGCGTCCCGCGTCCCCAGACCCCGGGAGTGTAGGGAGATGCAGATCCGGAGGGCGGTCTCCGATACTTCTCCCTACAGACAGTCGCGAGTGCGTGCGGGGGAGAGAACATGTACGGAGATTCCCGAGTCCTACTGTGCGACGCCAGCGTCGTCAGTCGTGACAATCTGACGGCGATCCTGACCGAGTGCGGGTTTCGCGTGATCGGACACGCTACTAACACAGACGATGCGGTGGATCGGTGTCGTTTGCAGCAACCCGAACTTGTGCTGATGGACGTCGGGCTGCGCGGCACCGTGGATCCCCTGGTAGCACTCCGCCAACTGCACCGGATGTGCCCTACAACGATATTCTTGGCGACCGGGGCGATGAGTCAGAGCCGGCTGATGATGGACGCACTCTCGGCCGGGGCGCGGGACTTCCTGACGCGCCCTTTCCACCGTCAGTCCGTCCGGCAGACACTGAGGTTGAACCTGGGGTAGGCGACACGCGCAGGATGAGTTCCGCCACCACCGGGCGGTGGTCCGATCCCCCGGGATCGCCTACGATGCACGAATTCGCGACCCAGTCGCGACTGTATAGAATGTAATCAATGCGGTGAGTCGGGAATCGCCCGGGCCATGTCTGGCCCAGGCCCCAACCCGCCGCGGTGAACGCATCCTCCAATCGGGGGCAGAGCCGGTCGTACGCCCGCCCGCCCGGCGGCAGGTTCAGATCGGCCCCGAGCACGACCGGGCCGGTCAAGGCCCGCACGGTCCGGACCAGCACAGCCGATTGTTCGCGAGCCAGGCGGGTAGTGTGACGGAGGTCGCGGGGAAGGCCGCGCAGCCCGGCGCCGGGCACGTATCCGGGTCCGAATTTGCGGTAGTGCGCCCCGAGGAGGTGGAAACGTCCAAACGGCGCCCGGATGGTGGCGCGGACCACCTCTCGGTAGACCGATGGGTCATCCTCTGGTTCATCGGGCCGGAGGGGTGTCCGTTCTCGCTCCAGCATCGGCCACCGGGACGCGAGAAAGACGTCCGCCCCACGCGCAATGCTCCAACCCTCCAGGAACGCCGCCAGATCCCCCCGCATCAGGCCGAAGTGGGTGTGCGGGCCCGCCTCGACAAAGACAATCAGATCCGGCGCAGACCGCTGGATCTGCGCCCGGATGGCGGCAAAGCCCCCGATCCCACCATCCAGATTCTGGACCAGAATCCGGACCCGAGGGCGGCCCCAGGGAAATCCGGCCCGCGGAAAAGGCAACTGGACATCCAGAAGTAGTACCGCCGCCAGGGCCACGCCAATCCGGGCCCGCCGGACGGCCACAGAGGCCCGGAGAGCCTGCACCAGCACCCACATGCCGAGTCCGGGAAGGAGATAGATCATCGGCGGGGCATAGAGCAGGGCCGCTCCCACCCACCACCGATCGCCGACCAGCCGGGAAAGGACCCAGCATCCGACCACCACGCCCAGGTACAGGTACGTCAGCCAGTCGGCCACCCGCGCAATCCGAGTTGCGCGACTCCGGGCCTTATCGGCGGGCGCGGCGCACACCTCGTGCCCGTCCTCGCCGCCCGCGCTTTCCTCCGCCCGCGCCGTCCGCAGCGAGGGCGGACGGCAGATCCCGCTGGAGTGCCGCCTGGAGGGTCTCCAGCGTCGGGCGATACGGCGGTCCCACCAGGTTAGTGGATCGCGGCGGCGCCAGGATGATTTCTTTGCCGGTCGCCTCGTCCACTGCGTGCAGCACGAGCACGTGGGGCACGGGGCGGACGTCCATGTCCTTGCGCCGGATGCCGCTCACCAGCGGCGTCTTGCCGATGGACAGGGAAGTGCTGAACCCGGAGTCCAGGAGCACGCATTCTTCCAGGTCAAGCTGCACAAGGGTCTCCGCCAGCCGATCCGATTCGTTGCCCGTACTGGAAGCCCCGAGGAACGGACGCCCCTCGCGATCGATCCCGAAGAAGGCGCGCGGCCGAAAGTCAAAAATGTTGGTGAGTCCAAACGCCTCCATCTGCTCGTGCGTGAGCGGCTGCCCGCGATGGATCAACCAGGCTCCGCCGACAAAGGCATCCGTCGCGCCCGGCAGCAACCGCTCCACGCCGGACTCGTCCAGCGCCAGATTGGGCTGAAAGGGCAGGAACGCCATTTCGGTCGCGGAGATCACGACCAGCGGCCGTCCGGCTATCTTCTGACGGTCACCTGGCAGACCCGGCGCGAAGCCCGGCCCGAACCGGGACAGCACCGGGCCCACGATGCCGTTCCCGGCGCTGTTCACCCGTGCATCGGAGAAAAACGTGCCGTTGAGGCCGGCCGAAGCCCCCGCCATCGCGAGCATAGCCGGCACGCTGCGGCGCCCCAGCAGGCGCAGCGTGGACAGCCGCCCGCCCCGCACGTACCGCATGTGGACCTGTCCGTCCTCCACGGAGCCCACCTCCAGTGGGGCCGTCTTCACGCCCACGACATTGGAGGTGGTCGTGGGGACGGGCGATCCCTGCTGCCACATTTGCAGGACGGGCGCCATCCGATGGGGGAGCAGGCGCGGAACGAAGTATGCATCCGCCGGTGACGCCGCCAGACCGGGTCCCATAGTAAACGCCATCACGTAGCCGGCTTCCCGCGCCACCTGAGCGACGCGCCCGTCCGCGTTGCCGACCGGGTACGCCAGAAACCGGATCTGCTTCTCCAGTTTCTCTTCCAGCAGCTTCTTGCTGTCCACCAACTCCCGCTGTAACTGTGCGTCGGTACAGTTGCGGAGGTCGTCCGGGTGTGTTTCCGTATGGCCCTCGATCCGGACGAGGCCCTCTCGCTCCAACTTTCGGAGCTGCTCCCAGGTCATGTGATCCTTGCCCGTCTTCTTCCCGATCACTGCGGTATGTACGAAGAAGGTGGCCGGGTAGCCGAACTCCTTGAGGAGCGGGTATGCGTTGGTGAGTTGTCCGAGGTACGTGTCGTCAAACGTCAGCACTACTGAGCGCGGCGGCAGGATCTTGCCGCCGCGCAGATGTTCGTACAGATCATCCAGCGAAATCACATTCGCACCCGCCTGCTGGAGTGCGAGCAGTTGGGTGCGAAACACCGCAGTCGTCACGTCGAAGTACACCGAGGGTTGGTTGGTGATGTCGTGGTACATGATGACCGACACCCGCTCATCTCCATCCAGCAATGCGGCGGGCGGAAGTGGGCGCGCCGGCGCGGCTTCCGGTTCGTCCTCGGGTGCGGACGGCGCACCGGGTTGAGGCGCCGGCAGTCCCAGGCGCGCGCGGAGCTGTTCGGGGAGGAACGAGCCCGAGCGATCCGGCGCGGGAATGCGGCTGCGGAGAGCCTCGGGCAGCAGGCGGGTCGCCGCCGCCGGCGCCAGAAAGTAGAAGAGGAGCGAGCCACCCAGTCCTACCGTCAGTGCGCCCAACAGGAAGTGCGGCCAGGAACGATTCTTGCGATGATAGCGATTGCGTGGGGGCATTGCGGGGACCGAACAGCGAGCAGTGGCTCTCCGGATTCTATCTCCCTTGCGGACGATCCGTAAGTCACAGGTTTCGTCGCAAGAGTTTGTCGAATCATAGTTCTGCCAAAACAGTAGTTTGCTGTAGTGCGGATCCGTGTGCTATACTCCAACGTGGAGGTGAACAGGCAATGCGGGGATTGACCGACAAACAGCGGCGAGTGCTGGACGTGATCCGGGGCGCGATGCGTTCTCAGGGGCAGGCCCCGACCGTCCGCGAGATCGGCACCGAAATCGGGGTCCAGTCCAGTTGTACGGTACAGCGCCATCTGGATGCGCTCGAACGCAAAGGGTTCATCCGGCGGGACCGCTATAAGTATCGCTCGATTGAGCTGGCAGATGCGCCGGTCCCCCCGTTCATCCGCGCCGTCAATGTGCCGGTACTGGGCCATATTGCGGCCGGGGCGCCTATCCTGGCGCAAGAACACATCGAAGACACCTTCCCGCTGCCGATGGATCTGGTAAGCGAGGGGGACTCGGTCTTCATGCTGCGGGTCCGCGGCGACAGCATGATCAATGCCGGCATTTTCGACGGAGACCTGGTGGCCGTGCGCCAGCAGCCCGCAGCGGACAACGGGGAAATTGTGGCGGCGATGATCGAGGATGAAGCAACCGTGAAGCGCTTCTTCAAGGACCGCGGGCGGTTCCGCCTCGTCGCCGAGAATCCCGCGTACGAGCCGATCATCACGGAGCAGGTCCAGATCCTGGGCCGGGTCATCTTGAGCATCCGCCGCTTCTGACCAGCACCCCCCGGCAAACCCGCCCGGTCAGGATTTCCGGTTCTGTGTGACCAGGATTTCCGGGAAGGGATTGCCGGGGTCGGGGCGGAACCGTGGGCTCAACACCGCGCGCAGGGCGCGGTCGTCCTCTTCCGAGCCCATGATCGAACGCCACGCCGACGAAATCCGCAAGCAGGGCTACACGCTGATGCCGGGTCTGGTACTCCCCGAACGCCTCGCGCAGTTGCGCAGCGCTTTGGACGCAGTCCATGCCGCTGAGGCCGACGTGCCCCGGCAGCGGGCCGAACCCGGTTGTTTGCGCGGTTACAATCTGATCCGCCGGCACTCCCTTTTCCGGGAGGCCTTGCAACAGCCCGAGATTGTGGGCCTGGCAGAGGCATTGCTCGGCAAAGACTGCATCCTCCACAGCTTCGAGTCTCGATCTGCGCTGCCGTTAGGCGGCACGCAATCGCTCCATCGAGACATGCCCTGGGTCCCCAACACTCCTCTCTCCGTGAACGTGGTCTGGATGCTGGATGACTTCACCGAGGAGAACGGCGCCACGCGGGTAGTGCCGGGTTCCCACCTCCGGGTGGAGGGACCCGAGCGAGATCGGGTCTACCCGGATGAGGTCCTGGCCGTCGCTCCCGCGGGGACGCTGCTGGCGTTTACCTCGCACACCTGGCACGGGGGCGGACCGAACCGGACTGATCGCCTCCGCCGCGCGTTTCATGTTCACTACTGCCGGAACTGGCTCAAGCCGCAGCGTGACCATCCACGCTCTCTGGATGCCGCCGCCCTCGCGGGGGCGACCCCACTCTTTCTGCGCCTCGCGGGCTTTCACAGCCAGATGGAGTTCGAACCGGAGCTGAACCAGCACCAGCGCCTGCCCGTGCCTCCTGCGGTGGAACCGTCCGGCACGCCGGCATGAAAATCTCGTCGCTTCGCTGGTGGATCACGGGGATTCTCGTCCTCGCGTCCGTGCTGAACTATGTGGACCGGACCGCTCTGGCGGTGGCCGCCAAGACCATCAAAGACCAGTTACATCTGACCGACACCCAGTACGGCGGGATTACGAACGCCTTCCTGCTCGCCTATACCATCTCGTATTTTCTGGGCGGAGTCATCACCGACCGAATCGGCACGCGGGCGAGCTTCTTGATCAGTCTTTGCGGGTGGTCGGTGGCGAACATGGCGCACGCACTGGCCCGTGGTTTCCTCGATCTCGCGGCCTTTCGCTTCGGGCTCGGGCTGTTCGAAGCCATCTACTTTCCGGCGGCCATGCGCGGGTTCACAGAGTGGTTCCGGCCGGTGGACCGCAGCAAGGCCGTGGGCCTGATGCTGGCGGGCGCGAGTTTCGGGGCAGTCATCGCGCCACCCCTGGTGAGCTGGATGATGGGACAGCCTTCCCTGGGGTGGCGCGGCGCGTTCGTGATTACGGGAGCAATCGGGTTTGTGCTCGTTCCGGTCTGGCTGTTCCTGTACCGTCCACCGGCGCTGCATCCGTACCTGACTGGCGCCGAGCGCGACTACCTGCAACTGGACGCTCCTTCCCGTACCCCGGCACGCCGCGCCTCCCTTCCCAACCTGGCCGAGGTGCTGGCCTACCCCGCCTCGCGGGTCATCATCCCCGCGCGCGCCATCACGGATGCGTCCTGGTACCTGCTGCTGTTCTGGCTGATCAAGTATCTGCAGAGCGAGCGCGGCTTCAGCCTGCAACTGGTGCAGTACGTGGCCTGGATCCCCTTCGCCGCCGCCGATGTGGGCGCCATTTTCGGGGGCTGGCTCTCCAGCCGGCTGATTGCGAAGGGAATGCCCATCGTCCAGGCGCGGCAGCGCTGCATGGTCGGCTTCGCACTCATCCTGCCAATCACGCTGGTGGCCTACTTAGGGAACCGAGCAGAATTAATCCTCCCACCCGTGAGGAGACACGGCGGCATCTGAGAGGACACAACTGGACGGAATCATGTACGTCATGGTGTTATGGAACTCACTGCCGCCGCCACGGCCCTCCTCCAAGTTACCG
>SXGS01002840.1_pt1 | contig 18142 bp, 14 predicted proteins | sample 3174681 | NCBI WGS metagenome assembly SXGS01 (sample SAMN11356861, study PRJNA531348) | freshwater metagenome | isolation source: freshwater sample F1-80 | place: China: Fuxian Lake, Yuxi | collected 2017-12-25 | reverse complement strand
GAGATCTCGGACCACCAGGCTGTATTGTGCCTGCAAAGCCACAAAATGCTCAAGATTCTGAGTGCGGCTGATCCACAGGCTTTCCATCAGCCGGTAGGCCGCGTAGTTGCTGGCCCCAATGTAAAGTACTTTACCATCCCTAACCAGGTCATCAAGCGCCCGAAGAACCTCATCTTCCGGTACCTCGCGATCCTGCATGTGGATCTGGTACAGATCGATCCGATCGGTCTGGAGGCGCCGCAGGCTGTTTTCTACGGACCGCACAATTCGGTAGCGCGAAGCGCCACTGCCGTTGGCACCGGGCGACATCCGAAATCGGAACTTCGTCGCCAACACCACTTCATCGCGGCGTTGATCGTTCTTAAACCAGTTACCGATCACGCGCTCGGAAAGCCCGTCTTGTCCGTAGACATCCGCGGTGTCGACGAAATTGATGCCGGCGTCCAACGCACGATTGAGGATCGCGACCGAGGTGGATTCATCGCAACCAATTTCGTGCATGAACGATTTCTCGTCGGCTTCGCCGAACGTCATCGCTCCAAGGCACAGATTGGAGACTTTCACCCCTGCAGATCCAAGTCGCCGGTACTCCATCGCGCCTCCGAATACGGCGGCATAGTTCGACGGAGCCGCCGCTCAACTAAGTTTTCAGGCTTTCTTTGGCTCTAAGTGCACATAAGTGTACGAGGTATCACCTGTGTAGCCTGGCGCAGTCTTCCAATTCTGATCGAGGACTTCGGTAGCAACCCACAACAGCAGGTACACCTTGACCTTCTCCGCGTCGGGAAGATCGGTCTCGCCTTCAGCGGTCTCGCGCTGAAACAGAGCCATCAACGCCTCGTCCAAAATGTGCGGCTGCGCACGCCAGGAAACACCACGAGCGCGCTCGACAAAGCTTGCGTCGGCGGGAAGAAGGCTCTCCACCTCAGCGCCCACCTTTGCGGAAACGTCGCGAACTTGCTCCCAAGTCGCACCACGAAGCCGGCCTCCTGCGAGGTCGAACATCCGTGCGATCACGCCGACCAAATAGACGGTCACGCCCGAGGTCGCTGGGTCCATCGATTCACGATTTTCCTCGATGAACTTGGACAAGCGCCGCTGATCTTTGAGCAGGCGGGTGAGCGCGGCCTGGTGCTCAGACGGATCCTGGCCGATCTTCTCGGACCAGTCGTGCACGGTCAGGCGCGGGATAAACGGATTGGGCATGTCTCCTCCGGAGCGGCCCAAGCTAACGCCTTCTCCTCCCGCAACGCCACCACGATCGCGATCACCAGCTCGCGGACAGCAACGCCACCTGATAACGATCGCAGGGCTCGTGCTCGGGAAGCCTGCGTCGAACATCCATTGTCGCACGGGCCTCTGTCCGTTGCAGATCGACCGTCCAGGTTGCATCATTGCAACGGATCTCTGCGGTCGCCGCCTCGATCGCCCGCGATGAACGATTATCAAGTGTTACTTCGACTTCAATTCGGCCGCCCGGATACCGCGAAAGACTCGCCGCTAGCTCTGTAAACGGACTAACATCTAAACGCCGATTTCTATCAGTTCTTTGACTAAACACGACCTCCCGTCGATCGGCATCAATGGTGAGATTGTAGTTTCCAGTCACATTTAGCCCCAGAAGTCCTACCGTCTCACTCGAAGCACAAGCTTCACAGGTGGCAATCGCCACCCCTTCCACTTTGAGATCCCCAAGCCAGATCGCATCGACCAGCACCACCCGCGCCTCACGTTCGCCGTTGGCGGTGTGAAGAACGATCGTCGGGTCGTTAGGGCCGGGTTCAACGCCCAATTCCGCCAACACTGACAGGGGCAGCGTCGTATAAGTGGCGCCGGTATCGACCATCATTTCCCTTTCGACGGTACGTCCGCCCTGCTGGAAGCTGACCGGCAACGAGAGGCGACGCCCCGCTCCCTCGTAAGGAAGGGCAATTTCGTGGTCCGACAACGGGCCAGCCGGCGGAAGGGCGGGCTCCTCATATTCGGTCGCCTCTGGTACCTCCGCTTTGGCCAAGAGAGGCTCTTCAGGAAGATTTTCCGCCACCTGTCGTGCAAGGCTCTCCCAATTTTCACTGGGGTTGACCAACGACATTCCAGTCACGACCGCCTGGCGCCGTTCCCCAGGAAAATAGACGGGCATCGCTGCTAAAAGAGCGACCGACCACGCCGCTACCAGAAGTCCAAAAATGGGAGCTCGCGCACGCAGCGCGACCGCAGCGGCAGCCATCGGCGGGCCAAAGACTAAGATCGTGGCGCACAACGAGATGACCCACGGCTCTGCGTGCCGGTGCAACCCCAAGCCCAACATCGCCGCATAGGCCATTGCTCCCGGCAATGCGCCCACCCCAAGCGCCGCGATGTTGCCCAAATGCCTCACGGTCGTACCACCTGGTTCCGCTTCGACATGGAGCGCCGGGGTTCGGTTCCCCATTCGTGCGATATCGTATCATGTCACGGGTTGAGCGAACCCGCGCCGATTATGATGCACGCGTTCCCGGCGGGCCTGACCGGCCTGCTCCCCGTAGGAGGCGCTCCATGTGCGGTTTTGTAGGGGTTATTGGCCTAGAGGCTGCCGCACCTGCGTTGGTTCTGGGCTTGCAAGCGATGCAACACCGCGGCCAAGACGCCGCCGGAGTGGGCACCTTGAATCATGGGCGCTTCCACCTGCACAAAGACCTGGGTCTGATCTCCCAGGCGATCCCGCCCCACGTTATCGAACGTATGCCAGGTTCCGCGGGGATCGCACACGTTCGTTACCCGACGGCCGGGGTGGACATCGGCGATCGAGAGGACGCACAGCCGTTTATCACCCGTCGACCTGGTATTCTGCTGGCTCACAACGGCAACATCACCAATGTGAGCGAAATCGAGGATCATCTGCGCGAACAGGGTATGCACGTTCTCTCGCAGTGCGATTCTGAGCCTGTGTTGCTGGTTTTGGCAGAGGAACTCACGGCGTTGCGGCCCGCCGGCCACACGCTCGACGACCTGCACACGGCCCTAAAACGCTTGATGGCGCGCGTCCGAGGCGCCTATTCCGTGGTCGCCGTGTTGGAGGTCGACGGCCAGGAGACCTTGGTCGCGTTTCGCGATCCCTTCGGCATTCGTCCGGCGGTATTCGGTCGTCATGCCGACGGCGCTTGGATGGTGGCCTCGGAATCCGTCGCCTTGGACGTGCTCGATTTCAAGATCGTCGATCATGTCCCCCCCGGCTCAATGGTCGTGCTGCGAAAGGGAGAAGCGCCCATCTTGCGCACGGTTTCGCCCCAAGCGGCTCGGCACTGCGTGTTCGAACGCATCTATTTCGCACGTCCAGACTCCATCATGGAGGAAGGCCGCGTCAACAACATGCGTTGGGCCCTCGGCGAACGCCTGGCCGACGACTGGATGAAAAAGGGCCTAGAAGCCGACGTCGTAGTGGCCATTCCCGACACCTCGCGCGACGCCGCACTGGCCATGGCCGAGCGGTTGAAGCTACCGAATCGCGAAGGTTTCATTAAAAACCGCTATAGCGGCCGTACTTTCATCATGCCCAACCAGGCAACCCGGGATGCGGCGCTCCGCCTCAAACTCAACCCGATCCGCGAAGTGTTCGACGGGCAACGCGTGATTCTGGTGGACGACAGCATCGTTCGCGGTTCCACGATGCGCCGGATCGTGCGAATGGTGCAAGACATGCGCCCCAAAGAGGTGCATCTCGCCATCTTTTCACCCCCGGTTGCACACCCGTGTTTCTATGGCATCGACATGCCCTCCAAAGATGAGTTGGTAGCTTCGCTTTACCCTCCCGACCGCCTTGAGATCGAGCTTGCAAAAACTCTCGGCGTTCAAAGCCTCACATACGTCACCACCGAGGGACTGCGCGAAGTCGCCGGCGATCGCATTTGTTCAGCCTGCTTCAATGGCGATTATGCCATCCCCGTATCCGCAGCAGAGCAAGCCTATATTTTGAAAAACCGATCCGCCAATGGCAAACGAACGGCGGTGACCCCCGATCCCGTCCGGTAAGATCTGCACATGCGCGACACCACGGATGCGCACTTCCTACACCAAAGATCGGGACTGGAGTCGGTTTTACGCCCTCCGGTGCCCGCTCCTACTGCTCTGGCTTGGGTCCCAGGACGAGAGGAATTGGTCGCAGGAACCCGTGACGGCGCGATCTTCATCGTAGATCCCGTGCTGGGAACCCGACAATTGGTAGACGGGTTGGCACCGGTTCACGTGTTGTCCGTCCATCCCGATCGAAAGCGATATTTCACCGCTTCCGAAAAAGGAAAATGGGCGGTGGGCAAGCTTGCCGGAGGCGTCGAACACGAAGGGCGCCATCCGTTTGTGCGCCATCTGGTCGGTTTTTGGCTCGGCGAATATGCCGTGTTGACCGGCGAAGGCGCCAAAGGGTACAGCGTTATCCTCTACCAAGACGGCCAGCTCAAAGCCAGCATTGATATCCCTGAACGCGCTATCCCACTTATTGGCGAAAATGGCAAACTCAACCTCGCCCGCTCGATGGGAGCGGGGCTGGATGTGGTTCCGCTTGGCCGAAATACTACCTACGCGGCCACCGAAACGACAGCACACGTGCTGCAGCCGAGCGGCACCCACGTTCTTGGATTCACCACCACTGGTGTCGCGATCTGGCCGCGAACGGGAGGCATGCCCCGCTCGATGAGACTTCCCGACGTGACAGCAGGCGACGTCACCGTCAACGGGAACTTTGTGGGCTTCGGCGCGCGCAGCGGCGCAGTCGCGTTGGCGACCCTACACACGCTCGATGGGCGGATTCGCCCGCACCTGGTCAAAGCGTTCGAGCAGCCCGTCAGCACGGTCGCCTTCAGCAGCCGGGGGCGGTGGCTCGCGGCGGGTGCGGAGGGCCTGCGGATTTTCACCTGGGACGACCCCGATCCCACCAAGGTCCTCGAATAGTAAATTAGTTTACTATTCGGTAAGCCGTGTGAAAGAGGCACCAAGCGCTCCCGTGGCGTACAATCGTCGCGGGGGCATTCATGCATCGATGGTTCGGCCGGGCGGCGTTGCTGTGGCTGATCGCGACCCAGCCGGTCGCAGCAGAGGAACCGGGCAAAGTCAACTTGATGGCAACAACGACCATCGTCGATATCGTCGAGACACCCGAAGGTCTCCGAGAAATCACGATCCCCGCTGGAAGCAATGATGGGGTGATTCCAGGGTCTCGGGCCTCGGTTTTCCGGCTGCGCGACGATGGGAGCTATGAACGGATAGGGGGAGCCGAAATCATCGAAGTCTTGCCCGATACCACTCGTTTATCCGTTCGAATGGACGACGAACAAAACGACAAAGTGGGGATCACCGACAAGATCCACGTCGCCGTTCGCATTCCCAAGCCCCCACAAGACTCTCTCCTGTTTGAATTGGCGCAAGACGGCGTACTTTTCCACGGCCAAGACGGCGAACAGTTCTACACTTTTCGCGACTACGTTCAGCACCCTGACCAGGTCAAGGAAAGCAAAACCCTAAAACAAATGGTGAAGCAGGCGAAAAAAGGCAAGAAAATCGCACTGGACGCCCAGATCGGTCTGTCGCCCATCACCGAGGGACGATTCAAAGGCAAGAATCTTCCACAGGTGCTGGGAGAAACCGACGAAGAAGACGTTCTCGATTTTCTTTCCTTCGTAGTGTCGTTCCCATCGCGGTATTACGGCCAAGACTGGCTGTTCTTGGACGTATACGGATCTTGGGCTCTAAAAGGGTACAATTCTCCGGTAGAGCAGCGTCGGCGTGCATTGGCCCTCCAAGGGGATGCTCGCACCGCCTATCTTCGCTCGATTGAAGCGGATTTACGCTCGGACAACTCCGTCGTGGCATGGTACACCGTGGCGACGGAATACGGGCGCCAAGGGCGATATGTAGAAGCCGAGCAATTGTTGGCGTTGATGATGGAGGCCTGCGAACTTCTTCAGGACAACAAGGCTTGGGATTACACCTGGACGGGCGTAGCACAAGTCGCCGCCAACCAAGGAAAATACGAAGACGCCATCGCGGCTTACCAAAAGGCCATTTTGGCAGCACCGGACGACGCCTACAGTCAGGCCGTCTCCTACAACAATATCGGTTCGAACCTTTCTTCCCTCGGACGGCACGCGGAAGGCGTGGAAGCCTACACCCGAGCGATCGAACTCTACCAACAGGTGATGGTTACCAACCACAATCCGACGATCGCCCTCAATTCCTGGAAGGGGCTCGGGGACGAAAATTCGAGTTTGGACCATTATGCCGAAGCTGAGGCCGCCTACCGAAAAGCCCTTGAGCTCGCCCAACAAAAGCCAACTCTGGACGGCCTGGAGTCCGAAGCCACCATTCAGCAGAAACTCGGAAAACTGTTCCAGAAACAGGGCCGTTACCGCGAAGCAGTGGAAGCTCTCGAACAATCCCTTGAGTTGGCCAATCGGCTCGGATGGGACAGCACCGTCGCCGAAGCACTCGGTGATGTGAGCGGTGCTTACTGGAATCTGGGCGAATACTCCAAAGCACTGACGTTTGAGGAGCGGTCGCTTGCGATCAACGAGGCCATTCAAAATCACTCCGAGATCGCCCGAAACCACACCGACATCGGCTCATTGCACTGGTTGCTTGGTGATTTTGACGAGGCCCTGAAGCACTATGAGTTAGCGTTCCAAGGCTATCGGTCGGTCAAGGAGAAGGACGATGTCGTCGATCTGCTGGTCCGCACCGGCAGTCTTCACCGCGCTCGCGGAAATTTCGAGGCATCGCTCGCCAGCCTAACACAAGCCAAAACCGAAGCCGAAAAATTTGGAGAACCGCTGCCTCTGGCCAATGTTTACGAGAACATCGCCACCACCCAGCAGGAAGCAGGGCAACCGGAGGATGCTCTCCGCACTATGGCCGAAGGTGAGTCCTACGCCATCGCCACCAACAGCGACGCTCGCAAGGCGACCTACTACGACACCTGGGGAACCGTCGCATTCTACGCCAAACAATACGATCTCGCCCGAGAGAAATGGTCAAGCGCCTTGACTATTCGGCGCACGTTGGGCGATCGCGCGGGCATCACCGGGTCCCTGCTGAGCCTGGGGAACTACAAGCTCACGGACGGCAAAGCAGAGGAGGCGACCGCCTATGCCAATGAGGCGCTTGAGTTGGCGCGCGCGATGCCGAGCCGACCGATGGAGGCTCAAGCCCACGCTCTACTAGGCAATATCGCTGAAACGGACGGGCGCATTGGCGATGCCCGACAACACCATGAGGAGGCGCTGGCGATCTACCTGCACGTTGGCGACACCAACAGCGTGGCCAACCAACATGCGGAGCTCGCCCAGGTAGCCGAACTCGATGGCAACTACGACCTCGCGGAAACCGAATATCGAACGTCGATTTCACTCGCACAAAGCACCGACAACCCCGCTTCGGAGTCCTATCTCACCAACGGCCTTGCATGGCTTTTAGGCATCCGCGGGCGTCCAGATGAGGCGTTGGAACTCGGTCAACGTGCGTACGATCTCGCCGAGCAAACGCGCAATCGGCCCGCCATGGCCACAGCGATCAGCACCATAGCGAGCGTATACCAGGATCTCGGCCGCTTAGGAGAGGCAGAGCAGGCGATGGCCAAAAGCCTCGCTATCCGTCGAGAAATCAACGATCGGTGGGGACTGGCCGGTTCTTTGAACAATCTCGCCACCCTGCGCATCGACGTGGGCGATTGGGAAGGCGCCGTTCCGTTGCTCGAAGAAGCCATCGCTATCGGCCGCGAACTCACGTATCTCGACGTTCTTACGATTTCGGTCGGGAACTTATCGCGTTGTAAGGCCCACCTCGGCGATCATGCCACCGCTCGCACGCTGGCAACGGAGGCGCTCCAGCTCGCCGAGACCAAGGGACTTCCCGTTCAGATCATGAACCAGACGCTGTACCTGGGCATTGTGCATCGCGAAGCGGGAGAACACCAACTGGCGGAAGAAACCCTGCTTCGCGCCCGAACCCTCGCCGAAAAGGGCGAGCATCCGCTGGCATTGATTCGCAGCAACTCTCACCTCGGAATGAACGCCTGGGAAGCTGGTAAATTTACTGACGCTATTTCGTACCTTGAACCAGCAGCAACGCTGGCCAAGGACCTCCGCGCCGAAAACCAACGTTGGGAGGCGCTCTTCTACCTTGGCCGCGCAAAACGCGATTCCGGCGACACTCCTGGTGCCATCGACGCGCTTCAAGGATCGGTTGACGTATTGGAGGCTATGAAAGCAAGTTTTGGATCCGACACTGAGCAACAGGATCAACTTCAGCGGAATCGATCCGACGTCTACAAAGAACTCGTCGACCTTCTTACTCAAGCCGGGCGAGAAACCGAGGCTTTCCAGATTCTTGGCCGGATGAAGTCGCAAGAACTCCAGGAGATCACCCGAGAAGGGGGATTTCAAAGCGACGATCCCACCGAGCAGGCCGTGGTCGAAGAAGGCGAGAGCCTCCTCGCCAAAGAGCGGGAGTTAGAGCACCTTCTTCGCACGGAGCTCGCCAAACCGAAAAAAGACCAACGCGCCGATCAAATCTCCGCCTGGCAGACCTCCCTCGACGAAGTTCAGCTTCGATTCCAGGATTACACGAAGAAGTTAGAAGCCGAGCAGCCGGAACTGTACCAACGACTTCAGATCGCCCCGCCGAACTTTTTCAAGCTTCAAGCAGACCTAAAGGTAAATGAAGCCTTTATCGAGCCGATCATCCTCGAAGATCGGGTCGTGATCTTCGTGGTGCGCGGCGGAAATGCGCCGTTGCTGTATCGGGAAGCCAAAATTCCCGAAGCCGAGGTCGACACCCTCATTCGCGACATGCGAAAAGCCTTGGAAACGCCAGCCGTTTCCTGGGGAGTCGTGCGCGGTGCCAAGGTGGCCAGCACCAGCGCAATCGATCCGAAAGCCCCCGCAAAACGCCTGTACGACGTACTGATCGGCACGATCCGCGCCGATCTGGTCGGCATCGACACGCTGATCGCCAGCCCCAGCGGTCGCCTCCGATACATCCCCTTTGCGGCACTTTATTCTGGAGAAAAGTACCTGATCGAAGACTACCGGGTCTCGGTTCTGACCCAGTCCGGCGCCCTCGCGACGCATGCGCCGATTCCAAAAAATGCGTCCATCCTCGCGTTCGGAAACCCAGATGGGTCTCTTCCCGGCGCCGAAGCCGAAGTGGTCAACCTCTCGAAGGTATGGGGAAAAAAGAGCACGCAAAGCTATTTTGGGGCGGATGCGACCAAAGCCAAACTTCGAAGCGAAGTTGGAAACAACGCCATCTTGCACCTCGCCACGCACGGGCACCTTCTCAACGAAAATCCGGAAGGAAGCTACCTTACGATGGCCGACTCCTCCCTCACCTTCCGGGAGATCACACTCCTTCCCCTGGGCTCGGTGGATTTGGCGGTGCTTTCCGCCTGCCAGACCGCCGTGGGCGACCACGGCGAGGGCAAGGAAATTGCCGGTTTAGCTTACCAATTCGAAATGCGCGGCGCGGATTCGGTGATCGCCAGCTTGTGGAGCGTCAACGACGGCAGCACCGGCCAGTTGATGGTTCACTTGTATGAGAACCTTCGAAAGCCGAATACCTCGAAGGGCGATGCCCTCAGAGACGCCCAACTTGGGTTGCTGGCCAATGAAACAACCAGTCATCCGTACCATTGGGCGCCGTTTTTGTTGATTGGGGACTGGCGTTAGCGCACTGGTCCCGGCCGCCGAGGGCCAGACAATTGGTCAACTGGTTTACTTTCTACCACTGTCAGTCCGCCCTGCTCCCCCTCGCTCACAGCGCCCTCCAATAGCGGGGTTTCGCTGAGGGACACCATCCCTGGAGAACCCGACAACCGCGACTGGATCTCGGCGATCGCGCGACCCGCCTCGACGGCGAGCTCACCTCCAAACCAGGCTTGAGAGCGACGCTGCAGCACCGCCACTGACGCCGCGGTGCCCCACTGCTTTAGGCGCTCGATCGCCCAAAGGCCCACCGACGGCCCACCCATGCCCCGCTCCAATAGCCGCAGCAAAAGCGACTCCTCGTGAAGCTCGCCCAGAGTTTGCAGCGTGTGTTCGCGGAATTGCATGACCGCGGCGAACAGGTCTTCGTCCGAAAACGCGAGAATGGCCGTCCGATCACGCAACTTTAACGCGGCCTGCATCCTAACCGCGGGATCGCGATCCGTCAACATGGCCTGAACGCGGCTTCTATCCTTTATTTTCCAAAGCACTGAGGCGCGGACCCCGGGGTAAGGATCGCCCAACATCGCAAACAGCCGGGACTCTACATCCGGCGTATTCATCGCGCGCACCAGCAAATCCAGCCGATGCAGCCACACAGCAGACTCGCTCGGGGTCAGATAGGACTGAAACGTGATCCGGAACTCTCCCCCTTCGAACCTTAGATCCGCAATCTTCGGGCGCCGATCCCCGGTCAGGTGCCCGTGGAGGCCCTGCAACTCCTGCCGAACCGCCAGGGGCAACGCCGCGATCCACAGGCGCCGATCCCCCTCCATCAAAAAGAATCGATCAAACACCGGATCTCCGATTCCATCGCGCTCTTGATCCGGAGTTGCGACGATCGAAATCATGCGCGGACCACCGCCCTTCGTAAGGACAGTTTGTTGCGGTACATCCACGAGTGGGGAAGCGAAGCGTCTCCCAGGGTTTGCGGCCTTTTGCCACGAATACAGCGCATAGGCGATCACAACGCCAAAAATCGCGCTCAAGTCGGCAAAACTACTCATGGGTGGGGTCGGACGCCCCCCGCTCCACCACCGCCAAACCGCCCCCCTGCGGGGCGCTCAACGCCCCCCGCGCCGGCGCCTCCTCACTCAGGGCTAACGCCCCTGGGGCACCCTTCAACCGCGCCTGAATCAGCACCAAAGCGATTCGTGAAGCATCCGCTACCGGACTTCCCAACCAGGTCTGGAACCGCTCTTGAAGCTGGGCCACTGCCGCCGCTGTTCCCATCCGGCGCAACGCCAGAATCACCCGAATCTGAACATTGTCCGGAACGTTTTTCCCGAGAGAGAGTATGCGAAGCGCCAACTCCTCGTCGATCGTGTCCTCCAACAAGGGGCCTACAAACGATGGAAATTCCCTACACAACTCCAGCAGTGCGAAGTCCGGGGCATCCAACAACCGATCAAAATTGGACAGTTGCAACGCCACCTGCGCTCGGGTCACCGGGTCCGGAGCGTCCAAAAATGGCGGCAGCGCCGCCCTCGGGACAAACCTCCACAAGATCGAACGCCTTACCCTGGGATTCTCGTCGTCAGAAGCGATCTCCAGCAGCCTCCGATCGATGTCATCGGTGCACATTCGCGCCACCAACTCTTCCAAATTCCTGGCGTCGAACGGATCGTGCGTCCGAAAATGCACCTGCCCTCGCTCCAGTCGCAAGTCGACCCCAGCCTGCCGCAAGTAAAGCCACGATCGCCGAACATCGTCCGGCAGCGCAGCCATCACCACTCTCGGATCGCCCGTTGTGGCAACCAGCCGATGAAACTCCTCATCGCAGGTCACATTTTCCCTCGAAACGCTGGCTTCAAACACGGTGACATCGTGCAGCCCGACGCCCATCGGCCCCCCCGATACGACCATTTCGACGATTTCGGAATCACCGTCAACAACCCGGCGGACCGTGGAGGAGGAAACCGCCGGTACGTACGACTCGCCCTTTAGGCCAAATGTCGGCCGCTTTCTTCCCGGATCCGGGGCGCTCTTCTGGTTGGCAACGAACGACCACAGGGTGACAAAAAGGCCCAACGCGAGCGGCAGGATCACCACGAACCACTGCTGATGCACTCAACAACTCCAGACGAAGCGGCTAACCATGCGGTTCGCCCCGTGGCGGTTGAACGGTCCTCGGACTCTCGCTCAACTCGTCAATCGATTGACCATCTGCGAGCGCCAGCCCACTCTCCTTCGGCGCGCTCAACGCGCCTTCCAACGCCACATTCTCCGCGATCGACAACATCCCCGGTCCACCCGACAATCGGGCCTGGATCCGCGCGATCGCCAATCGACCCGACTCGTCACTCTCGCTGAGGGCGCCAACGGCCTCCAGCCGAAGCCCACCTGGGCCGCCCCTCTCCGTAAATTCGGTGCTTAGCACCGACAGAGTAGGAATTGGTGGCGGGAGATGTCGAAGGCGGATCTCCACCAGCAAAGCGACCATTCCAACGCCCGAAATCAACAAAAGACTGCTCACTACGAACCCACCTTCGGATCGGGCGCGACCGCCAACCGACCGGCATCGACCGCTTCGCTCAATGCACCCAGGATTTGCGGTGTTTCCGGGATCGACAGCATCCCCGGCGAACCCGAAGCGCGCGACTGAATTTCCGCGATCGCACGCTCGGCAGCCCGGGTCAATACCCTTCCATAGTCGGCTTTTGCGCGAGTTAACAGAGGCTCTACCGCCGCCACGGTTCCCACCCGGCCCAACGCGCCCAACACCAAAACAAGCAACTCTTCCGATAACTCTGCTTCCAACGCATATAGGAGAAGCGCCTCATTGCCCATGGCCACCAGCGAATCCACCCCTCGGGGTTCCTCCTTCAACGCGGTATGAAGGTCCCATTTCCCAATGTGGGCCGCCGCTTCCGGGTCTCTCAGCTTCAGTGCTACGTGCGTTCGCACCACGGTCTCGCTCAGCAACCCCCGAAGCGCGTTCTCATCGTTTAACGCCCAGATCGCTCGACGGCGAACGCCTAAGGGTTCGTTAGAACGGGCGATCTCTGCCAGCCGTTGCTCCAAGTCCGGAAACCGCATCGCGGCGACGAGGGCGTTCAATATCTTCAGCCACACCTCGCGCTCTTCGCCCTCCAAACGCCCTCTCGCGACGATCTCGGCACCCCGCTGCTCGATCGAAAACGAACTCCACTGCCGCCTCAATCCGCATAGGAGGTCCCGGGCAGCTTTTGGCAGCCGGGCCACCACTTGCTCGGGCTCCCCACCCACCGCAAACTCTGCATCAAAGCGATCATCGCCGGTATACAGGGAACTCTCCGCTCCCGCACTCCGCAATCGGATCGACAGCCGTCCGACCGGCGGCAGTCGAAACACGGTAAACGGCGCGGTCGGGATCTCTTCGCCACCCAAACCGTCGAAAGGCTCTTCCGCACGCGCGGGCGCAGTGGCATAGACCACCTCGATGACGTCCGAAGGACTTTCCGGCGCCGGAGGCAGGTATTTCACCGGCGGTGGGGGTGCCTCTCGGTACATCGTCCACAGCCAGTACGCGGCCGAGCCGAGACCCACTGCCAATTCAAGAACGAAAAAGGGGCTATGCATCCAACTTGATCCGAGCGGATTGGTCACGAGATTCCGCAGACGTGTGCACAACCCCCGCCCCGCCAAACGCTTTTCGTCGGGTCTGACGACGCACATCTTCCCCTGCCATCAGGTCATTTTGAATAAACCGCCGTAGCCAAGAAAGGCTCTCCGAGCCCCATTTGGGGGAATCCCGCAACACATATGCAAAACCCGCAACAAAGGCACCCAAAAACAACGCACCCCACGACTCGTCCACTACTTCACCTCCACCACATCCACCTTCCCCCCTCGAATCTTCTTCGCCGAGTACTTCCCAACCTTCCCCAACTTCAACTCCTGCGGCCCCACCGGCTCCGCCGCCACCCATACCCGGCCCTTCTCTTTGATCACCTTGTCCCCCTCTTTTGGAGGGAGCTCGAACGCTGCGAACGCATGCCCCTTGGTGTACACAATCGCCCCTTTTACCTCCGGGTATTTGGCCCGAACCATCGCCAACAACAGCGTGCTCTTGCTGTCGCAGTCGCCTTTGTTCTTCGCCAGCACGGAAACCGGCGGGCGAAACCCTTTGTCGCCCCCACCTTTTCGAGCCTCGTAGGGCACCGCCTGAAGGTACCGGAGCGCGAGATCGATGTCCTCCCGCGCGTTGTCCCCCTTCATGATCGCAGTGGCGGCCGGTTTTACGTGTTTGGACTCCTCTTTCACCCATCGGATGTGATCGGGGAATAAATCCTTGCCCCGGCGAATCCAATGCTCGTCCTCCAAGAATTTGTCGAGCCCTCGGTTCGCCGCTTTCTGCCCTCCTTTCAACGCCTCCTTAATCTTCTTTCGCGATGTGCCCGAAGCGCTCATTTTGACGCCATTTCGGGTGCCCTTCGCTTTCAGCGTCACCCCATGCAACCCATCGGCATACCGACGAACAGCTTCCACCTGTGCTTTCACCGCCTGCTTTTGCGGAAACGCCAACCGCGCATCCAAACCCTCTTCCACCTCCCGCGAGGAAAGCTCGAATTTCACCGTCCGGTGGGATCCGCCGATGTCCCGGTACCGAACCTCAAATTCGTTACCATGCCGGTCGAAATCGTCTTGTTTGGCATTTCCCGCCCACGCCAATGCAAACCAGAGCATTCCGAAGAACATTTTTCCTTCCCTCGGTTAGTGTAAACCACGTCCGCCCTGGAGCGTCCATGAGTCACGTGCTGGTCAGCAAATCCGACGGCATTCTGCGCCTGCAGATGAACCGCCCCGAGAAAAAAAACGCCCTCACCTTGGCGATGTACGAGACGCTCGTCGCTGGACTAGCCGACGCCGACCAAGACCCCGATGTTCGGGTGGTATTGATCAGCGGTCTTCCCGGCTTGTTTACCTCGGGCAATGATCTCAAAGACTTCATGAACCCCAGCGATCTGTCTGCGGTGGTCCGATTCTTGAACGCGATCATCAACGCCGAAAAGCCGATTGTAGCCGCCGTTTCCGGTACCGCGATCGGGATCGGCACGACGATGCTGCTCCACTGCGATCTGGTGTACGCCGCCGAAGATGCCGCACTCAAGATGCCTTTCGTCGACCTCGGGTTGGTTCCCGAAGCGGCATCCAGCGTGCTGCTGCCGGCGATGTTCGGCCACCAACGCGCCAGTGCGTTGCTTCTCCTGGGCGAGACCTTGAGCGGCTCGGAAGCCCATCGGTACGGCCTCGTCAATAAGGTGTTCCCCGACTTTGATACGTTGGAAGCCGGTGCTTTGGAACGTGTTCGGCATTTGGCCACCCGCGCCCCCGCTTCGGTTCGCGCGACGAAAAAGCTCCTCAAACGTGCTCAAAAGTCCGCCGTGGATGAAGCGATGGCCGCCGAGCTTCAGGTGTTCGGCGAACGGTTGATGTCGCCGGAAGCGGTCGAGGCGTTCACGGCCTTCATGCAGCGTCGGCCAGCGGATTTCTCAAAATTCCACTGATTGGCTGTAAGACCGGGTAGACTATCCATCGATAGTCAATTGGTTGACCAATTGGGAGGGGCGGTGCGCGCAGTTTGGCTGGTGTTCCTGTTGGGTTGCCCAACGCCGGATGACACCGATTCCGAGCCGGCGGAAACCGACACGGGCGATTCGACCGTGGAAACCACCGATACGGACGAGACCGACCCCGTAGATACCGACGATACCGACGTTCCCGCGGATGAAGGCACCTGGATCATCGGGTCGATCCTTTCGTTTGGCGGTGACACCGCCTTAACGCCCTTCGCGCTGAATCTGGATGCGGAGCCGTTGGAAGCCGTCTTATTGCCCAATGTGGAGCCCGGCAATGGCGCGGTGTGGGAGATGGTCGCGCACCCTTCGTTGCCGGTGGTGTATCAGATGGTGTTCACTTCGAACCCCGACGGTGCCCGAATCGACAAGGTGGAACTTCCGTCGGGTGATCGAACGGAAATACAAACCGACGCTGGATTTCCGCTGGTCAGCGCAGACGGCTCGCACCTGATCTTCAACAACCCGGATGGCGAAACGCTCGTTCGGGGCCTCGATGCCGAGGGAGACCCCACTGGCACCACCGCATTGTTAAGTGAAAACCTACCCACTGCCTTGGTTGGTGACCTTTGGACCGAACTCCTCACCGTCGAACCCTACACGGGGGCGGGCCCAGTCACCTTGGTGTACGATCTGGAGGGTTTCACCGATAATCTTCCCTTGACCGGTGAGGGCTGCCGGTTCGCGGAGGACGGAGACCTGTATTGCCACTACAATGGCGCCATCCGAAAGCGCTCTTTATCTGGGGAGTACGACCCTTTTCTGGAAGTCGATGACCTCCCGACCGGGATTCTGCCACTCGACCTGATCCCCGAAGACTTCAACGCGATCCTACCGATCGACGGACGCGGCCTGTTGATGAGCGTCGAGGGCTACATCCCGGAAACCTTCTCGTGGTGCAGCTCCGTGGGGCTGCTCAGCGACGACGGCGAATGGACAGATTTGACGGACGTCATTGGGGCTCTAGTCGACCCTGACGTCGATTCGGATTGCCCCAACAACCGTTTCAGCCTCACCATGCGGCGAGCGCACGCCCCGTTCAACTGACCGCGCGCAACAACGCGAGCTGCCGCTGAATTTCATGTTGTGAGGTTCCCCCGAACGATCGCCGGCGTTCCGCCGCCGCTTTCGGGTCCAGCCAAGCGTGGACCTGCTCGTCGAACGCGGGGTGAAACGATTGCAGATCGCTAACAGTGATTCCCGCGAAATCGGTTTTCCGCTCCTCGCAAAAAGCCACGATCTTCCCAGCAATGTGGTGCGACTCCCGGAAGGGAACGCCCCGGGTGACCAGAAAGTCCGCAAGCTCGGTCGCCAAAAGAAAGTGCCCCTGCAACGCCTGTTCGTAACGTTCACCGTTCACCGTCAGGGTGCGCCAAACGCCGCTCAAGATCCGCGCACAGGCCGTGGTGGTCTCCACCGCGTCAAAAAGTGACGCTCGATCCTCTTGAAGATCGCGGTTGTACGCGAGGGGAAGGCCCTTCACCATCGTCAACAGCGCTTGCAACGAACCAAACACGCGGCCGGCCTTCCCACGAACGAGTTCCGCGGCGTCCGGATTCCGTTTTTGCGGCATGATCGAGCTTCCCGTCGCATATCCGTCGCCCATCCGAATGAACGCGAACTCCTCCGTTGACCAAAGTACTAATTCCTCCGACATTCGCGAGAAATGCGACATCGCGATCGCACAGGCCGACACCGCCTCGATCGCGTGATCCCGCGAAGCGACGGCGTCCATTGCGTTTTCGACCGGACGCGCAAACCCCAGCAGTGCGGCGGTGCGGTGCCGATCGATCGGGTGCGGCGTTCCGGCCATAGCCCCCGCGCCTAATGGGCATTCGTCCATTCTTTCCAACGCATTCTGAACGCGATCCGCATCCCGGCGAACCATCCACGCATACGCCAACAGGTGATGCCCAAACCAGATCGGTTGCCCCCGCTGCAGGTGAGTAAACCCCGGAAAAAGGACATCCCCATCCCGTTCCACGCGATCGAGCAGCCCGGAAAGCAGCTCCAACAGCGCCTGCCGCAAATCCCCGAGCCGGGATTTCAACCACAGTCGAACATCGGTTGCTACCTGGTCATTTCGCGACCGCGCCGTGTGCAGCTTCGCACCGACTTCGCCGACCAGCGCCGTCAGCCGAGCCTCCACCGCCATATGGATGTCTTCATGTTCCGGACCAGGAACATAGATTCCGTGGGCGATCTCCTCTCCCACCTGATGCAAGCCATCGACAAGCTGCTTTACTTCTTCGGCGGTCAGCAGCCCCACGTCGCCCAGCATTTGCGCGTGCGCCACACTGCCAGCAATATCTTCTCGCCACATCCGTAAGTCGACCGAAAGACTTTCCGAAAAGCGGATCATGTCCTCGGCGGGCCCTCCCGAAAACCGTCCATCCCACAAAGCCATACCACCCTCCGAAGCCAAGGAGGTAGCATGGTTCACCGGAGGAATCGATGCGCATCCTGTACGGCGTCGTCGGCGAAGGCATGGGTCACGCGACGCGAAGCCGGGTCACCTTAGAACACCTGTTGTCGCTGGGACACGAGGTCCATGTCGTCGTTTCGGGCCGCGCACACGGCTTCTTGCTGCGCGCTTTTGAGGGACGAAAAGGAATTTCGTTCGACGAAATCCACGGACTCAGCCTGGTGTTTGACGGGAGCAGCCTCGACCTCAGCGAAACCGTCCTTAAGAACCTGAAGGCGGCCCCTGCCGGCCTGCTCAAAAACCTCGATGTCTACCGCAACGTCGCCGAAGCTCACTTTCGGCCCGACGCGGTGATCAGCGATTTTGAGTCCTGGGCGTATTTCTATGGGATCTCCAAGGGGATCCCCGTGATCAGCATCGACAACATGCAG
>SXGS01527769.1_pt1 | contig 18150 bp, 15 predicted proteins | sample 3174681 | NCBI WGS metagenome assembly SXGS01 (sample SAMN11356861, study PRJNA531348) | freshwater metagenome | isolation source: freshwater sample F1-80 | place: China: Fuxian Lake, Yuxi | collected 2017-12-25 | reverse complement strand
CGAACGTAAGCGTGCACACCTCGCTGACGCGCAGACCGGCCGCGTACATGATCTGCAGCATCGCGTGATCGCGGCGCCCCCGCGGCGTACGCAAGTCCGGCGCGGCGAGCAGGCTCCTCACCTCGGCGACGTTCAGCACGGTCGGCAGCCGCCGCCCGAGGCGCGGCCGCTCGACGAGCTCGCACGGATCCACGGAGAGGATCTTCTCGCGCAAGAGGTAGCGGCAAAAGCCGCGCACGCTCGAGAGGTAGCGCGCGACCGACCGAGCCGACAGCCCCGCGCGACCGAGCTCGACGACGAACGCCGAGATCGCCGGCTGCACGAGCCCGGACGGTTCGACGACACCCTGGCCTTCGAGCGACTCCGCGAAGCACGCGAGGTCGCGCCCGTAGGCTTCGACGCTGCGCCGCGCGAGTCCACGCTCGACGCGGAGGTGCGCGAGGTACCCGTCGATGGCCGTGTCCATGACTCCATTGTGCAGGACGATCGCGACCGCGGGCAAAACGCTCTCATCCCCGCTTCTCGCGCGGCACGGCGCGGGGCAAGATGAACTCGGAGCCAACGAGGAAATGACACCGGGCGACGACACGGGACGGGGGTCCTTCGTGATCCTCGAGGCCGCAGAGCCGTCGCCCGTGGTCGTGGAGATCCCGCACGCCGGGCTCGACCTCGACGCCGAGACGCTCGCGTGGATCGTCGCGCCCGCCCGCAGCGTCGCACGCGAAGCGGATCTCTACGTCGACCGCCTCTTCGCGGAAGCGCCGAGCCTCGGCGCGACGACCCTCGTGGCTCACGGCAGCCGCTTTGCGATGGATCTCAACCGCGCCGAGGACGACTACGACGGCGACGCGGTCGTCGGCGGCCCCCCGGGCGACCGGCCGCGCGGCGCGATCTGGCGCCTCACGTCAGACGGCCTGCCGGTCCACTCGGAGCGCATTTCCCGGGAAGAGCTCGAGCGACGCGCGGCGCGGTACTGGCGGCCCTACCACGCGGCGCTCATCGGCCTCTTGGAGGAGCGCCGAGCGCGCTTCGGGCACGCGGTTCTCTTGTGTGCTCACTCGATGCCGTCGCCGCGCTCGCGCGGACTGCGAGGCCTCGTCCCGCCGCGCGGGGCCGACGTGGTCCCCGGCACGCAAGGGCGCACGACCGCCGCGCCGGCGTGGATCGATCTCGTCGAGCGCGTCGCACGCGAGCACGGGCTCGAGGTGGAGCACGACACGCCGTATCGCGGCGGCTACTCGACCACGCACTACGGCCGCCCTGCCGCCGGAGTCCACGCGGTGCAGCTCGAGCTGGCGCGGCGCCTGTACATGGACGAGCGCACCTTGAGCGTGGACAAGCCGGGATTTGCGCGCGTGCGGGACTTCGCTGGCGCGCTCGTTCGTAACCTCGTGGACGAGGCGCGACGGGTGTATGGTAGCGGCGCGCCCCACGAAGCCCGTCGATGAGCGCCGCTGACCCCGACTCCGAGATCCAGGCGGACGACTCGTCGACGGACGACCCACCGCCAACGGGCCCCGTGCTCGCATCGGACGCGCTGCGCGAGGAGCTCGCCCCACAAGAGCCGCTCGGACGTGCCTCGCGCGCCTGGTGCTGCGTCATCGGGCTCACGTTGCTCGCGATCGCCGGGTTCTCCCCGGGCACGGCCCCGCGCATCGCGTGTGCCGGCGTCGGCCTCGCAACGATCGCGAGCGGCGCCATGCCCCTCGGGTACCTCGCGCGCGCGCACAGCATGGTGGCCCTCGCGCTCGGCCTCGGGCTCTCCGCCGCGTTGGGCCTTAGCCCGCTCCCCGGCCCGCCTGGCTCACTCGAGGCGGGCTCGCTCGCCCCGGGCTCCCTCGACCCGGTGCTGCTCTCGCGCCTGCTCGCCACGGTCCCGCTTCCCGCGGCGTTGCTCTTCCGCGCACGCTATCGCGCCTACGCGGGAGCGCGACGCATCCTCGCCCTCGGCCTCGCGCTCGAGGCACCCTTCTTCGCGTACGCGGCCATGCGCGGGGCTGGCGAAGCCGAGGTGCAGGTGGCGACCGGCATCGCCGCGCTCTCGGTCCTCGCCAGCATCTTCGGCTTCATGGGTAGCCACGCGCGCATCGCCGGAGACCACCTCGCCGCCCTCATCATCACGTCGATCGCGGCCGAGTCTGCGGTCGCCTGCCTCGCCCCGGCGCAGCTCGCTTCCCTCGGTGCCGCCGGAGCTCCTCCCGCGATCGCGCAGATCGGGCTCGGCGCGGTCGCCCTCGCCGGGGTCGCAGCGCTCGGAACGCTCGGTCTCTTTCAGGTGCTCGCCGCGCGCCACTGGAAGCGTGCGCGCCAGATCGACGTGCTGAGCGCGGTCCCCGAGCCGCCTCCGCCCCCGCCGTCGCGCACCTCGCACCCCGACTCCTGGTCGACGCACTCCTGAGCGGGGAGTCGAGACGACGCTCACGAGATTCGCGCGCTCCGCTCCTGGTACGGCGGGCCTCAGCGACGTGCCCCTTGCTGCGCCGCGGTCGTGCCCCTAAGCCTGCGCGCGTGTCACGACTCTTGATCGGACTCTCGGAGCTCACGGGCTCGATCACCCGCTACGCCGAGCGCTTCGGAGTCGTCGAGCTCCATCCCGTCGACGCGGCCCTCCCAGGCCAGAAGACGCTGCGGAAATGGCGTGCCGCGGTCTCGCCGGCGTTCGCGTTCAGCGTCGTGTTGCCGCGCGTCGTCGGCGCGCTCGGCACGGGCGACGCCGTCGACGAGGCGATCAAGATTTCGCTCGCGGCGGCGCGCGCGGTCGAGGCGGGGGCCATCGTGCTCGCGACGCCCCCCACCGTGCGCCCGACTCCGAAGAACCGGGAGCTCATCGCGGCGCTCGCGGCCCGCGTACGGCGCGACGGCCATGTCGTCGCCTGGCAGCCGAGCGGCCTCTGGACCGAGGACGCCGCGCTCGAGGTCGCATCGGAAAATGGCCTGCTGCTCGTGCTCGACGTGAGCCAATCCGAGCTTCCGCCCGGGCCCATCGTGTACACGCGCATTCGCTCGCTCGGCCGCTCCGCACGCCTCGGCGTCGACGCGATCGACCGCATCGGCCGCCGACTCGCGGGGCGCAAGGAGGCCTTCGTCCTCGCCGACGAGTCGCTCGGCCGCGCGCTCGTGCGGGCGCTTCCCGATGCCGTGGCGCGCCACGAGCGAGGAGGCACCGTGCCGCAGCTCTTCCGCGCGACCGCGCTGTTCGAGGCCGAGGACGAGGAGCAGTGACGTGAGCGCCGGCAAGGCGATCGCGAGCCATGGCGAGGCCAACCGCGCAGCGAACGACGCGCTCGAAGCCGGCGGCAACGCGGTCGACGCCGCGATCGCAGGATTCTTCGCGCTCGCCGCCGCCGAGCCGGGCGCGCTCTTGTCGCCGCTCGCGATCCTGTGGGGCGGCGTTGGGCAAGCGCCGCGCACCATCGACGGCCGCGCCGCCCAGCCGGGGCTCTCGCTCGCCCGTCCTCGCGGCCTTCGTGGCGACGACGCGCCTCCGCCAGGCGCGCTCGCGGCGGCGCCACGGTCACTCGCCGCGCTCGCGGTGGCGCATGCCTACAGCGGGTCGCTCGCCTTCGGGGCGCTCGTCCGCCCCGCAGCTGCGCTCGCAAAATCACTCGGAGCCCTCCGGCGAGCTGAGCTCTTGCGCGCCGTCGCCTCGCAAGGTGCGACCGCGCTCGTGCACGCCGACGTGCTGCGCGCGCTCTTGGCCGCGGGCGGACCGCAAGCGGGCGGCGCCCTGAGCGAGGTCGATCTGCGCGCGCCGGTCCCGTCCGACGTGCGCGTCCCCTTCGTCACGCTGCCGAGCGGCCTCCTTGCCGCGCTTCCGGCAACGCACGAAGACGCGCCGACAGCAACGCGGCGCGCGGGCGAGGCCGTCGTCGCCGCCGATCCCAACGGCCTCGTGGCGGCGCTCGCCTGCTGCCCCGATCCGGAGGGCGTGCTCGTGCCGGAGCTCGAGGTGGGGCTCGCGCGCGACGCGGTCCCCGTTCGCCGCGGCGTGCCGCGCGTGCGCCCCGGGACGACGCTCGGCCGGTCGCTCCCGCTCGCGCTGTTGCGGCACGAAGGCGCGGCTTGGCTCGCGGCCGTCGGAGCCTGCGGGCGCGCCGACCTGCAGGCCACGGACGTCGCCGTTCACGCGACGCTGCCCGAGCTGCTCCTTGGCCTCGTCGCCTCGCACCGCGGCGCCATCGCGCTCGCTGCCACCGCGACCCGCGGCGCTCGCAGCACAAAGACGCAGGTCAGCCGCGTGACCAGCGGTTCGCCCTGACCTCGCAGCTACGCTGGCCTCGCAGCTACGCTGGCCTCGCAGCTACGCTGGCCTCGCAGCTACGCTGGCCTCGCAGCTACGCTGGCCTCGCAGCTACGGGCCCACCATTAAAGGCGCGCCGTCGCGCTGGTTTCAGCTCAGGCCGGGGATCGCGACGCCGTTCTTCTTGGCGTAGGCGACGTAGCCGAGCTTGTCGATGCTGCGGATGTCGCGCGTCGTCAGCTTCAGCGAGAGAAAGCGCCCGAGCTCGGGAACCCACACGCGCCGCGACTGAACGTTGACGTTCTGCCAGCGCTTCGTCTTGATGTTCGAGTGGGAAACGTTGTTTCCCTTGAGCTTGCGCTGTCCGGTAATTGCGCTCTTGGCCATGGCTGTCTCTCTCGGCGAGTTAAGGGCGTGCATTCATAGCGAAACGCGGCGCCGTGTCAAGCACTTGGGGACCTCACGATGGAGTCTCACCGTGCAGCCTCTTCGGGCGACCGCCGCGAGAGAGAACTTTCCACCCCGAGCTCGGCCGCGAACCGCGTCGCGGTCGCTCGTAGCGCCGCGTCCTCGTGCGCACAGCCGGCCTCGATCGCCTCGCGCGCCTCCGGATCGGATGGATCGCGCGCGAGCCTGCGCGCCGCGACGCCGAGCGCGTTGTGCGCGAGCACCGCGGGCGACGCGCGCCGCAGCGGCGAAGACTCGGTCAGTTTTTCGTGGGCGGCACCGTCGACGCGCACGAGCTCGGCGAGCCGCAGCGAGCGCCACCGCTCGTGCGGGGCAAACGCCTCGGTCGCGGGCGCCGGCATGGACGCGACCCGGTTGTAGGGGCAGACATCCTGGCAGGCGTCGCAGCCGAAGAGCGCGTGCGCGGGCTCTTCCTCGGTCGGCACCTGCCGGCGCTCGATCGTGCGGTACGAAACACAGCGTCGCGGATCGAGGACGAACGGCGCGTCGAAGGCGCTCGTCGGGCAGGCGTCGAGGCAGGCGGTGCACGAGCCGCAACGCTCACCGATCGGCGCGCCGTAGTCGGCGGCGTCGAGCGCGAGCGTCGTCACGACCTCGCCGAGCAAGCAGAAGCTCCCCTGCCCCGGCACGATCACGAGCCCGTTCTTGCCCACGAACCCGAGCCCGGCCCGCGCCGCCCACGCTCGCTCCAGCAACGGAGCGGTGTCGAGCACCGCGCGCGCCTTGTGGCCCGGCGCCGCGAGCCGCACGAATTTTCCGAGCAGGTAGACGCGCCGCCGCAGGTACACATGGTAGTCGCGTCCGCGGGCGTAGCGCGCGATGTCGCGCACGAGCGCGGGCTCGCGGGCCTCCTCGTCGTGCGGCCTCGCGTACCGCCGCGCCACGCAGACGACCGTGCGCGCACCAGGGAGGATGGCCTCGCCGTCGAGCGCTCGGCGAGCCTCGGGAGCTTCGGCGAGGTAGCGCATCTCGCCCTCGGCGCCGCGCGCCAGGAACGCGCGATACCGCTCGTAGTCCGCATCGAGCGGCACGTCGGCCCGCGCGAACGCGACGGCATCGAACCCGAGCTCGCGCGCCCGAGCGCGGATCCGCGCGACCATGCTCGTCATCGTGCGCGGAGGGTACCGCCCCGATGGTCCTCGATTCCATGGTCATGACGAACTAACCTGCGCCCATGCTTTCTCGCTCCATGTGCGTCGCTTGGTCGCTCCTCGCGCTCGTCGCCGCCGCGTGCTCCGACGGCAACCAGGTCGTCGCCGGCGGCAAGGGTTGCGAGGGTCTCGAGGGCACCGAGCTCGGCGACGCCGGCTCCTGCGCCAAGACCTGCACCACCCTGAACGACGCCTTCTGCGCGAGTGACGCCGTCGAGGCGGCATGCCCAGCGGGCAACGTGCCCACGCCGCCCGTCGACGTGTGCGGCGTGCTCTTGCCGCTGCCGCCCGACACCGCCGGCGTCGTCGACGAGCTCGAGCGCTCGAGCGGCGTCGAAGAGTACGCCGGCACCGGCGCGCCCGATCTCGGCTGCTACGACCCGAGCGGCTACCCCGCCCCGCCCGACCCTTCCGCCTCGCAGGCCGTCACGCTCAAGGGGGTCGCGAAGATCTTCTCGCACGGCTGCGAGTCGAACGACCTCTCGATCGCGGTGCACGAGGTCGTGCGCGACGGCAGCGCGAACGACGGCATGCCGGGCGACCTCGTCGGCACCACGGTCGTCACAGCCACGGACTGCAAGATCGACGGCGTCCCCGAAGAGCTCGAGGACTGCGGCACGCGCTACGAGTGCGTCTACGAGTACCCGGACGTGCCGACCGAGACCGAGCTCATGGTCGTGACCGGCGGCGCGATCTGGGCGCCCATCTACGAGTACGGCCTCTACATCGGCAACGACGACGTCGTGAACGGCGCCTTCGAGAAGGACGTTCGCGCGCTCGCGCAGGACGACTACCAGGTCATCGCGCAGGTCGCGATGGGCAAGAACATCACGCCCGGCAACGGCGCGATCGCCGGGGAAGTCCACGACTGCGGCGACGTTCGCCTCGTGAACGCGATCGTCGACGTCGACAAGCCTAAGTTCGTGACCACCTACTTCACGAACGACGAAGAGAATCCGCTGCCCGATCTCAGCGCCAAGGCCTCGAGCACGCTCGGCCTCTATTCGGCGCTCGACATCGCCCCCGGCCCGGTCGCGGTCGCCGCCGCGGGCGTGCTCGACGGCAAGCTCGTGAGCGTCGGGTTCTTCCGCGGGCGGATCTTCCCCGACGCGGTGAGCTCGTTCACGTTCCGCGGCCTGCGTCCGTTCCAGGTCAAGTAGCCCTGCGTGGCCGATGAGCGGCCGATGTGAGTGGCCGCATAGCTCCCCGAGCCGCTCGCGCGACCTTCGCGGCGCTCGCCAAGGCGGCGAATCGGAGGTTCGGCGCCTAGCAACGAGGACTACGCCCCGCGCGGCTTCCGAGCGAGCTCCGGCCGACGCGCGCGCGTGCGGGTCTCGGCCTCTTCCATGCGCCACTCGAAGATCTGCGCGTGGTTGCCACCGAGCAAGACGTCGGGCACCCGCTCGCCGCGATACTCGGGGGGCCGCGTATAATGCGGATACTCGAGCATGCCGCGCGCGCCCTCGCTGTAGCTCTCGGTCGTGAGCGACTCGGCGTTGCCCAGCACGCCGGGCTCGAGCCGCAGGACGGCGTCGATGATCGCCATGGCCGCGACCTCGCCGCCGCTCAGGACGAAATCGCCTAGCGACAGCTCCTCGTGGACGTAGCCGCGCACGCGCTCGTCGACGCCCTCGTAGCGACCGCACACGAGCGCGATCGCGGGACGCGCGGCGAGCTCGGCCGCCTTCGCTTGCGAGAAGGTCGTCCCCTGCGGCGTGAGCAAGATCCGGTGCGCCGGGGTCGCGTCCGCGCCAAGGGGCAGCGCCTCCGCGTCGAGGGCCTCGAGCGCGTTCACGATGCAGTCGACGCGCATCACCATCCCCGCGCCGCCGCCGTACGGCGTGTCGTCGACGCTGCGATGCTTACCGTGCCCGAAATCGCGCGGGCTCGAGAAACCCACCGCGTGCCGCCCGCCCGTGATCGCGCGCCCGACGACGCCCACGCGCAAGAAGCCCTCGAACAGCTCGGGGAACAGCGTGACGACGGAAAATCGCATCGCGCCTCCGTAAAGGTTCAGAGCCCCTCGAGCGACGCGAGCTCGATCCGCAACGCCGCGACGTCGACCTTCGCCACGTAGCCGTCGGTGAGCGGGACCTCGACGCGCCCGCCGCCCGCCTTCGCGACGAGCAGGCAGTCGCAGGTCGGGTAGCTCACGACGCGCTCGACGCTGCCGATCCTCTCGTCGCCCAGAAACACGTCGCAGCCCTCGACGTCGCAGAAGTAAAACTCGCCATCCGCCGCGGGCTCGAGCGATGCGCGCGGCACCTCGACCTGCGCCCCGCGAAGCGCCTCGGCCCCCTCGCGATCGACGACGCCCGCGAGCGTCACGAGCAAGCCGCCCGGCACCTCGCGAACCGAGGCGAATCGCACCTCCCGCCGCGCGCCGCTCGGCAACGCCAGCGTCACCGCGGCGCCGCGACCGAGCACCCCCGACTCCTCGTTGAAGACGCGCAGCTTCAGCTCGCCGCGCACGCCGTGAGGCCGCGCGACCTCGGCGACGGCGACCGTCTTCTCGGTCTCGTTCCGCCTCATCGCCCGCTAATGGCAGTCGGTACTGTCAGGCCCCGCAACCGGCGGCCGCTCGTCAGTCGATGATGTCGAGGAACGCGCGCCCGAAGCCGAGCTTCAGCGCCGCCGCGTTCAAGAGCACGCGGATCGACTGCGCCGTGCGGCCGTCTTTGCCGATGACCTTGCCGATGTCGTCGGGCTCGACGGTGAGCTCGATGCGCGGCGTGCGATCGCTGCGCGACATGTCGACCTTGACGTGCTCGGGGTGATCGACGAGCGCGCGCGCGACGACCTCGACAAGCTCGGCGAGGAGCCGCGGACTCTGTGCCGGTGAACCGTGTCGCGGCATGGGCTCAGCCCTTCTTCTTGGTCTTGCCCGCCGCCTTCGGCTCGGCTTTGCCAGCTGGCTTGGCGGCCCCTGCGGGCGCGGCGCCTGCCGCCCCTGCCGCCCCTGCCACACTGCCCGCGGTCGCAGCCGCGGCGCGCTTCAGGAGCTTGGCGACGACGGCCGAGGGCTGCGCGCCCTTCGTGAGCCACGCCTGCGCCGCGCTCTGATCGAGCACGAGCACTTCGCGCCGCGGATCCCACGTACCGAGCCGCTCGAGGAACTTTCCGCCGCGCGGGGCGCGATGGTCGGTGGCGACGATGCGGTAGAAAGGCACCTTGCTCGTGCCAGCGCGGGAGAGTCGAATGTGGACAGCCATCGTGGTTCCTCGTGCGTCGCCGATGCGAAGGGGCGACTGGTTCGCTGACGCCGCCACGGGCCCACTGGGCGCCGCCGACGGAAAAGCCGCGGGAAGCTACGGCACGAGGGGCCTCCTCGTCAAGTAGAGGCGTGGATCCTCCGGGAATTGCGCCCAATTCGATACGGCAGGGAGTCACGCAGCGGGCGCTGCTCGAGCGAATGCGCCGCCTCGCGCCTCATTTCGCCTGGGCGGCGCTGCGACGATCAGGTGGCGATTCCATGAGGCTTCACCCTACCGATGGACGTACACGAGCGTCCCGTGGTTCGGGTTCAGCGCTCCGTGCCAGCCCTCGGGGACGCGCGGCTCGCTCCACTGAAAGAGCCAGGCGGCGTCGGCCGGCGCGAGGTTGATGCAGCCGTGGCTGCGCACGCGTCCGAAGTCGTCGTGCCAGTAGGCGCCATGCAGCGCGTAGCCTTTATGAAAATACTGGATGTACGGCACATCGCGCAGATCGAACGCTTCGCGCGTCGTCTCGTCGCCGTCCATCGTGCCGCTCACGTGCTTGCCGTAGATCATGAACGTGCCGCGCACCGTCGCCTGCGTCTTCTCCGGATCGCCGAGCTCCCCGCGCCCGGTCGACACCAGCGTCGCGAACACGGGCCGCGTGCCCTCGTAGGCCACGAGCAGCTGCTCTTCGATCGACACGTCGATCCATTTGCGCCCGTCGCGCGCGAAGCCCGCCTTGTCCTCGCGCACTTCGGCGATGCGCAGGCTCGCGGCCGGTAGCCACGCTCCGGCGGTCGTCTCGACCAGCCCGCGAAACGGTGCGTCGCCCTTCAGCACCCAGCCCGACCGATAGGGCGCCTCGCCCACTGCCCGCGGCCTGCCATCCGGGCCCGGCCGGTGCAGCGAGACCCCGTACTGCGCGACGATCGCGGGAGTCCCCGGCTCGCTCACGACGACCCCCGCGAGCGCGCTCAGCTTCGCCACGCTCGTGCGGTCGACCGGGATGAGATCGAGCTCGGTCGTGAGCCCGAAGGGCCGCCCGGTCCAATCGAAGGTAGCGATGAGGCCGAACGCCGAGGCGCGCGCCGCTCGCCCGCGATGCGCGTGCACGACGAGGCCCTTCTCGGCGCCGTAGGGCTTCGGCAGCTCGCGCCCATCCAGCAAATACTGCGGGATCGCGTCCGCGGGCCCGAGCTCGCGCCGCGCCCGCTCGCCGAACGTGGCGACGCTCTTCTGCCGCGCCTTGCCCTCGCTCGTCGTCTGCTCGTGCTCCGTCGGCAGCTTGTAATAGAGGTGCGGCGGCGGCTCCCGGCTGATGACGTAGCGATAGGGCATCGCCTCGCCGCGCTTGGGCCCCGCGCTCGCCACGAGCGCCACGGGATGATCGAACTCGAGCGACGCCCCCTTGCCGACGCACACGTAGCCGCGCGGCGCGACGGCGTACCAGCCGCCCGCGCACCCCTCGGTGCCCGCGGCCTCGCTCGCGCGCCGGACGATCGCTCCGGCGCGCAGGTAACCGAGCTTTTGAGCGTGCTCGCGCGGCTCCTGATAGATCCAGGTGCGCATCGCGATGCTCGCGACCTTCGCGTCGAATGACGCTTCGCCCGCGTCGTCCTCGGCGGGCTCGCGATCGGCGGGCTCACGATCGACGGGCTCGCGGGCGGCGCTGCTGGACGCGGCGCTGCTGGACGCGGCGCTGCCGGACGCGGCGCCATCCGCCAAGGGAGCGCTCGCTGCCGCTACGTGCGCGCTCGACGCCTCGGCGGTGCGATCGCGAAGGTGCCTCCCCGGCGGCTCGACGGGCTCACTGCACGCGGACGCGCCGAGCCCGAGGACCAGCCCGAGGACCACCCCGAGGTCGAGCCCAACGCCGAGCCCAACGCCGAGCCCGAAGCCGGGCCCGGAGCCCGCGCCCGCGATGAGCTCCGCCGTGAGGCCCGCGGCTCGCTTCCGACGGCACGAACGCACGCCCTCTCTTGGCGGCGCTCCCGAGCGGCTTCAAGCCCGAAGCGGAGCCGCGGACGAGTGACCGCTCAATTGCTGCAGTTGCCGGCTCCGTCGCAGATCTTGTTCTGCGCGGCCCCGCACACGGAGTTCGCGGGATCGTTTGCGGTGCAATCGTCGGCGTTCTCGTTGCACGACTCGGAGCAGTTCTGGTCGGCGTCTCCGACGTTCCCCGCGCACGGATCCACGCCGCTCGGCACGCACGCGCCGGCAGCGCATTTCTCGGCGCCGTTGCAGAACACGTTGTCGCTCGTGCACGCGGTGTCGTTGGGCTCGACCGCCGCCGTGCAGCTCATCGCGTTCGTCCCCATGCCATTGCACTCGGGCGCGGCCATGCAGCCCATGGCGTCGGGATCGGTGCCGCACACGGTGCCCGCGGCCGCCGCGCCGGCGCACATCGCGCTGCAGCACGGCGTCGCCGGATCCATGAAGTCGCACGCCTCGAGGCCGTTCTTCACGCCGTCGCCGCACAACGCCTCCTGGCACGTCTTCCCCTTGCACACGCCGCTCGAACAGTCGGCCGCGGTCGCGCAGCTCGTCGGACACGCGCCGAGCGCGCCGTCGCAGAAGTAGCCCCCCGTGCACACCGGAACGCCGACCGCGCCGTCCGCGCGCGGGCTGCACATCCCGACCTTGCCGGGGAGGTTGCACGCATCGCACCCGCCGCCGCACGCCGAGTCGCAGCACACGCCGTCGACGCAGAAGTTGTTGGCGCAGTCGCTGTTCGCGAGGCACGCCTTGCCGTTGTCGCACCGCGTCGCGCAGGCGTTCACGTCGCCGCCGCAGTCGGTGTCGGTCTCCGCGCCGTTCTTCATGCCGCTGCACGCGACGTTGCCGTCGCAGGTGTCGGCGTGCACGCCGCAGGTCTTGCCGAGCCCCGCGCAGGTCGTGGGCGTGCAGCACACTTGCGTGCTCTCCTTGCACACCTTCGGCAACATGCACTGGTTGTCCATCGTGCACTCGACGCACTTCGGCGAGCCGTTGCCGACGATGCCGCCATCGCAGAACTTGCCGGGCGCGTAGTTCGGGTCGGTGCACGCGGTGTTGACGGCCTTGGTCGTGTAGACCGGCGTCCCCATGCTGCACGTGTCGGTAGTGCAGGAATTCGCGTCCGGCTTGATGTCCGCGTTGTTCGGAGTCGCCATCATCGCGACGTTGCCCGCGCCATCGCAGATCTTGCTCTTGCAGTCCTGCGCCACCTGAACGTCGGCGAGCGAGCCCATCGCGTCGTTCGTCGTGGTGCAGGCCTTGTTCAGGCAAGCGGCGCTCTTGCAGTCCGCCGCCGCTGGGCACTGGTTCACGGCGTTGCAGTCGACGCACGCGCCGCCGCCATCGCAGTACTTCGTGCCGCCCACGCCGCACGCGGTGTTCAGCGCTTTGTTCGGATGCTGCGGCGTGCCGTTGGTGCACGTCTCGCTCGTGCACTCCTTGCCGTCGTCGGCGGGAACATCCTGGTTCCTGTTGACCACCTTGGTGTTGCCCGCCCCGTTGCACTGCACCTCTTTGCAGTCGCCTACGGTCTGGTCACCTACCGGCAGCGGCGTGTTGTTCGCGGTCGAGTTGAACTTGCAGGTCCCGATGACGATGTCGCAGAAGTTGTTCTTGCAGAACGTGTCCGCATCGCAGTGCACGTCCGCCGTGCAGCCGAAGCACGCCCCGGCGCCGTTGCAGAAGAGCGTCCCGCCCACGCCGCACGGGGCGTTGAACGGCTCGTTCGGGTTGCTGGCTACGCCGTTCGCGCAGAGGTTCTTCGTGCAGGCGTTGGCGTCGTCGGGCAGGTCGGCGTCGTCGACGTTGATCTTGCTGCCGCCGCTGCCGTCGCACACGAGAACCTTGCAGTCGCCGCCCGTCTGCGCGCCGAGCGCCGTGTCGACCGCGGTGAAGGTCTGCCCGCAGGTGTTCGCGACGCAGGTCCGCGTCTGGCAGTCATCGTCGGCGGGCAGGTGCCCGCAATCCGCGGGCGCGTTGCACTCGACGCACGCGCCGGCGTCGTCGCACACCGTGGCGAGAAGATTGCCCGCGTCCGAGCAGCCGAAGCCGAGCGCCTCGTGCGGGTTCGTCGGCGTGCCTTCGGTGCACACGTTCGCGGTGCACGGGTTGGCGTCGTCGGGGAGATCCGCGTTGTCCGCGACCACGGTCTCCGCGCCCGTCAGACACAGGACGGCCTTGCAGTCGCCGGCGGTCTGCGCGTCGTCGGGGACCACGTTGTCGAGCGGCGCGTGCTCGCACAGGCCAGCGCCGAGGTTGCACGTGTCCGTGGTGCAGCCGTTCTGGTCGTCGCACGTCTCGGCCGCGTTGCTCGCCGTGCACTCGACCTGGCACGCGCCGCCTTTGCAGCTGCCGGCGTTGCCCGCGACATCGCACGACGCGCCGTCCTCGAGAGGCGCATGCGTCGTGGCGCCGCCGTCGCATGCGTCGACGGTGCACGGCTCGTCGTCGTCCTCGAAGTCGGTGTCGTCGGCGACGCCGACCGGCTCGCCCTCCTCGCACTCGACGCGCGCGCAGTCGCCCCCGACCTGCGGCGGGGTCACTTGGTCGTCGACCGTGACGACGCACACGCCGCTGTCGTCGCAGGTGTCGACGGTGCACGGGTTGGCGTCGTCGCACGCGGCGTCGGCCGTGCAGTCCTGGCCGAGCGTGCCGCTTCGCGGGAGCGCGCAGCCCGAAAATCCCACAAAAACCGCCATCGCTACGGCGACGGAGGCGAAGAGCCAGCGACGGCCGCGGCCCGGTACGTGGCCACTCGGTCGCGCGGTCGAAAGTCGGACTAGCGGCATGCGTTCGCTCCCCGTGAAGTCAGAGAAAGGCTCGCTCCCGAATCTCTCACGAGCGCGTCGTCGCGGCGAACGCAATTCCGCGCGCCACACGCGGGCCCGAAACGCACTTCTCGGCCCCAAGAGGGTCCAGATGCTAGGCGACGAGGAGCGAGGAACGGAGCGCACTTCCCAGTGCGTGAGTACCGCAGCGACGAAGGCAACGCCGCAGATGGGCCCTCTTCGGGCCGAGAACCGGCTACTTCGCTTGGTAGATCCGCAGATACCGCCGCGCCGGGCGCTCCCAGCTGCGATCGAGCCGCATCATGCGCCGCCGGAACGTGCCCCACGCCGGCGTGCGCATCGCGGTCACGGCGCGCGCGACGCACGCGACCAGCGCCTCGCTCGTCGGCTCGTCGAACACGAAGCCGGTGCCCGTCTCGAGGTGCGCGTCGCAGTCGACGACGGTGTCGAGCAGGCCGCCGGTGGCGCGCACGATGGGAGCCGCCCCGTAGCGCTGCGCATACTGCTGCACGAGACCGCACGGCTCGAAGCGCGACGGCATCACGACGGCGTCGGCGCCCGCGATGAGGCGGTGGCTCAGCGCCTCGGTCACCTGTCCGAGGTAGACCGCCTCGCCGTTTTCGGCGGCGACCGCTTCCACGAGGGCCGCGACGAGCGTCGGCTCGCCCGTGCCCGCGATCGCGAGCAAGCTCCCGGTGCGGACGATCCCGCGCACCGCGCCCGCGAGCACGTCGCTGCCCTTCTGCAGGCACACGCGCCCGAGCGCGACGACGAGCGGCCGCTCCGGATCCACCGTCATGCCGAGCTCGCTCAGCACGCTCGCCTTGCAGCGCCCCTTGTTGCGCGTGTCCTCGGCGTCGAAGCGCGACACGACGTGCGGATCGGTGGCCGGACTGTACGTCGCGTAGTCGACGCCATTCTGGATCCCGACGAGCCGCTCGCTGCCGAGGCCCGCGAAGACGCCCTCGAGCCCGGCGCCGTGCTCCACCGTCACGAGCTCCTGCGCGTAGGTCGGCGACACGGTCGTCACGACGTCGGCCGTCGCGAGGCCCGCCTTGAGGAAGTTGATGTCACCGTAGAACTCGAAGAGTCCCGGATGAACGTCGCCCTCCGCGAGCCCGAGCTCTCGCGCCGCGCTCCTCGGGAACCGGCCCTGGTGCGCCGCGTTGTGCACCGTGAGCACCGTGCGCGGCCGCTCGCCGCCGTCGAACACCTTCTTCACCCAGTAGGGCACGAGCGCGGTCATCCAGTCGTGCGCGTGCACGACGTCGTAGGCGGCGCCCTCGGCGGCCCTCTTCTTCACGAGCGCCGCGACCGCCGCCGAGAAATGTCCGAAGCGCTTCGGGTCGTCGTCGAACGCCTTGCCCGCGTCGTCGTAGATCCCGTCGCGGTCGAAGAGCCCCGGCAGCTCGAGGAACACGACCTCGAGCCCCGAGCCGAGCCGCGCGTCGAACAGCGTCGCCGAGATCTTTCCTGCCTCGCCGAGGTCGATCTCGAGCGGGGTCAAGCGACGCGCCAGCATGAGGCCCGCGCTCTCGACCGCGCGATAACGAGGCAGCACCACCGTGACCTCGTGGCCGAGACGGCTCACGGTCTTTGCGAGGGCCGCGACTGCGTCGGCGAGTCCGCCGACCTTGACGATGGGCGCAAGCTCGGTGCTCGCCATCAGGATGCGCATGGCGGCGAGTAGTAGTGCCGCAGGTTCACCTTGTCTACCGCGTCCGGCGGCCCGCGTTCCGGCGGCCCACGGCCCTCGCCGTTGGCGAACCGATGAGTCCCGCGCCAAGATGTGCGAGACCGGCTCTCGGTCCCGCCAGTGTCGAAGCCGCCCGAGCCCAACGAATCCCGCGAGCGCGCGCCCGAGATCGACGCCGTGCGCCGCGAGCGCGAGCTCGACGTCGTGCGACCTCCGGTGCTCACCGGGGAGGCGGTGCGCCGCGTCCTGCGGGTGTGCCCCGAGCTCGCCGGGATGCGGCTCGATCGCTTCGTGATGACGCAGCTGCGCTCGACGAGTCGCTCGCGAACCCAGCAAATCGTGGCGCTCGGTGCGTTCACGCCGGCGGGCACGCCCCTGCGCAAGAATCACCGCGTGCGCGCCGAAGAGCGAGTCGTCTTGTGGCGCGAGGCGTGGGACGAGCCGCACGTCGACGCGGAGCTGCCCGTCCTCTACGAGGACGACGCGCTGCTGGCCATCGACAAGCCGCCCCACATCGCCGTGCACCCGACCGCGCGCCACCACCGAAGCACGGTGACCTCGCTCCTTGCCGCGGCCCGGCCCGGCCAGCACCTCACGCTCGCGCACCGCATCGATCGCGAGACGAGCGGCGTCTTGTTGCTCGCGAAGACGCGCGCCGCCGATCGCGCCGTGAAGGTCGAGTTCGAGGAGCGCAACCACGTCGAGAAGCGCTACCTCGCGCTCGCCTGGGGCACGGCGCCGTTCGAGCTCTCCACGTGCGAGCTGCCGATGGAGCTCGACAGCACGAGCTCGCTGCGCGTGAAGATGCGCCTCGCCGCGCCGGGAGCTGGGCTCGCGGCCGCGACGACCTTCGAGGTGCTCGGACGCCGCTGCGCGCCGGGCGGCGCTCGCGCGGGCCAGAGCTACACGCTCTTTCGCTGCACCCTGCACACCGGCCGCCAGCACCAGATCCGCGTTCACCTGCGGGCGCTCGGCCTGCCCATCGTCGGCGACAAGCTGTACGGCCCGGACGAGGAGCTGCTGCGCCGCGCGGCCGACGGCACGCTCGACGATACCGATCTCGCGCGACTCGAGCTCGACCGCCACGCGCTGCACGCCGAGCTGCTCGCGCTGACGCACCCGGTCACCGGACGTCGCTTGACGATCACTTCGAAGCTCTACCCCGACATCCAGGCTTTCTGGGACCGCCTCGAGGAGGCGTGACCCGCGACGCGGAGCGAGCGGCTCTTCTTCGGCGTGGTGCTCGATGATCGCCGCCATCGAGCTCCGCGAGCACGCTTGGGGCGTGCCAGCCATCACCGCGCCTACCACCGCGAATCGATCGGCCCGACCCTGCGCCATGCGACGCCGAGCAGCCAGCTCGCCGGCCGCGCGCCGATGGCGCAGCCATCTTTGCCCATCAGCTCGTGCGGGAGCTCGCCACCCGCGAAGATGCCGGTGCCCCGGCCGCTGAGCAGCGCAGGGGACGAGCACGGGTCGAGCCACGGCAGCGATTGGCCAGCAGAGGAGGGGGCGAGCCACCGCCGCCATTGGCCAGTAGGCGCTCGCCGCGCGGCCTCTCCCGCCCTCGCCGCGCCGCCTCCGCGACGCTGCAGCATTGAGCAGCACGCAGCGCAGCGCATGCCGCACCTCGCGTGGCGAGCCGAGCGCGGGCGTGATAGCGATCGGCGAACACCTTGCCGCGCCGCTCGAGCCTCCGATTGATGGCCTTGGCGACGCGACTGGCGAGCCCCTGCATGCCGCGCGTGAGCGCCCGCCGGTCGTTCGCCTCGACGACGAGGTGCAGGTGCTTCGACTGCACGCTGAAGTGCACGAGCCGGAACCCGAAGCGCTCGGCGCCCGCGCCAAACGCGCACCGCCCCAGCCGTTCATCCGCAGCTCGAGCTGCGCCGTCGCGACGCCAGCCGTGCGGGGGCCGGACTTGCGGGGGCCGGACTTGCCAGGACGGGACGTCGGCTGGCCAGTCGTGCGAGGACCGGCCGTGTCAGGGCCGGACTTGCCAGGACGGGGCGTCGGCTGGCCAGTCGTGCGAGGACCGGCCGTGTCAGGGCCGGACTCGCGATTGGCATTCAGCGGCATGCCTTGAATCTCGCACTAATTAGGTTGATGCCAAGGAGCAATGACTCGGACAGGGGGAGGTCCAGATTGGCTAAGCGCTCTTGCGATGTCCCTCTTCGAGCTGTTCCAGCCACTCCGTGAGCGCCGGAGACTGCTGCTTCGCCTTCTCCAACTCGTGCTTCTTGCGCCACTCGTTCCAGCGCTTCTCGACGTCGCTCAGGGTATTTTTCACGAACGCAATCAGCGCGAGATAGCGATGGTCGTCCTCCTGGACGCGCTGGCGATCGCTCGTGGCGATATCGGGCTCGTCATCGATGTCGAGGAAGTCGGCTTCGATCTGGCCCGTGAGGTACTTCGTGTAGTGCCGACCGTCGTTGATGCGGTCGAGGATGTTCTCGTGGATGAGGCGGCCGCGCGCGAGGGCCGGCGCATCATCGGACAGATCGCACTTTGTGGTTTTGTGTGCGTTTGTTCGCACTTTGTCTGACCAATCGACACGGCATGCTCGGCAAACGGTGTCCATCGGCGCTCGGATCTGCTCTTTGCAGAGGCCATG
>SXGS01253913.1_pt1 | contig 18155 bp, 16 predicted proteins | sample 3174681 | NCBI WGS metagenome assembly SXGS01 (sample SAMN11356861, study PRJNA531348) | freshwater metagenome | isolation source: freshwater sample F1-80 | place: China: Fuxian Lake, Yuxi | collected 2017-12-25 | reverse complement strand
TTGGTTGCAGGTTCGAATCCTGCTGGGCCCATTCTTGATTTTTGCTTTGTCAGGCTTTGTAACGTATTCGTAAGTCAGCCTTTCCAGCCTCACCGAACAATCCTAGATGCATTAGATCTGAGACGGTTCAGGCAGCCTCGAAAGACTGACCTACGAATGCGTTGCAGGGCGCGCCCGTTACTTCGGTCGATGCCGTGGGGGCACCTGATTCGTTGGGGAAGGCTGCGTGCTCACCACGGGCGGGCATGGCAAAGCCGGCGGAGTATTTGGCGTTGGCGGGGACGCGCTTCCGGTCGGAACAGGCGGGCGGGGTGGCGTCAGTCGAGTTGCAAAAGTCGGTGGGCGAATACTTACGGCGGGAAACGGCGGCGGCGTGGTGCCGACGGCTGGAATGGCGGGGCGGGAAGGCGTCAATTTGACCGCAACGGCGGAAGGGGCCTTCGGGGCACACGGCACGGACAGAGCAACCTGTGGGCATTGACTTTTGCCGCAAGCGGGAGCGGCCTTAGCACTGGGCGCCTGAGGGGGCGGAACGGCAACCGCACTCAGGGCAGTCGCCAGCAACATTGAATACATCGGACCATCTCCTCTGTTTTGGTTTGGGGGGAAAGGGGCCAGACTCACATTGCCTTTCCCCGGATAGGGGAGATGGTAATCGCCCCGAGTATTCTCTCCTAAGCAACTTGAGCGAAACCAACCACAGTAGCGTCTCGGTCCATCAGCAATTTCCATATAATCCCTGCAAATTCTCACGTATTCTCGACAGGAACGACACATCCCTTACGAGCACGCAAGTCGCCTCTTATGATCTGGCTAAACACCAGCTTCGATGGACCACACACACACGCAAGATCCCATCCGCTCGAACTGCCGACGTGCACACCACCTGCCAGGGACATTCCTGATTTCGACAACCGCGGCCATGGTCGAAGCACATGAAGACGATGCTTGCGCCCTTACAAATTAACATCTATCCTGAATTTCCTGTTCGGAAGCTTGCCTTAAGTTCCGTTAAGAACCGGAAACGTTGACCGGACAATTGTTAGAGAAACTCCAATGTACGAGTTGTGTCGAAAGGTAGCTCATTGCGTATTCGCGCCCTGCCAAGGTCGGGGCACACTCTCGTCCGGTTTACAGGAGGTTCGGACGGAGCTGTTCCGGATTGGCGCATACGAAAACCCCGGAATTCACGCGATTTGGCGCGTAATTTCCGGGGTCGTTCTTAGCGAGGACGACGGGACTCGAACCCGCAACCTCCGGCGTGACAAGCCGGCGCTCTAACCAATTGAGCTACGCCCCCATCCTGTTCAATTCTCATTCTAGGAGTCGCGTTGCCGCCATCAAGCGGTTTTTTCGGGAACTTGAAATCGTGCGCTGAATCGTCGGCATCTTCTTGGCTCCAGTCTCGCCAAAGTCTCGTCGAAGCCAAGGGCCGCCAGTCTCTTTTTTTATTGGCACGCTACCGATTCCGTGGTAGGATGGGCGCGTCCAAAACTTGAACAGGGGAGCCAATTCATGCTTGCCATTGGCGCGATGCCGACACCTCTGTGCGAAGGAATGACACGCCGCGAATGGCTGCGCGCAGGCGGGCTCAGCACGCTAGGATTGACGCTGCCGGAACTGCTGCGGCAACGCGCGGCAGCCGCTCCGATCGCCCCAAGAGCGCGTTCATGCATCGTCGTTTTTCTCTTCGGCGCGCCGGCGCATCAAGACATTTGGGACCTCAAGCCGTCGGCGCCAAGCGAAATGCGCGGCGAGTTTGATCCCATCGCGACCAGCGTGCCTGGCATAATCGTCGGCGAACACGTGCCGCGCATTGCCGCGCAGGCGCATCATCTCGCGCTCGTTCGCTCCGTCACGCATCCAGACAACACGCACACCGTCGCGATGCACTACATGCTCACAGGCGTAAGGCATGCGCGGCCGAACACCAATCCGCAAAATCACCCGGGCGATTTCCCGACATTCGGGGCCGTGATGCAAAAATTGTGTGCGTCGGGTGGTCTGCCTTCGGGCATCAGTCTCAACGCGCCGGCCAATCAAGTCTCCGCGAACAATCACATCTTCCCGGGCTTCTTCGCGGGCTTTCTCGGCAGCACGTATGATCCGCTGTTCGTGCCGCAGGATCCGAGCCGGGCCGACTTTCGCCCCTTCCCGACCGCAGAAGGCGAAGACGGCGCGCGTTTACGGCAACGGCGACCCTTGCTGGCCGAGATCGAGCGTCAGCAGCAAGCGTTGAGCCGGCTCGGCGACGTGCGCAATCTCGAAGCCCATTACGCCCGCGCGTTTGACCTCGTGACCGCGCCGACCGCTCGGCGCGCTTTCGATCTGTCCGCGGAGAGCCGGGCGCTGCGCGATCGCTACGGCTGGTCAGCGTTTGGGCAGGGCTGTCTCTTGGCGCGTCGGCTCGTCGAAGCAGGCGTGCCGCTCGTCACGCTCAACTGGGCACGCGACGACGCCTTTTGGGACACGCACGCCAACAATTTCAGCCTGCTCAAGAACAGTCTCTTGCCGCCGTTCGACCAGGGCTTCGCAACGCTGCTCGACGATCTACACCAGCGCGGTATGTTGGACGAGACGCTGGTCGTCTGCCTGGGCGAGTTCGGTCGCACGCCGCGCATCAACGGCAACGCGGGGCGCGACCACTGGGCCGCGTGCAATACGGTAGTGTTCGCCGGCGGCGGCATCGGCGGCGGGCAAGTGTACGGCACGTCCGATCGGTTGGCCGCGTATCCGAGCACGCTACCGGTGACGCCGGAGGACATCGCCGCGACGATCTATCACGCGCTCGGCATCGACTTGCACACCGAGCTACGCGATCCGGTGGGCCGGCCGATGCCGCTTTGTACCGGGAATCCGTTGATGGGCCTTTTTGGTTAGAAACGGCATTCGAGAGATTCATGTACAATGATCTTGTCTGAGATCCTTGACAGACAAATGAGGCTTTCCATGACGACCGCAACCATTCCTCTTGAAGTCGACGCCGACACGGCCCAAGCGTTCACGGCGGCTTCCGTCGAGGAGCAGCGCAAGCTGCAGTTACTACTTCGACTTCGATTGCGCGAGTTGACGACCCGTCCGGTGCGCCAATTGAAGGAAGTCATGGATGAGATAGGGCGTTACGCCGAAGCGTGCGGCCTCACCCCGGAAATCCTCGAATCACTGCTGCGAGATGAATGAGATCCAAACCGTCTTTGACACCGGTGTTGTTGTCAGCGCCGTTCTGCTGCCGCGTTCGGTGCCGCGGCAGGCGTTTGACGCCGCGGCGGCACGGGGGAAGCTGCTCGTCTCCGAAGCGACGGTCGCAGAACTGGATGACGTGTTGCGACGGCCCAAGTTCAACAAGTACCTATCCGAACAACTTCGTCTGGAGTTTCTGGCCGCATTAATACAGCAAGCGGAGGAAGTCGCAGTCACTGAGGTCATTACCGCCTGCCGTGATCCCAAGGATAATAAGTTCTTGGAGCTGGCAGTCTCGGGCGCGGCAACGCACATTGTCACTGGCGACGGCGACCTACTCGACTTGCATCCATTCCGGAACATTGCCGTGGTTACTCCGCAAACGTTTCTTGCCGCTCTGGGGACATTCGTATCATGAGTCGCGCCGACGACGCCTCCCGGCGAACCGTGGCCAGAGAGGACGTGGCGGTCGCCTGTCTGGAATGCGGCGCACGCGTTAACGTCGAAGGCTGGGACCCGTTCACGGGAGAGGCCGAGTGCCCTTCGTGTGACAATACCTTCAATCTTCGGCTCGCTCGGTTGACGCCAGGCCAGCGCCGTATCGTGCGCAGCGGCGCGCTCCTTAACCAAATAACAGCAGTCCTATGCGCCGGCGCTGGAGTTGCAGCCCTGGCTGGTATCGCCTACCTCGCGTCTTCAGCAAGTCAAATGGCGCAAGACGCGGGTGCTTCAACCCTGGTGCATGCCTTCTTTGGCCTGCTAACTCTTGTGGCGTTCGGATTGACGTTTGGCTGCTGCCAATCCACGGCGATCAACCTGGACAAGATCAAGCCAAGCACATGGAGCTATGTGGCGTGCGCTGTTTCCTGCTTCATGGGCCTCATGCTTCTCACCATCGGACTCATGACGGTCGGCACTTTCCTTGTGATGACAGCGCTGGACGAAATTCAGGATGAAGGACGAAAAAACATCATCGTGATTGTCCTGAATATTGTGGCGTCGCTCATGGGCATACTCTTGGTCCTTGGTGCAATGCTGGGGATTTGGGCGACGGTCCTGCTGCATGATGCTTCTCGAATAGCACGAAGGTAGATCCCCAATGCGCATTAACGGCACACTCCTCGACGCACGTATGCCGACTATTTGGACGAGCTCGTTCTTCAACCGTGTCGGCGTGTCGCTTTCACGGATATGACTTCGTGCCAGCGCGTGACTTGCACTACGGGGTGGTTATGAAAAATCGTTGCATCATCTTCCTTTTGGTCGTCGTTACCGCTGTGCACGCCCACGGCCAGGAACCCGACCTGCCCACGCAGGCCAAGACCGGTTTGCGCAAAGCGTGCGGCTTCTTCCGCGACAAGATCAACACCGAGGGCGGCTACCTCTGGCGCTACAGCGCCGATCTGGCTCGCCGCGAAGGCGAATCCAAGGCTACGGCCACGCAAGCCTGGGTTCAGCCGCCCGGCACGCCGTCGGTTGGTCAGGCCTGGCTCGAAGCCTATCATGCAACGCGCGATCGGTATTACCTCGAAGGCGCGGTTCTGACGGCGCACGCTCTGGCACGCGGGCAACTCGAATCGGGCGGCTGGGATTATCTCATCGAATTCGATCCCGCCAAACGCAAGACCTACGCCTATCTCGCCGACAAAAACGCCGCCGGCAAGAAGAACGTCTCCACGCTTGACGACGACACGACGCAGGCCGCGCTGCGATTCCTGATGAATGTTGACATCGCGCTCGAGCGCAAAGATGCGAAGGTGCGTGCCTCGGTCGAGTATTCGCTCGAGCAACTCCTGAAGACGCAATATCCCAACGGCGCCTGGCCGCAACGATTCAGCGCACCGCCTGAAGCCGCGAAGTTTCCGATCAAAAAGGCGAGTTTCCCGGAGAAGTGGCCTCGCGAGTATCCCGCCAAGGACTATCGCGGCCACTATACGTTTAACGACAACTCGATCACGACGATGATCGACACGATGCTGCAAGCGGCGAGGCAATACGACGAACCGCGCTATCGGCAAGCCGCGCTGAAGGCGGGCGATTTCATGATTCTCGCGCAATTACCAGAGCCTCAGCCGGGTTGGGCGCAGCAATACGACGCCGACATGCAGCCGGCGTGGGCGCGCAAGTTCGAGCCGCCGGCGGTCACGGGAGGCGAATCGCAAGGCGTCATGCGTTCGCTGCTCAAGCTCTACGCCGAGTCGGGCGACAAGAAGTATCTGGAGCCGCTCCCGCGCGCCCTCGCCTACTATCGCAAATCGCTGCTCCCCGACGGCCGTCTCGCGCGTTTCTATGAGATGAAAACCAATCGGCCGCTCTACTTCACGAAGAAGTACGAGCTGACCTACAAGGACGACGATGTGCCGACGCACTACGGCTTCAAGGTTGGCCACAAGCTCGATGCGATCGCGAAGGAGTACGATCGCCTGGCCAAGCTCAGCCCGGACGAATTGAAGAAGAAGCGGCCGCCAGAGCTCCCCAAGGTCACCGAGGCGTTGGTGGCACAAGTGAAGGCGATCCTGAAAGCGCTCGACGACCAGGGCCGCTGGGTAGACGACGGCAAACTGCGCTACCACGGCCCGGACGACAAGACGGATCGCATCATCGAGTGCGCGACGTTTATCCGCAACGTCGGCATTTTGAGTCGCTATTTGGAGGCGACACGGAAATGATCGTAAGGCGCGTCGAAGCCGTTGTTGACCAACTCATTCCGATACGCAAATACCGACGGGACCCGCTTCAAGTCGTGTGCACTTTGTTAGAATAAGATCGTGCCGTGCCCCCCCACCGTCGCCAAACGAGCAATACGAAGAGGCCCATCAAGGGAGACTACATCATGATCACCGTTCGCGCGTCGATTCTTGTTATCATCTTGGCAGCCACGGCAACCGCGCTCGTCGGCTCGGCGCCTATGCAGCCGGGGGGCGATCTGAAGAAGACCGTGCATGACATTGCCACGCAGCTTCGCAAGGCGGAGAAGGAAAAAGGCGACGGGAAGGCGGCCAAGGACCTCGCCGCGAAGACCGGCAAGAAGATTGAGGAAACCACCGAGCTGATGGCGATGTTCAAGCTGCGCGACAAGGGAGGCCTCGGCGTCGGCTCGCCCGGGGCACTGAGCATGACGCGCGACGGCATCGAGCCGTTGATTCGCGAGATGGCGCGCATCGTGCCTCCCATCGTCTTGAAAGACATTGGCGCGCTTGAGGACATGGGGTACATGATCGCCGCCATGGGGTTGATCGTCGACGCCAAGGGGCCGCCAAAAGCAGCGGATGCGAAAGGCATCAAGTTATGGCACGAATACGCCCATGAGACACACGTCCAGGGTCTGGCGTTCGCCAAGGTGGTCGCCAGCAAGGACCAGGCGAAGATCAAACTGGCCGCTTACAAGGTCAATAACGCTTGCGGCGGGTGTCATGCGTTTTTCAAATAACAGGAAATCGCCGAGCGTCAATCCCGACGCTCGGCTTATCATTTCGTGGCTTTGACAAACGGCTCTACTCACGACCGCCTTCCTTGCCGCGCTTGATGGCACGCAGGCCCAACACATCGAGCGCCTTCCTGTCCTCGTCATAAATTACCATGACGCGCTGGCCGGTCTTAAAATCGGCGGCCTTGGCGTTGGCCACAACCGCTTTGGTAACCGTGCGCTCGCCCCCTTCGCCCTTCACTTTGACGGTTTCGTCCTTGTCGGTCTCGACGCGGAACTTGGTGTCGGCAGTGAACGTGAAGGTCTCGCTCTTCTCACCAGAATCGCCGCGCGTCTGCACAGTCAAACTCTTGTCGTCGATTTTGGCAAGCTGGCCCGTGTAGGACTTTGGACGGGCCTTCCCTTTCTTTTCGCCTTCACCGTCGCCGGCAGCAACGAATGTCAAGGTCAGTACGCCGAAAATCGTGCCCAACATCATCGATCGCAACATCGCTCGCTCCTCAAAGTGAGTAAATGAAACCAAATATCTAATACCGCGATCCGGGGAAAAGGCACGCTGCGTTCACGCCATCTTCACAAGCTCATCGCGATACGCAAACACCGCCGGCGTTCCTCCCGTGTGAATGAAGACGACGTTGTCCTTGGCGCCAAGACGCCCATGGCGTGTGTCGTCGATAAGGCCGGCCATCGCCTTCGCGGTGTAGACGGGATCGAGCAGCAAGCCCTCGCTCTTCGCCATCAGGTCCATCGCTTCGCGGCCGGCGGGCGTCACCGCGCCGTATGTCGGGCCCATGTAATCGTTGGTGATGTCGATGTCGGCGGTGGTCAAACGATGCGGCACATCGAGCAGCGTCGCGGTGCGGTTGGCGACATCGGTGATGTCGGTGGGCGTATCCCATGGCCAGCGGATCGGGCACAGCAAACGCACCTTGCCTGGCCAGCCGAGAATCGCTTTGCCGATCGCCAGCCCCGCGCCAGTCGCCCCGGCGGCGGCCGCGTAGACGTGTGTTGGCTCGACGCCGTGCGAACGCGCCTGATCGAGAAGCTCCGCCAGGCAGAGCGCATAGCTGACCGCGGCGATCGGCCTGCCGGTGATGCGGTCCCATACGAACGGCCGACGCCCTTGCGCTTTCAAATCCTTTGCTTTCGCGAACAACAGGTCGTCGACTTCTGGGCCCATCGGCGCGTCGATGATGGTGACTTTCGCGCCCATCAGGTGATCGAGCAACAGGTTGCCCTGGATGTCGTCATTGTGCGTGGCGCGCGTCAAATACAGATAGCACTCCAGGCCCAGCTTGTTGCACGCGGCAGCCGTCTGCCGGCAGTTGTTGGACTGCACGCCCGCGCCCCAGACGAGGCAGTCGGCGTTTTGCTTGAGGGCCTCGCCGAAAAGGAACTCATTGTGTCGGGTCTTGTTGCCCCCCATCAACATCCCGGTGCAATCGTCGCGCTTGATGAAGACGCGCGGTCCCGGTCCCCTCTCGGTGGCGTTAGCCGGACGCGCAAGCGACGGACTGTCCGATCCGTCGCTTGCGCGTCCGGCTAACAACGGAGTGTTGGGGGTGAGGGCCTTGGCAAACCGCCGCGCCTCTTCGAGGGGCGTCGGCAGATGCGCCAGCGGCACGCGCGGCAATCGGGCGGCGGCCTTGCGGAGTTGGTCGGTGGTCAAGGAACTTATGGTCATCGAACGCTCCTTATTCATTGGCTCACGCAAAGGCGCAAAGCCGCAAAAAAATGCAACCACATTCTCTTCTTTGCGTCTTTGCGTGAGCTTTATTATCTTTGACATTGGGATAAAAGCGACGAAAATCTTGGTATCCAACTTCGATACGGAGGGACCATCGATGCGACGCGCCATCTTCTTCTTGATCGGTTTGACGACATTGCCGATGCACGCAAACTCTGCGCCCGCGCAGGACAAGGCGCTCCCAGACTGGACGCCGGGCTGGCCGCGCGATGAGATCAAGCCGCGCTTCGATATCAATCTCGTTGGCGGCACGCGCAAGGACGGCTCGCTCCTCATCATCGCCGACCAGCGCGAGGGTCAGCACGGCTGGTGGCAGAAGAGCTTCCCGATCACGGGTCGCAAGTTTTATCGCTTCCACGCGGCGCGCCAAACCAAGGACGTGGACGTACCGCGGCGCTGTGCCGTGGTGCGAATTCTCTGGCAGGACGACAAGGGTAAACCGGTCCGCGTCGATCCGCCCGATGATACGAAGGGCAGCCTGCCGACCGCGGAGCCGGAGTATCCCGTCGATGGCGACGTCGTCAACGGCTGGGCCGAGGTCGGCGGCGTCTATCGTGCGCCGTCGAATGCGACGAAAGCGATCGTTGAACTGCACTTGCGCTGGGCGCCGGGCGGGCGCATCGAATGGTGCGATGCTTCGTTGGCCGAGTGCACGCCGCCGAGTCCGCGCAGGGTGCGCCTCGCCGCGGTGCACTTTCGGCCGCAGGGAGGCAAGACGCCGATGGATAATTGCAAGATGTTCGAGCCGCACATTGCCGAGGCCGCGAAGCAGAAGGCGGACCTCGTCGTGCTGGGCGAGACGATCACCTACGTCGGGCTAGGCAAGACGTTTCTCGATGTCGCCGAGCCGATTCCGGGGCCAGCGACAGAGTATTTCTGTGCGCTCGCCAAGAAGTACAAGATCCACATCGTCGTTGGGCTCGTCGAGCGCGATGGGAGCCTCATCTACAACGTCGCCGTCCTGATCGGGCCGGACGGACGCATCATCGGCAAGTATCGCAAGGTCTGTTTGCCGCGCAGCGAGGTTGAAGCAGGATTGTCGCCGGGCAAGGACTATCCGGTGTTCAACACGAAACTCGGCAAGATCGGCATGATGGTGTGCTATGACGGTTTCTTCCCAGAGGTGGCGCGCGAGCTTTCCAATCGCGGCGCGGAAGTGATCTGCTGGCCGGTGTGGGGCTGCAATCCGCTCTTGTCGGCGGCGCGGGCGTGCGAGAATCACGTCCATCTCGTCAGCAGCACCTACACCGACGTGTCGAGCAATTGGACCATCACCGCGGTCTATGGCCACGACGGCCGACCGATTGCGAAGGCAGACAAGTGGGGCACGATCGTCATCGCGGAGGTTGACCTGAGCCAGCGATTCTTCTGGCGCAACAATTTGGGGGATTTTCGCGCGGAGATTCAGCGCTCGCGGCCATGACCCGCAGGCTCGTGTGTCCCATCGCGGCACGTCTTGAAACCAGTAACAGCAAGAGCGGTGCAGGCGATGCACGCCCTTCAAGGCGGCTCGGAAGGCTGATTGGGTAATCGGATAGCTTTTTCGTGCCGTCTCGCTTCTTCATCGCGTCCCATGCGGCGAAGTCCGCCGGCGAGAATTCGGCGGAAGCGGGCGTTCGATGGCATCAGGCGGACGGCGTGCTCGTAGCTGGGAATCGCTTCCTCCTCGCGGCCATCCGCATAAAAAGCAGCTCCCAAGCCCGAATGCGCAAAGGCATTTTCTGGATCCATGGAAACAGCGTGCTGGAAAAGCGAGACGCCGTTCTGCCACTTCAAGACCTGCTGCCAGCTGAGCCCCGCGCAAAACAATAATCCGATCGCGATCACGCCAATCGTCAGCCGACGCGAAGTGCTGTGCATCCAGAGCGTCTCGGGAACGATCCAGGCACCGGCGATGAGCAGGCCGAGCATGGGAAGGTAGACGTAACGATCCGCCATGCTCGCGGTGGTCTGCCCGCCGGGAATGATGCCACAAACTGGAACCAAAGATCCAACGAACCACAGCCAACCGACAAGCAGCCAGGGGCGGGTCCTCGCATTCGTAATGGCGACAATCGTCAAAGCCATCAGCAGCACGCCAGCGCACAAGGGTTTCCAGAGGGGTAAATCGGTTCCCGGGTGCGCATAATGAATGGGAAAATAGACGGGCCAGAACGTCTTGCCCGCATAGGTGACGAGGGCCACGAGCGCGTTTCCGATCCTGTATTCGACAGGAATCGCGACGTTGGCGAAGGTCGACATCTGCGCAAACATGGCAAATTGACTGGCAAACCAACTTAACGTCAACAAGGGCAGTTTCTCCGCAATCACAAGGAGCCATTGGGCGCGCGGGAAGGACACGGTGCCCTGATCCTCGGGCGACCACGGCATTCGCCGCAGCGGCCAGTAATCCAACAGCACCAGAATGCAGGGAAGGATTACGAAAACCGATTTGGCGCCCAGCGCGGCGGCAAAAGCGACAGGGACAAGGCCATAGCGCGCGAGGCCAGGCTTGGCGGCATACCAGGCATAAGCCAACATGGTCAGCAACGCGAAGAACAAACCGAGCACGTCCTTCCGCGATGAGACCCAGGCGACCGGCTCGACGTGAAATGGATGCACTGCAAAAAACGCGGCCGCCAAGGCGCTGCGCCACATCGCGCCCGTCATCTTGTGCAGGACTACGAATACCAGCACGCTATTGGCTGTGTGCAAGAGAAGACTGGAAAGATGAAAGCCCCATGCCTGGGGGCCGTAAAGTTCCCAGTCCAGTTGCAATGACAGCCAGGTCAAAGGATGCCAGATCTGATGTTCAAAGCTCGTCACGGCCCAAAAGGCGCTCTCGACGGTCAGGCCGGCTTGGACCTGTTCGTTGTTCGTCACATAAAGGGAATCGTCGTAATCAAGAAATTCATTCAGGCACACATGCCCAAAAGTCAACAGCGAGAGCGCGATCAGAGTGAGACTGATGATTATTTCAGCGCGAAAGTAGCTGCGCATGGAGTCCGTCCTCACCTGGTTGAATACGCTCACCGGATGAGCCTCGCTCGAGCAGATCGGTTCGTATGGTGCAAAGGCATTGTCATGATAGTTCATTTGGCCCATAAGCGTCGAAAATTTGGGCTTCGATTGCGCACCTTACGATCATCTGTTTGCTAAAATGAAATCGTCATGAATCGACGATTGCGCTGCCTGAGCCGCGGCGCTGCCCCGTTGCCCCAGCAAGCTTCTACGTCGCCTGCGGGCGTGAGGTTGGTAGAATGGTAGTGGAGCGTAGAAAAATGGACACGAAAACCGTGGACGAATTGTGTGCCGAGCACAGCCTCGATGTAACGCAGCTAGCGTTTCGCGTTGGACTCGACGAGAAACGGGTGCGCGCGATCGTTGAAGGCCGCTGGACGCCGAGCCCCGCCGAGCGTGATCGAATCGCCGCGGTGTTCGGACTGACGCGCGACGAAATCGCGTGGGGGCACAAAGTGATCATGTCGCACATTCACGGTCATGGCCCGCAGTTTGGCAGGAGTCCCTGACAATGGAAGCGCTCAAAAGCGTTGAAGAGCTGTGCAACGAGAAGCAGATTAACGCGCAGAAGCTCGCGGAGTTGTCGAACGTGGACGAGCAGCGCGTGCTGGCAATCGCGCTGGGCCGCTGGACGCCGAGTCCCGCCGAGCGCGATCGAATCGCCGCGGTGTTCGGGTTGACGCGCGAGCAGATCGCGTGGGGCCACAAGACGCCGATTCAGCATATTTATGGGAGCGGGCCGGGGTGAACTTCTTCGTTTAGCGCTCGGGTTGAAACCCCAGGTCGTCTGGCGATTGAGCGCGATCGCCAAACAAATTCAATCACATCACGCGATCCTCCGCCCAGCAGTGGCGGCGGCCGGTATCGAATTCCTTGTACTCGAAATCGAGCGGCTCGTGGATCTTCGTCGGATCGAACGCCGTGTTGATCATGCGCATGAGCTTCACGACATCCACATCGAGATAGCCAATGCCGTTGATCTCGAAGCAATCCTTGTTCACGTCGATGACTTGCAGTTTGTCTTTCCAGACGCGGACCTTGCGCAGTTGACGCAACTCGGCACGCGTGCGTTTGAGGAATTCGCACGCGGCGTCAACGGTTGTGAAATCGTGCGTGGCGAGAGGTGCGGACATTATCGATCAAGTTTGTTTAGCCGCGGATCGCAGATCCACGCGGATCTGCGATCCGCGGCTAAACGGCGTTAACGCAATCCCGCGAGTTCCTGGAGCAGATGCCAGTTCTCCAGGCGGTCTTGCTTGGCGTCCAGAAGCAGCTTGGACGGGTTGCCGTCCTTGTCGAAGTGCTTGGCGAAGCGGCCTTCGCTGCGGGCGAAGTCGATGAAGTTCACTTCCTCGTTGGTCTTGGGGTTCTTCCACCAGTCGTCTTTCACCGCCGGGTTGCCGACGAGCGACAGGCGCTCCTTGACCTTGTCGCCTTTGCGCGGATCATAGATCAGAATCGGGAAGGCGCGGGTGTCCACCGCGAGCTTAGCGGCCTCGCCGGCCATATTGTCGGCGACGCCGTGTTCGGGCTGGCAGGTCGTGTAGCAAACGACAATAGCGGGCCCGTCAAACTCCAGTGCGCCGATGACCGACTTGTAGAAGTGGTTGACGTGGGCACACGTCGTTTGCGCGACATAGGTACGCGGGTGCATGATGGCGATCTGAGCGATTTCCTTGCGGCGTTCTTGCTTGCCGCCGTAGGTCTTGCCGTGGACGCTCATCTTGGTATTTTGGCCGGTGTAGCTGGCGGTCGAGGCCTGGCCGCCGGTGTTGGAATAGACCTGGGTGTCGAGGACGAAGACCTTGACGTTCATGCCGCTGGCGAACAGGCGTGAGAGGGCCTGGAAGCCGATGTCGAACATGGCGCCGTCGCCGCCGATGCACCAGATCGGTTTGTCGTTCCATCCCATCTGGTCCCAGCGCATGCGGACGCCAATTGCGTCTGCCGGTGCATTTTCGAAGAGCGAATTGGTCCACGGCACGAGGTACGGGTTGTACGGATAGGTCGAGGTGTAGACGGTGTTGCAACCGGTCGCCGCGACGAGGGCCCATTGATCGCCGTGCTTGGCGCCGGTGGCGGAGCAAAGCATGCGCAGGGCGGTGCCTTCGCCGCAGCCCGCGCAGGAACCGGCGCCGCCGACATAGAGATGCGTCTTTTCTTTGAGCATCATGTCGATGAGCAGGTTCTCGTTGATGTACTTCTCGTTGGAGGGGCCGATGTTCTTGAAGTAGCGATGGGTCTTGCGCGACCACGTCATCACGTCGTCGTTTTTCGCGATCATCTTCAAGGCGTCGTCGTCGCAGACCGTGACGCACTCGGCACAGCCCTTACACTTGGACGGGTCGATGATGATGTTGAACATGCCGCCGTCGCCGAGTTTCTTCTTGTAGGCGTCGTAGTACTTCTTGGTCTTGGCCCATTCCTTCCCGAAGCGTTCGCGGTCGGCTTCGGGAATGGTCAGCATCTTCGCGTTCCATTCGGTCTCGGACATGACTTTGCCGAGGATCGCAGTGTCGGGGCATTCGGTGACGCAATCCATGCAGCCGGTGCAGTTTTCGGGGATGTAGAGCGGGATTTCCGGCGCGATGTTGCTGAAGTCGCGCAAGGTCGCGGTGCCTGCCGGGATCAGCGAGCGCGCCGTCGTGAGGTCGGCGGGCAGATCGCGTTCACCCCAGCCTTCTTCGTAGCCGCGGATGATGCGTTCGTTGAAGTCGTTGACGTCGAGCACGGGGAGATTGACGAGCTTGTATTTGCCGTCGACCAGGGTGCCGTAGCTGTTGTTGTTGTACGGATCGCGTTCGTTCGCTTCGTTCATGGACGGGGTTGCGGTTGCTGACATTGATTACTCCAAATCATTGAACCGTTTAGCCCCGCCTCGTAGAGGCGGGCGAGCGAATCAACTGGTTCGCCCGCCTCTACGAGGCGGGGCTAAACGAAGTACCTATCATTTGATAATCGACGCGGGAATTTCTTTGGTTTCCTTGTAGCCGCGCTTGACGCAGTTGAGGTTGTCCTCGACGACGCGCGCGCCGCGTTTGCCGAAGTATTTATTGAGGGCTTTTTCGACACCCTGATAGACCTGTTCTTCCGACATGTTGCTTTCTTTGGCGTACGGTGTCAGCTTCAAGAACGCGCCGAGCAGCACGATGCCCTGCATGCGCATCTGCAAGTCGGCTTCGGACGCCATTTCGCGGGCAATCTTGACCATATCGCAGTAGTGGACGCTGTACTTGTTGTCGCGGATGACTTTCTGCACGTTCTTGGGGATGTGTTTCCAGACGTCCGCGGGCTCGATGTGAGTCGATTGCATGAAGATGGCGCCGCCGAGTTGCAGGCCGTCGAGAGTCAGCGGGTTCAAGATGGCGGTGGTATCATTCACGCACAGCAAATCGATGTGTTCGAGTTCGCTGTGCATGTAAATGTGCGAGTCGCCGATGGTCAGATAGTAGGTGGTGGGCAAGCCCTTCTTTTCGGAGCCGTACTTGGGATAGGCCTGCACGTCCTTGCCGAAGACGTTGCCGGCGATGACGGCGATGATCTTGTTGGTGGTGACGCTGCCGAAGCCGCCGACCGAGTGGCCGCGCATCGAGAACCCGTGCAAGGGCCGCAAATCGGGATCTTCGCCGCGTTTGAGGGCCAAGGGGTGATCGATGCCGACGCAGAAGAAATGCTGGCCGTCAGGCCGCTGCATGTTATTGAGGGCGGCGATGAAGTCGCCGGGACGCACGTCGCGGCTGCCGAGCCCTGCCGCGGCGTGATAGACGCGCGGGATGCGGTCGATCTTCTCCAAGCCGTTGGTGCCGAGCATCGCATCGCAGAACGCTGCCTTGATCTCGCGCGTCAAGTGGTTGCCCGTGGTGGACAGCGGATCGTCCATACGCTCGAATATCGTGAACGCCGTGCAGTTCTTGAGGGCGTTGACGATGTGCTTGCTGGGGAACGGCCGGAACACGCAGACGTTTAGGCAACCGGCGGGGATGCCCTTTTTGCGGAGATAATCGACCGTGACCTTGGCCGTCTCCATGTAGCTACCCATGCCGACCATAATGAACTCGGCGTCGTCGCAGCAATACGCTTCAACGAAGTCGTAGCGTCGGCCGGTCTTTTGATAGAAGACCTCGAAGCAATCTTCGAGGATGGCATCGATGCGGTCATAGAACCAGCGCTGGGCAATCTTGCCCTTCATGTACGAGTCCTGATTCTGGACGACGCCCGACATCATGGGATTGGCGGTATCCATCAGGTTGACCAGCTTCTCCTTGGGATCGCCGATGTACTCCTTCATGAATGCTGGTTCGGGAAGCCGGGCCGTCTCGACGGTGTGCGTGGTGAGAAAGCCGTCCTGGATATTGAAGAACGGCGTCTGGCTGGCCTCGGCGGCCCGCCGGCCGATCAGGCACAAGTCGCCGGCTTCTTGCGCGTTGCGCCCGAAAAGCATGCCCCAGCCAACGTCGGCGACCGACGCAACATCGTCATGGCCGGCGTGGACGTTCAAGCCCTGGCTTGTCAAGGCACGCGAGCCAATGTTCATCAGCACGGGCAACCGTTTTCCGGATATCGTGTAGAGCACTTCTTTCATCAGGACCAGGCCCTGACCCGACGTGAAGTTGGTGACGCGACCACCGGCGACCGCGAAGCCTTCACAAACGGTGGCGGCGGAATGCTCGCTCTCAGGCTCGAAGAATTGAAGCGTATCGCCCCAAAGATTCTTCACGCCATTCATGCAGGCCGCGTTGAACCCGCCGCCCATCGTCGTGGAACTGGTGATCGGATAGGCGCCGGCGGCCTGAGCGACATGGATCTCGACGTGAACGACGGCTTCGGCGCCGTCGCACGTGGTGGGGATGCCGGGATATTCGAATTTTTGCTGAGTAGCTTCGTCGGTACTGTGTGCTTGGGGCGGAGCCTTGGAAAACGTAGCGGTGCTCATTGGGTTCCTCGTGAAGGTCCTTGGATTCGCGTGGGCGGTCGTGGGCAAGGAAAAAAGCAAAAGGGATAGGTGACAGAATGAGTCGTTAGCCTTTTTCCTTTGTCCTTTTGCCTTTTTCCTTTTGCCTTTTTCCTTACGTGCGCCCCGGAGAGGGAGGGAACACACCTCTTTGCTATACCCTTGTGCGGCTTTTCATGTCAAGACAAGGAGAACGCAGAGGTTAGCATGTTCAATGTCATGATAAGGCAAACCGCACTGACGGCAACCTATTTTCCCCCGTCGTGCGCGGCGACGACCTGGATCGTCGCGCCGGGTGTTGCTTTGATTGTGCCAAAAAGGTGGTGTCGAATTGCGTCAACGAGATTGCCGTTTGCGGCTTAGCACGCAGGAGCGTGCTAAGCTGCAAACGGCAGATGAGACAAATTACTTCTTATCGCTGATGCACCACAAGCTCTGACTGGTGCGCAGGAAGATCTCGCCGTTGGAGATCACGACCGAAGAGTTCGTCGACTCGCCCTTGCCGAGGTTGTTGGCCGCGAGCAATTCGTACTTGGGGCTGGCGGCGAAGATGAAGGTGCGAGCGTCCCGGTCCATCACATAGAGCTTGCCGTCGGCGTGGACCATCGACCCCCAGTTTCGAGTGCTGGGGCGTTCTTTCACCAGCCAGACTTCCTTGCCGGTGGCGAGTTCGAAGCACTTGGGCGTGCCAGGGTCTTCCATGATGTAGACGTGCTCGCCGATAATGATGCCGCTGCCGACGCGCTGGGCGTTGGAAGGATGGCGCCAGAGCTGGCCGTCCTTGGTGATGTTGCCCGAGCCGCCGAGCTTGATGCCGATGCCGGCGCCGCCGTAGCCGGACATGGCGATGGCGTAGCCGTTGCTGACGACTGGAGAAGTGTAGACGTAACTGGTCAAGCCTTCGCAGAGCCAAAGCTCCTTGCCGGTCTTGGGATCGAAGCCCTTCAAATGCGCTCCCATGCCGAGCACGAGGTTTTCCAGTCCGTCGATCTTGGTGATGATTGGAGTACCCCAAGAGCCCGTCTTCTCATTATGTTCCCAGACCGTTTTTCCCGTTTTCTTGTCGACAGCGAGGAGAAAATTGCGTCCCTTGCCGGCGTTCGGTCCGCACCACATGTAGCAAAGGTCTTCGTGAAGCACGGGCGAGGACGAGTTGCCGAACTGATGCTGCCAAACGCCAAGGTCGATGCGCTTCCAAAGAGGCTTGCCGTCGAGGTCATAGCAGTGCATGCCGGCTGAGCCGAAGCTGACGACAACGCGTTCGCCATCGGTGACGGGTGAGGCGTGACAATAGGGGTAGTTCGCCCAAGTCTGTTCCTTGGCCGCATGCTCGACGTCTGCCTTCCAGAGCTGTTTGCCGTCGGCGCGGTCGAGGCAATAGAGACTGCGGACCTTACCGCCTTCGTTTGCCATCGTGAGGAAGATCTTGTCCTTCCAGACGATCGGAGTCGAATAGCCCGGATGCGCCAGCTTGATCCTCCATTTGATGTTGACGTTGTCCTTGCCGCTCCATTTGACGGGGAGGTTCTTCTCGGCACAATAGCCCTGGCCAGTCGGACCGCGCCAGGCAGGCCAATCGTCCGCACGGACGAGCGCGGCGCTGGCGGCAAAAAGGATGATGGTGGAAAGGAGCAGTCGCATGATTTTCTCCGCGTGGGTAGGTGGGATCTTTCGCGGGCAGGTTGGCTGTGGTACAGTCTAGGGTTTAGACGCAATACCGTTCGTTTAAGTTACAACCACTGTCTCGGCAAAGGTTTTCTTTAAGGGCGGTTGACGACGATGCTCTGGACGTTTCTTGGCGAACTTCGACATCTTGCGTTTGACCACGCGCGGGTTCACCCGATTGCGGC
>SXGS01643151.1_pt1 | contig 18158 bp, 17 predicted proteins | sample 3174681 | NCBI WGS metagenome assembly SXGS01 (sample SAMN11356861, study PRJNA531348) | freshwater metagenome | isolation source: freshwater sample F1-80 | place: China: Fuxian Lake, Yuxi | collected 2017-12-25 | reverse complement strand
CTCATAGCAGCGAATCCCTCTGTAGCGAACTCGGCGTTTCGCGGCGCCAGCAGACCGGTGCCCGCTGTTGGTATGGGGTGGTAGCTGGTCAGCAGCGATTGGCCGACAAGCGCCACCTGTAGTCTGCCCAGCCAAACACGATGCGTTCAGGCAGTTACCTGGGGCAGCCTTCGAGCCACTCGTTTCGGGCTGGACAGACCGCTAGCAGCCCCCGACGTCGGGACCCAGTCCAGAGGCACTGGCGCCCTTGCAGCCGTTCTTGGCGTAGTTCCACATGTCGTGAGTGACGGTCTTCAGCCACTTGGCATGGCCGTCCACGAAAGTGAAGTTCCCGCCCTGCTGGTGCCGCGTGCAGATGAGCGCCGCCGCCGGCCGGACTCCGACCGCCGTGGCGCGACTCGCCGGACACTCCCAGCCGCGCAGGCCGTCGCGGGTCCAGAGTTCCGGTCCGCCGGTGGACTCTCCGATCCAGATGGTGCTGGCCGGTTCGACGACCACGGCGAGCGCCTTGGCGCCGCCGAACGAGCCGACGCACCAGTTGTTGCTGCACGTGCCGTAGCTGTTCCAGACGCCCTGTACCCCGGCGTTGGTGTCTACTTTGGTCTTGCCGCAGGAAACAAAGCCCTTCCCACTCGGACACTGGAACACCCCCCAGTTTTTCACATAGGGGGTGACCATGTCGTACCACCATCGCAGGTTGGCGCAGACGCCGGCGGGACCGTCGTACTGATAGGTGGGGACGAGCTGCTCGTCCCAATCCTGCATGTACATCGAGCTCGCCGTGCCGAGTTGCTTGGTGTTTGACAGGCAGCCGGTCTGGCGGGCCTTCTCCCGCGCCTGCGCGAACACCGGGAAGAGGATCGCAGCAAGAATGGCGATGATAGCAATCACCACCAAAAGTTCGATCAGGGTGAAACCACGTCGTCGCATTGCATTCTCCGTGGAAGGAGCCGGCGTGTCAGCGAGATTCTGTGTCCGCAGTGCCGGCTTTTGGTGGTAGGTTCTCCCGGACGACGCCATTTCCTTCGACCTCTTGAAAGATTTCCACCTTGATTTCGCTCCCACAGCACTGCCGTTCCCGGGAACTCACGCGGGACCGGCTCCTTCCTGACTCGTCCCCTCTACCAGCACCACCATAGCGTGCCCAATCACCTCCGGCACGGTGACAACGATGCGGCCGTCCCGGTAGGTGAACGGAAGGTCGGTCCCCTCGGGCGCCAGGGAAACGCCCGCAGGCGGGGCCGGCGTGCGCACCGACAGCGTCACGTTGTAGAGCGGCAGCACGTCCTCGATGGTCGGGGTTTCCCGGTAGCGCTGCTCCGGGACGTAGTGGAGCACATGGACGATGGTGCGCGCGGGCTCCGCCTGCCGGGTCACGGTGATGTGGGCGGTGGTCGGGGCGGTGGAGCGCACCAGCGGATCAGTCAGCCAGCGGTCGAGCGCATTCAGGAAGAGCTGCTTGTAGACCCGCAGGCCGTGTCGCATGAACGACGCGAAGAGCGGGTGTGCAAAGTAGAGCGTGTTCTCCGTGGCCACGGCGGCGGGGAGGCCGGCGGCCTTCTCCGGGGGGGTGTGCCGGTGGCTGCAAAAGTGCTCATAGGTGCGGTCGAAGTACGGGTGCCACACATCGGCCAGCACTTCCGGGTCCGGTCCCTCGAGGGAGACCTCCACGCCGCGCTCATACATCACGTGCTGCCCCGGCAGGATGCCGCCCGCGATGGCCGCGCGGGGGACCACGTAGTCCGGAGAGTGGCGCGCCTCCCCTTCATAGCGCACACCGAGTTCGGTGAGGACGAATTCATCTCGATCCGCCGCCAGCCCGGAACAGTGCGACGCGACCACTTTCCCTCCGGCGGCCAGATAGGCGCGCACCTTCGCCAGCAGTTGCGGCGACAGCCGAATCTTGTCCGCCAGGATCAGGACCCGGTAGCGCGACCAGTCCATCATCTCGTCCACCACGTCGAACTGATGGTGCGTCTCCAGGAGCATCCGGTAGGCGCCCCCGGCCGCGCTATCCACCCGCCCGTCATGCACGCCGAGCGCCTCCGGGTTGTAGATTGCGATTTCGGTGACTGCCTCTGCGCCGGTGCACCAGGGCTCCTTCGCCTCCACCTGCCGGTAGACCGCGCCGACCAGTTCATAGGTGCCCGCATCCAGTTGCCCGGACGGAGGTAGTTGGTCCCCGATGGAACACTTGCTCCCCTCGGCCAGTGAGGTGAAGCACTCGTACTCCAGGGCGGCCTGGTTCTTGTACTCGCCGAAGCCGGCCCAGGTCTTGTGGAACTTCCCGGTCATTCCGACATGGTCCAGACCCAGATTGCGCGCGTAGCGGACCGTGATCGGGAAGTGATCGTAGCCCCAGCCGCCACTGGGCAGGCTCTCCAGTTCCAGGTGGCTGTAGGCGCCCAGCACCGGGCGGAACGTGGGGTCCACATGACCGCTGTTCCAGAAAACGTCGCACGTTGCGTTCTGTTCCCGGATCCGCGCGGTGAAGTCCAGCTTCATACCGTCCAGGATGCACCGAGCGTAGGCTTTGCGTTCCTCTTCGCTCTCCGGGTCCACGCCCGCCTCGTGCATTCCCGCCATGCACCAGCGGCAGCAGCACTGGCCCTGGGAGATGATGTCGAAGAAGAGCCCGTCCACCGCGAACATGTCGAGGACTTCTCGAGTCTGCTCCCACACATAGTCCATGTACGGCGTATTGAAACAGAGCTTCTTCCACCCTGCCTGGAGCGGGGTCGCTCCCCGGCGCTTCCCGTCCACCCCCAGTTCGATCCACTCGGGATGGCGCGCCGCCACGAACTCATCCAGGCCGACGCTGATGTAGATGGGAATGCGGATGCCCGCGGCGTGGCAGGCTTCGATCTGCTCCGCCAGGAGGTTCCGCTCCAGAAAAGGATGTCGCGCCTCAAAGCGAGTGTCGTGGTAGATCATGCCGTGATGGCACTTGGAGAAGCACGTGATCGAATTCACCCGCGCCTCCTGCAGCGTGCGGGCGAACGCAGCCGGGTCGAACCGGCTGCCGATCCCGGCAATCAGTTCGGAGGTGTGGAAGTCGAGATGGATCTGGCGGAAAGGGAGAGGCATCGTGGTCTCGAGTTTCGCATCCGAGGATGCGAGGGTCGCAGGGCCGGGCGAAGGGAGAACGGTACACCGCTGTCGGGGATCGGTGACCGGACCTCCGGGGACGGCAAGAGGGGTGCGGGAATGCGCAAGGAGAAACGAGTTCGTCTCCGCTGTCCTCCTTTCGCTTTCCTCTTTTCTCTTTCCTTCCGCCGGCGATCAGCCCGCGTGGACCGCGGACCCACACCACTCGCAGTAGGCGGCCACGCCGAGACTGAACTCGCCGCACGCCCGGCAGTTCACCATCGTGGCGCTGCCTCCGGCAAACGGGCGGAGGGCCTCGCAGCGACGGCAGAGGTAGTCGTTGCCGACGTCGTCACAGCACCAGCCGCAGAAGAGGCAGTGCCAGCGTTTCGGGCGCGGGTAAAGCGAGACCTCGCCGGCGCGTGCCGGTGAGTCGCCGGGCCGCAGGGACGGGAGATCGGGACCGAGCGCGCCGGGATTCCCATCCGCCGCGCCCGCCTCCCCGCGTTCGATTTGCTCGAGCGCGGCTACGACGACGCCCATTCCAGACGGGCGGCCGGCCGGATCGGCGCAGAGCATGGCGCGCACGAGGCGCAGGAGAGCGGCCCGGCTGTCGGTGTCCCCGACCCGGCCTGCGACAATTCGCTGCCACTCCAGCGGCCAGAATAGATGCGCCAGGGTCACGCCGAAGGAATAGATATCCGAGCGGGTGGTCACCACCCCGTCTTGTTCCTGCTCGGGCGACATGTAGCCCGGCGTGCCGAAAGCGCCTGTGGCCTGGTCCCCTGCCCGCAGATCCCCGGTCTCGCCGACAAAGCGCGGATCAAACAGGCGGTGCAGGTCAATCACCAGGAAGTCCAGCAGAACCGGAGACCCATCCGGGCGCACCATGATGTTTCCCGGCTTCAGGTCGCCGTGTGGGACACCGACCTGCTCGAACCCCAGCTCATCCTGGAACCGGCATTCGTGCGCGGCCTGGAGCGCCCGTGCCGCGCTGAGCGCGAGGCGCAGGCGGAACTCCTCCGCGTCTGCGCGCGCAGCGACATCCCGGCTCCAGACATCGAGCGTGGCTCCCTGAACGTAGTCCATCGCCAGGTAGAACGAGTGCCCATCCGGGAGGTCGAACTCACCGAAGTCGTGTACCCGAATCAGATTTGGGTTCCCAAGGCTGGATAGGCCGCGCAGGCACCGGGTGAGCGCCTGCTGGAGCGCCGCGCGGAGGTGAGTGCGGTTCGGCGCGATGGGGAAGAACACCTTCACCGCCACGATGCTCCCCAACCGGGAGTGGCGGGCCCGGTAGACGACGCCGCTGCCACCCGAACCGATCGTCTGGAGGAGCAGATAGGGACCCACCCGCTGGTGAAGCAGCAGGTCCGGGTTTTCCCTCCAGGTCTGAAACAGCGGGCCGGACGGACCGGCGGCGGGGACCGCGGTCGGCGATGGGGACGGAGTGGCCAGCCCCATTTGCGCGTGCACGGCGGCGAGTAGAGCGTGGAAGTGCTGTTCCTGGGGTTCAGGGAAGGCGTTCAACCAGTGCGGCGTGCTGATGAAGTACTCCATGCTGGGAGAGAGCGGCACATCCGCAATGCGGAACGGCAGGAGCACCACCCGTTTGCTGACCGCTCGCTCCACCTCCCGCAGAACCTGGGGGGATTCGTTCGCGGCTCCCGAGTAGACCAGCACCAGGACCCGGCTGTCGTTGATCCCCCCGAGAATCGAAGCGCTGTACGGAACGCCGGGCGTGATGTCCCGCGGCGCGATCCAGCAGGGGCAGCCCCCGGCTTCCAGCACCGCACAAATCCGGCGAGCCACCTCGGCATCCACGCTGGCGTGGCTGATGAAGACGTGTCCCGGGTCGCTCATTCGATGCTGTTCCGCCGCGCGATCTCCCCTTCCTTCTCTCGCTCCCCTCAGAACGATGTGCCGCGAGGATCTGGGTCACAAGGAAAATCCGGCGCAGGTCGGGGTCCTTCGCAGGCAACCTGGCGAGCGCCAGGAGGGAGCCGGGCCGGTTCTGCGACACCGTGGATGCCGGGCGCCCGGTCGTACTCAGCGTGACGACCTTCCCGTCGTGGGACTATCCAACCACCCACGACACCGGGGAGGGGCGGTGCTGCCCCTGCCGGGAGAGCAGAACGACGGCGGACACCCTATCTGCGTGGTCGGCTACCAATTCGATACCGACGTGCCCGGTGGCGGCATGTTTCTCTTCCGCTGCTCGTGGGGCCGCGCGTGGGGCAAGGCCGAAAGCGGGATGCCGCCGGGCTACGGCGCCCTCTTCTTCGAGTACGTCGCACAATACGGCCTGGGGGCGTTCGTGTAGGCCGCCGCCTCTATTGGAACAGGGGAAAGAGCACCCCGGACTCTTTCCTCACGCCTCACCACTCACTTCTCGAGCCGGGCGGCGCCGATGATCTCCCGGACGTCGGCGATTTCGTTCCGGCGCAGCCAGGTTTCCAGCCCATCCAGGATTTCCGGAATCGCCATCGGGTTGAAGAAATTGGCCGTACCGACCTGGACGGCGGTGGCGCCGGCCATCAGGAACTCCAGAGCGTCGCGCCAGCAGGCGATGCCGCCGATGCCGATGACGGGGATGGAAACCGCACCTACGACTTCGTAGACCATCCGCAGTGCCACGGGCTTCACGGCCGGGCCGCTCAGGCCGCCGGTGCGGTTGCCCAGTACGGGGCGGCGGCGGTCCACGTCAATCGCCATTCCTACCAGGGTGTTGATGAGTGAGACGGCGTCCGCACCGGCGCTCTCGGCGGCGCGGGCCAGCGCGGCAATGTCCGTCGTGTTGGGCGAGAGCTTCGGGATGAGGGGACAGCGGCAGACCGGACGACAGGCGGAGACCGTCTCGGCGACCGCGTCAGGCGCCACGCAGAATTCCGCCCGCCCGCGGCCTACATTGGGACACGATAGGTTCAGCTCGATCGCTGACACGCCGGGTTCGGCGGAGAGCATGCCGCACAGGTCCACATACTCCTGCACGGAATTCGCGGAGACATTCACCCAGATCGGAATGCCCAGGGAGTGCACGCGCGGCAGGATCGTCTCGCGAAACGCAGCGGGCCCCGGATTCTGGAGTCCGATCGCGTTCAGCATCCCGGCCGGTGTTTCTGCAATCCGCACGTCCGGGTTGCCGGGCCGCGCATGCGGGGTGACGGCCTTTCCTACGAGGGCGCCCATCCGGCGGAGATCCCAGAACCGCGCGTATTCCTCGCCCCAGCCGAAACACCCGGAGGCGGAGAGGACCGGATTCTGCAGGCGCATGCCGGCCACTTCGACGGCCAGCGAGGGTCCGGTCGCCACGTGCGGTTCCCTCATGGCATGAGGCTCCAATCCACGTCCCGGGCCGGGAATACCGGCCCATCGGAGCAGACGCGGGCGTAGCCCCCGCCGCGGCGGGGGATGGTGCAGCCGAGACACGCCCCCACTCCACACGCCATCGGCGCCTCGAGTGCCAGCTCGGTAGGTGTTTCCGTGGCTTCCGTGATGCGGGCCACGGCGCGCAGCATCGGCATCGGACCGCAGGCATAGACGGTGGCGCGCTTCCCCTCCAGAGTCCGCGGCAGGAGATCGGTGACATAGCCCCGATGGCCGGCGCTGCCGTCGTCCGTGGCGCAGCGGAACGTCACCCGTGCCCGCTTCAGTTGTTCCAGTCCGACAAGAAGCTCCCCGCGCTGCGCTCCGATCAGCGCGACGATCTCCATCGGTACTGCCAGCGCCGCGAGCCGCTCTGCCCAGAAGACCAGCGGCGGCACCCCGACGCCGCCTCCCACCAGTACCACCCGTTCCCCCTCCGGCAGCCGAAATTGGTTGCCCAGCGGCCCCCAGGCGCGGACGTACATCCCGGGCTCGTGGCCGCGCAGTCGCCCGGTCCCGCGGCCAACCACTCGATAGAGCACCGATAGGGTGCCGCCTTCCGAGTCGGCGTGGAAAACGCTGAAGGCGCGCGGCAGCAGCGGGTCCCACGCATCGAGCGCCCGCAGCATCACAAACTGCCCCGGACGCGCCTGCTCGGCGATCGGCGGCGCATCCAGGGTCAGCACGAAGTGCTCGGGCGCGACCTCGTAGTGGTCCAGGACTTCCGCTTCCAGAATGGGAATCAACGGTTTCCCTCAGCTCCGCGCACAGGCGGGTCGCCGATGACGAGTTCGAGCACGTCTTCGCCCACCCGCACCGCGCGAAACGGCGCAATCTCCACTCCCTTGCGGCGCAGAATGACGCGCAAGTCCACCTCGATCCGATTTTCCGCAGTCAACAGCAGTCCCGGCCGGCGCGGTACTGCCGAGCGCAGGGCCGCGGTCCAGACCATCGCCGGAATCGGGAAAATCCCGGCCTTCACCGAGACGACCTCAAGCCGCAGCCGCCCTTCCCGGCTCGCGCCGGGGCGGACTTCCACTGTGGCGCGCAGGCCCCGCGTTTCCACGGCCAGCAGGATTGCCCCGCCGCCGAGGCGTTCCACTCGCTTGACCGGGGTTCCCGGGGGCAACAGCGCCTCCACCGCCGCACGTGACAGGCGGAGCACAAAGTGCTCAATGTCCAGCCGGGGCTTCTTCTCAAGCAGCGCGGCGGCACTGGTGGTCAGGCGCAGGCCGGAGAGTTCCAGGCCTCGTACCGCCATCGCCTAGCCGCTGACGATCCGCAGCCCCGCCGCGGTGATCTCGAGGCGGAAGCCACCCACCTGGAGATCGAGCGCTACCTTTTTGCCCCCACGCTCCGCCTGCACCTGGAGACGGCCATCGGCGACCGATGCGCTCGGCGGGGCGTCTCCCTCCTGCGCGACCGCGCCGAGCAACGCGTTCAACGCCTGCGGGGAAACGGAAACGTCCAACTTCGTCAGCTTCACCTCGGCGCCCTGCTTGTTCACGAGGGCGGCAATGCCGGTGGGGCTGATCTCCAGCGCGACGTCGTTGACGCGAATGCCTTCCTGGTCCATGTCTGGTTGAGTTCCTTACTGCGAGACAGGGTTCTAGGGTTCCAGGGTTCTAGGTACTGGGTTCCGGGGTTCCACCGCCTGGAACCCTGAAACCCCGAGAACCCTAGAACGAGGACCCTACGCTCTAGTGTGTCCGATTCCGAAGCGTCGCGTGTAGCACCCGGAGCCATCCGGAGAGTGCGATGGCCGCCTGGATGAGCCGGTAGGCCGGTGCGGCAAGACGGGAGCGGTAATGTCGCGCGTAAAACCGCTGCAATCCCAGGTGCGAAAGCCGGATCGCTTCGGGGCGCACCTGGCGGGTGCTGGCGCCGCCATGATGCACCACACGGATGCGCGGATCGTACAGAATCCGCCACCCCGCGAGTTGCAGGCGAAAGCAGAGGTCCACGTCGTTGAAGAAGAGCGGGAAATCCTCGTCAAAGTGGCCGACCTGGTCCAGCGCGCTGCGGCGGAACAGGAGCGCAGAGGTCATCGGCTGATCCACCTCGGAAACCCGATCCTGCGGCGGCTGCGCGGCCCGGTACGTGCCCCACGGACTGTGCGGCACACAGCGGGCCAGCCCGGTGAGTTCCCCGAGGAGGGCCTGCGGGCCGGGAAAGCCGCGCACCGATTCCTGCAGGCGACCGTCGGGGTAGGTCAGCGCTGGGGCGACGGCTGCCGCCTGGGAGTGCTCTTCCAGACATTGGATGAGTGCGCCGGGAGCGCCGCGAGGGACTTCCGTGTCCGGGTTCAGCAGCAGAACCCACCTGCCCCGCGCCGCGGCGAGCCCCTGATTGTTGCCCGCAGCGTAGTTCCGATTCTCCTGGTTCGCGACGAGCCGCACTTCCGGGAACTCCGCCGCCACCATCGCTGCGCTGCCGTCAGTGGAGGCATTGTCCACCACAATGACTTCGCTGCCTCCGGTGACGTCGGCGAGAGCCGTCCGCAGCGACGCCAGGCAGGCCCGCAGCAGATCCCTGGTGTTCCAGTTTACCAGGACGACGGAGAGATCCACTGCCGAAGCTCCGGAAGAAAGCCGATCACCCCATCGGGGCAGGCAGCCGCAAAGAAATCCACGGTGCGTTCCCCATTGCAGATTCCCAGGGTCCGCATGCCGGCCCGCTGGCCCCCGAGAATGTCCATTGTATGATCGCCGACCATCACCGACCGGGCTGGGGTGGCCCCCAGCCGTTCCAGCGCCAACCAGAGATGGATCGGATCCGGTTTCACCCGGGGCACATCGGCGCGGGTGAGCAGCACATCGTGGGGCAGGGGGAACTGCGCCAGGGTGCGCTCCACGGCCTGCGGACTGTTCCGGGTCACGATACCGACCCGGAGGCCCGCGTGTTTGAGCCAGCCCAGCGTCGCCACGGCTGCCTCCGCTTCCTCGATCTGCTCGCACGCCGCCAATTCGATGTCAATCAGCGCCGCCTCGCATTGGGTACGAAAGTCTGCGGGATCGGACACCCGTGGCGCCACGTCGGTGATGATCGTGAGAATGTCGAGTCGGGTTGGGTCCCCCAACTCAACGCCGAACGCCCCCACGATGTCGAGAATCGCCCGCTTCATTGCCGGGAAGTCTATGCGGCTGTGAACCAGCGTGCCGTCGAGATCGAACAGCACTGCTTCGAGATCGGACCAGGGCGCCGGAGTGGCCCGAGGCCGTTCCTGAAGCGCAAGTGCCATGCTTTCTGTCTCCTGAGACCCGGGGAGAGTAGGAAATGGGCGATGGGCTAATCGCAGCCGTTGGGACGCTCGGGCCCGGAGGGCGGCCACTCGTTCCTCATCACCGAGGGAATTTGGAAAGACGCAAAGCGGTGCCGGCAGTACGCTCAGACCGAAGTGCCCGCCGCTCACTCTGCACTCCCCGCCCACGCACTCCGACCTCCTACCTTCTAATCTTCTATCTTGTATTGCCTCTTTCCGCATCGAGAATCGGGAAGGAAGTTGGCGCCGCGAAGGCGGAAGAAACAACGTCAGGATTCCTGTTTCCTGCCTTCGTCTCCCTCATCAACTTCGTGCAAACCCTTCACGCACAGACCGAACTGCGGCTTGCCCGCGCCGCGGCCCGCCTGCCCGACCCGGGCAGTGCCCTGCTGCTCACGCCCGGCGCCGACCTCTGGTACCTGACTGGATTCGAGCACAGCCACGCGGGCGAACGCCTCCTCGCCCTGGTGCTCCGGCAGGATGGGTCGTCCGACTGGATCGTTCCGGCCATGAATGTCCCGCAGGTGGAGCCCCACCGCGTTGCCGGCCAGGCACTCCGCGCCTGGACCGATGCTGAGACGTTCGGACCGGCGCTGGCGGCCGCAGTCCGGGGGACACCCACCGTCTATTTCGATGAGGAAGCGCGCGCCGGCTTCCTGCTGGACCTGCTGGCGCTGCCGAATGCGCCGGCCGCGCGTCGCTCCGGTGAGATCCTGCGCGGGCTCCGGCTGTGCAAGGATACTGCCGAACTGGCCGCGATGCGCGCTTCGGCCCGGGTAGTGGACGACGCCATCCCCGAGGCGGTCGCGTTCTGCCGCGCGGGCCGGACCGAACTCGAGATCGCGGCGGACCTGTGCGCGGCACTCGTCCGCCGCGCGCCGGCGGCGACTGTCGCCTTCACCATTGTGGCCGGCGGCCCCCATTCGGCACTGCCGCACCACGAGACCGGCATTCGGCCGCTCGAGCCGGGGGATGTGGTCATTCTGGACTTCGGCGTGCGACTGCACGGCTACCTCAGCGACATTACCGTGACCTGTTCGGTCGGCGATCCACGCGACCCGGAGGTGTCCCGGGTCTACCGGACGGTGTGGGAAGCCCAGCAGCAGGCGATTGCCGCGATCCGCCCCGGCGTGCCCTGTCGTGACGTAGACGCCGCCGCCCGGTCGCACATCCAGGCCGCGGGATACGGCGAGCAATTCCTGCACCGCACCGGGCATGGCCTCGGCATCCAGGTTCATGAACCGCCCTACCTGGTGGGGAACAACGACGAGCTACTCGAAGAGGGCATGGTCTTCAGCATCGAACCGGGCATCTACCTGGCGGATCGCTTCGGTGTGCGGCTGGAAGTGATCGCGAGTGTGACGGCGGACGGAGTCGCTTTGCTGAACGCGCCCAGCGCCGCGGACATCAGGACGTAGCGGCTCGGATTTCGGGCTTTTCGGGCTCTTGGGTTCCATGGTTCAGGGTTCCGCCGCCCGGAATCCTGAATCTCCCCTCTTCCCTCTCCCCTCTTGCGAGCTTGCGCCCAATGGAACAGCTACAACGCCTTCTCCGGCAGGGGCTTGATGCCGGATATTACCTGGGGGCTGCGTTTTCCGTGGTCCACGTATGTGACGGAGTGCTCGGGCGCGGGTGGGTGGGCCGGGCCCAGGAGAACCCGGATGTGTTCGTGGGTGCGGATACAGTCTGGGACCTGGCTTCGCTCACCAAGCCGCTCGCGACCGCCGGCTCAATTCTCATGCTGGCAGGAGAGGGCGCCTTTCACCTGGACGAGGATCTGGCGCGGTTTCTTCCGGGCGATTCTCCGTCGCTGCGAGGCATCACGCTCCGGCACTGCCTGACCCACACGTCCGGGCTGAGGCCGTGGGAGAAGCTGCATTCTCAGAACTGGAGCCGCTCAGAGATTGTGCACAAGGTGCGCAGCGCCGAGCGCCAGCGGCCCGCGGGGCAGGGTTACGCGTACTCCGATCTGGGCTACATCTTGCTGGGCGAGGTGGTCGAGAGCGTGTCGGGACACTCGGTGGCTGCCTTTGCCGCAGAGCGGATTTTCGGCCTGCTCGGTATGCTGCACACCACGTACCTGCCGCCGGCGGAGTGGGCCGGGCGTGTGGCTGCCACCCGTTGCCCGGACCGGAAGCGGGTCCTCGTCGGCGAGGTGCATGACGGCAACTGCTGGGCGATGGGCGGTGTTGCGGGGCATGCCGGGCTCTTCGGCTCCCTCGGCGATCTGGAGACCTACGCCCGCATGATCCTGAACGGCGGAGAGGTGGGAGGAACCCGGATCCTGGCGCCGCTCCTCGTGCGCCAGATGGGGCGGAACCAGAACCCGGCAGGCATTTCCGGCCACACCCTCGGGTGGTTCACACGACCCAACGGCTACTTTCCCGGAGGCGACTTCCTGCCCCAGGAAGCATTCGGTCACACGGGTTTCACCGGGACCAGTCTGGTGCTGGCGCCGTCACTCGGAATCGGAGTGGTGCTGCTCACGAACCGGGTGTATATGGAGACGGACGCGGCCCCGTTTCTGCGTTTTCGCCGTCGCTGGCACAATGCTGCGGCGGCCTGCCTCTCCACCCCGGCTGACGACCCTCGTGCTGCCGGTGCTGCCTGCGGAGCTGTATAACGTTGACCGCTCACCCTCCCTCCGGACTTCCCGACGACGCTACCCGCGCCGGAATTGCGGCGCTGCACGCCTCCCCGCAGCAGTTGGTGTTTGAGTTCACGGGTGTCGGCAGCATGGCGCTCTTCTGGCTGCACAGCGTGGGCGGCTCTTCGCGCACGGTGCTTGAGGCAACCGATCGCTACGCCACCGGGTCCCTCACGGGCCTGCTCGGGTCGGCGCCGGCACGGTTTGTGGCGCCCGAAACGGCTCGCGCGATGGCCGAACGGGCCTATCTGCGGGCCCGGCGGCTGGCGGGCAGCTTAGGGGATCAGTGTCCGCCGGTCCTGGGGGTCGGGGTCACGGGCACCATCGCCACGGATCGGGCGAAGCGGGGCGATCATCGCGTGTGCGTGGCCGTCCAGGATGCGATGCGGATGGTCACGCGGTCGCTGACGCTGACCAAAGGCGCCCGGGACCGGTTGGGCGAGGAGGCGGTGGTGGCGCACCTGTGCCTGAGTGCGGTCGCGGAGGCGTGTGGGATCGAACCGTGCGTGCTGCCGCTGCTGCCCGAGGAGGTCGTGGAGACGGTGCACGAGGCTGCGCCGGATCCGGTGCGGCAGCTCCTGGACGGGCTGGCGGGCACCGTGCTGGTGCGCGCCGACGGCCCGCGCGAGCCCGAGGCCACCGTACGCGGGGCGCTCCTCTGCGGTTCGTTCAATCCGGTCCACGAGGGGCACCGGCAACTCGCCTCGGTGGCGGAGCGCGTTCTGGGCATGCCTGTGCGGTTTGAACTCGCGGTGTGGAACGCAGACAAACCGCCGCTGGCGCGCGAGGAACTTGAACGGCGGATCTCGCAGTTCGGTGGTCGTGCGGACCTGCTGCTCAGCCGTGCCCCGCTCTTTCACGAGAAAGCGGCGCTCTATCCGGGATGTGTGTTCATCATCGGGCACGATACGGCGGCGCGGGTACTGGACTCGCGCTACTATGGGAGTGACGTCGCCCGCGATCGGGTTTTCGAGACGCTGCGCCGCCAGGGCTGCCGCTTCCTGGTCGCCGGAAGGTTTCACCACGGCGCGTTTCAGACGCTCGACCCGGACACAGCGCCCGAAAGCGCGCGCGATCTATTGCAGTGCCTCCCGGAGAGTGAGTTCCGGGTGGATCTCTCTTCGACCGAACTGCGCCGCAGTACAACCCCGTAGGGTCGAGGTCGATCCTGCCCGTACGGCATGGCGTCCTCCGTTTCGGTCCAATACCAGGACTCTGTAGTTTAGCGGTTTTCGGGGGCAGCCGGGGTGAAATCAGGCTGCCTGGGGCAGTGCGGGGGCGTTTTCCGCGGTTCCGGGTCCCGCTGCTGAACCCGGAAAAATGCGCGCGCCGGCCGGCGCGTGCGAGAGGCGCTGCTGTTGGCTGAGGGTCAGATCCCCAACGGTTTGCGCCAGTCGCCGTAGATCGGCTGTGGCGTGGCTTTCCAGCAAAGGGCTCGGGAATCTGCTCCGCTTCCCGCCGTGCGTTGACCGTTTTGGGACCCTTCCCCGGCACCCACGTCCCGAGTGTGCCCGAGTTGCGGTTGTAGACCGCGGTCCCAAACCGGCGATGAACTGCGGCCAACACCACAAAAAAAGCGGAGAGCGCATCATGCGCCCTCCGCTCCGCCGCCGTTGTCTACTGCAAGACCGCAGTTGCGATCACGGTCCGGTTACTGGGGCGTGAGCAGGCAGGCCCGCTCGATGCCGCCCCGGAGCGCCTTGCCCGCGATCAGGCCTGATGGGCTCAAGCCGGGGGCGGAGGTAATAGAAGCCTTGCCGCGGTTGGGCGTCAGGCTATCCAGACTCTTGATCGCTCCGCTGCCTACCTGCCAACGGAAACCGAGTTGCTTCCCCTTGCCGTAGGTATAGCCGACCACTGTCCCCGCCCCATTGATGTCAGAAGCCTCACCGCCGGAGAGGCCAGACCCTGAAAGAGGGATAAGCGACCCGGCTGGGCTCCGGTATACGGGACCTCCGGATAACGTGCCGACGATCCCTCCCGTGTCATTGATCCCGCGCGCATAGCCCATCGGGGACAGACTGATGAGCGGCGACGCGCCGGTGAAGAGGAAGGCGCCGCCGGCAGAACCCACCACGTGTCCACTCGCATTCACGGCATCCGCCCACCCCAGCGTTCCGCTGACCGTCCCCAGATCATGGAAGACGGCCGGCTGCGAGTTCAGGTCCATCACAAAGGGATGCCGATCGCCCGTGGCGCGCACCCTGCACTCTCCCGCAACGAGGCGGTTTTCGCTGATGTAGTTGGCGGCAAGCAACTCGACTTCAGCCGCGTCCTCGGCCGAGAGGTCGTCGTTCAGGTCCTGGACTTGACCCGTGCCGCTGTTCCAGAGGTAGGCGTGGATGGGGTTTCCAGGCCCGGGGATCTGGCTTCTTCCCACAACGTCGCCGTTGGCGTGGATCGAGACAGCGTGGTTCCAGGTGCCACCCAGGGTCGGGATCATGGTCATCGTGCCGTTGGACCAGTAAAAAGCCCTTTCATCGCGCTGCCAGACGGAACCGCCCGCCAGATAAGACATTCCGACGACGTGTCCGGCATCGGTCACGCCCGTCGCGACGGAGTAGTTGCCGCCGAGCGTGCCCAGTTCGGTGAGCGAGTAGGAGGTGGTGGTCTGGGACCAGGCCGGTACTGGGTCGACAAGAGCGGAACCGGCGGCAACGCCGGCAAGAAAACCGCTGCCAGAGCGAAGGCTCTCATCCACGGGTTCATCGTTCTGAAAACTCCTTGTGACTCGGGGCGGCCCCTCTTCGGTCCGCGTTGGAACCATCATAGAACGGCGCTCTCTACAGACTTTCTACAAGCGCTTCTGCCGGAAAAAACCATCACCCGAGCGCCAGGCGCACCGCCTCTTCCTGGGAAAGCGCTCGGCCTGACTGCCATGCCGCCGTGAAGCCGGCTTCGTCCAGCGCGGTCCGGACGTCAGCCTGCCAGCGGCGGATGACGGCCTTCTCGCATGGGCGGGGCTCAAACCCCGACGCCTCTCGCTGCGCCTCCATCGCCGCCGGAAGCCGCGCCGTGTCCTCGTAGCGACCCGTCGCCGCCATCGTGCCGGCCAGCCCCGTCAGCGCCTCGATGACGGAGCGCGGCTCGTCCAGCTCCAGGAACAGGTCCAGGCTCTCCACCAGCCGTTCCCGCGCCGGCTGCGGATCGCCCGTCTCCAGCAGCACGGGAACCGGGTTGTACAGCGCCGCTATCGTGAAGTGGGAATCAGCCGCCCTTCGCCGCCACAAACACCGGCGTGCTCGGCGAAAAACTCCCCTCCAGCCGCGGAAACTCGACTCGCTGCCGGACTCCCGCCTTCCGCGCGTGCTTCGTGACGCTCGCATCCAGCCAGAACTGCAATCCCGACAGCGTCAGGACCTTCCCACGCGGCGCGTCCTGGTAGACCAGGTCCGGCGCCTCGCCTCGCAGCGCTTCCAGCCACGCCTGGGTGAAGATGCCGTGCTTCAGGTCGTCGCTTTCGTAGCTGGGGGTGTCGCCGTCCGACGCCGCGCAGAGGATCAGGTTGCCGCCTTCGTCCAGGCCGCGCTTCAGGTCGCGGGTGTCAGCCGCGAGGACTTCGCCCTTGCGGAGGGGCATGTCCGGCGTGGGCATCCGGCGCAGGCCGGGGGCGGAGCGGCAGCAGTCCGCCAGCAGCCAGACGGTCTTCGCGACCTTCCGCAGCGGCTCCAGCCTGGCGAGGATCTCGGACCACGGCAGTCCCGTGCCGGCGGGGTTTTCGGGGTCGAAGCGGACCGGGGCGAAGTAGGTCTGCGTCGGCGCCGGTTTCATCGCCATCATCGCGTCAACCGGCAGATTCGCCAGGTTGACCGAAGGCGGGCGGACCGCGATGCCGTGGCCGGAAAGCGCCAGGACGACCGTGTCTCCGGGACGCGTGTTGGCCACGAGCGCATCCAGCGACTCTCGGATCTGGGCGAGAGTCGCTTCTGCGTTAACGAGAAGCTGGATGTTTGCACCCTTGTAGAGGCTGGTCCCGGCTTCGAGGCCGGCCTGCCCGCGAAAGGCGTCCGCCAGGGAAACGGCGTCCGACGCCGCGTATTTGAGCTTCGGCAGATTGGCGTAGTCGCCGATGCCGACGGAGAGGACGCGCAGGGAGCCGCGCCGGGCCTCCACCTGCGGACGGCGCAGACGGAGGATCTGCCGGTCGGAGACGGATCCGCCGGTGGTCTCTACCTGCACGGCAATGCGGAGGAACTCGCCGTCTGTGTCCTCGATCGGGAGGATGTGCCGGATCTGCAGGAAGTTCGTATATTGCGGCTGCTTGATCAGGGTAGCGAATTCCTCGGGCAGTTCGTGCGCCAGTTTCTCGCGGCCCTCGCCCTTCTCCAGCAGCCGGCCCTTCTCGAAGACCTGCCCCTCGCCAAACGAGTCGCCTTTCTCCAGGAGACGGCCCTTCTCCAGCAGCCGGCCTTTTGGATCCACCTCTGGCATGTCGAAGCCACGCACGCCTCCGAGTTCCCTGCCGTTTAACCATAGCCGGTAGGAACGGCACGGGATGGGCGATAAGAATGCGATCTGGAGACCCACCTCGGAAGTGACAACACTGTTTCCGTCTGGTGGGCCGAGTAGACGGACCTGTGGCTGAAACGAGGGAGGTGCGTCGCTAAAGCGATCTGCGTCGACCGAGAAGCGCACGGGGTCCTGCGAGTTTCCCAGTACCTTTGCTGCCTCAGCCAGCGAGCCGTCCTCGACGAGTAACCGCGCAAGCAGCCTCCGGGCCGACGCTGCCAAACGGGAACTAGGTTGCTGCAGAATCTCCTTCAACAGGGTCTTTGCCTTATCTCGCTGCCCCAGTTCATCGTAAACACACGATAGATAGGAGCGGACTTCGCTGAGATCGACCTCCCCCAAAAAACTACGGAATTCATTTGCGGCTTGGACGCCAAACCCCAGCGACTCCTCAAGGTCGCTCCTCGCAGCGACGAGCGATCCCTTCAAGTAGTTGAGCGCTCCGCGATCTTGATACAGCAGCATGAGGGCTTTGGTATACCTGGCCCCCGCGAAACCGCCTCCCCGCGCCGCTTTCCGGAGTCGCTGCTCGTATTGCATTGCGGCGTTGACCAGCCGCTCCGCTTGGGGCAGCCGTCTCTGATTTAGATTAGCCCTGGCATTTTGAACAAGTAGGATGGCCGGAAACGTATCGCTTCCGCATGCCTCGCTCCAGTGCACCGCCCGCTCGAAATAGCGATCCGACGCTTCGGACTGCTTTAGGTACGACAGCGCCCACGCTGCGTCGGTATAGGTGTTGAATTGAGTCATGAAGGAACCGGAGCCCGTATTTCGCGGTTCGCAACATCTGACCCGTTCGGGCCACAATGCGGAGCCAGAATAGCAAACTATGTGATCGAACTATTGGGCGACACCTGAGGAACACCAAGTGAAATCAGCCGCTGGAGCTTGTTTTCTGTAACCATGACCACAGAAAATTGTTGGGTTAGTTACGATTATGTTGAACCGCGAAATACGGGCGGAGCGTCGATTTAAACCATGCTCCCCGACATGCCCCTCAAGAAGGCGAATCGTACGATTGAACCGGTCGACGGCGCCGAGGAAGTCACCTTTGGCGAAGTGCTCCTGTCCATCCATATACAGACTCCATGCCTGGCGCTCCCACTCGGGCAAACCCGCGAGATATCTCCCCCAGACATCGTCCTGAACCGGTATTTCGCGGTTCGGGAGGTCGATGTGTGTGTGGGACCCTGGTTCGCGAGGACTGGGAGGGACCTACCAGGGCGGCTTCGGCACCCCCAACAGACGCAGTAACTGCTCTTGCACGCGGGTCAAAGGCGGCAACCG
>SXGS01445594.1_pt1 | contig 18158 bp, 16 predicted proteins | sample 3174681 | NCBI WGS metagenome assembly SXGS01 (sample SAMN11356861, study PRJNA531348) | freshwater metagenome | isolation source: freshwater sample F1-80 | place: China: Fuxian Lake, Yuxi | collected 2017-12-25 | reverse complement strand
GATCACTCGCGATGTTTCGGGTGAAGGTGTGCAGCAGGCCTTGCTAAAAATTCTTGAAGGCACCGTCGCTTCGGTACCACCACAAGGTGGGCGCAAACATCCCCATCAAGAATTCATTCAGATTGACACGACAAACGTGCTGTTCATTTGTGGTGGGGCATTCGCAGGCCTTGACCAGATCATCGCTTCACGAATAGGGCAAAAAGGCGTTGGCTTTCACGCTCAAGTGAAGTCGAAAAAAGACAAAGACCCTGGTGAACTATTCGCCAAAGTCTTGCCGGAGGACTTGCTTAAGTACGGCATGATTCCAGAGTTCGTTGGTCGCTTACCGATGATTGGCGCAGTGCACAGTCTTGATCGAATGGCGCTGATCAAGATCTTGACCGAGCCGAAAAATGCTCTGCTCAAGCAATATCAAAAGTTCTTTGAATTTGAAGACGTCGAGCTCGAGTTTTCCACCGAGGCTCTTGAAGCGGTCGCCGATCAAGCATTGACACGTGGCACGGGCGCGCGAGGTCTGCGGGCGATTCTCGAAGAAGTTCTGCTTGAAATGATGTACGACCTGCCGGGGCGCACGGACGTGGCCAAAGTCGTGATTGATCTCAATGCGGTTAACAAAGTAGCGGCACCGACTTTGGTCAACCGAAGCACTCGCGTCACGCGTCAACGCCGCGCCGCTTCATAAAAGAACAAGTTCGTCGTGCAATACGCCGATGCCTTGCGGTACCTCGACGAGCATTCAAATTATGAGCGCACGGGTCGAATCGACTCACCGTCGACGCAAAACATCGAAAAGATTCTTGATGCAATTGCCAATCCCCAACATTCATACCGCAGCATTCACGTCACAGGCACCAACGGCAAAGGTTCGACCGCTCAAATCATCACCAAGTTGTTGATCGCCCATGGGTTGCGGGTCGGGACATATTCCAGCCCACACATCAATCGGATCAACGACCGGATCTGCATCAATGGCGAGCCAATAGACGACGAGGAATTCGGGCTTCAAATTGGCGCGATTTCTGATCTTGAGATTATTGCTGGCGTTAGGCCAAGTTTCTTCGAGATAATGACCGCGGCCATGTTTCGCTGGTTCGCTGATCAAGCCGTGGATGTCGCCGTCATCGAAGTTGGCATGCTTGGGCGTTGGGATGCGACGAATGTCATCGACTCAGACGTAGCGGTGGTGACGAATATTGCGCTCGACCACATGGAGTACGCAGGCCCGACGGTTAATCACATTGCCAAAGAAAAAGCAGGCGTAATCAAGCCTTCGAGTGCATTGATTCTCGGCGAGACCGAGGAAGCTCTGCGCGAAATTTTCTTGGCGGAACCTGCCCGGATCCGACTGATTCGCGACGAAGACTTTGCCTGTGAAGATAACTTTTTGGCGATCGGCGGGCGCATGATCACGGTGCGCACCAATCGTGCCAAGTACGAAGATGTTTTAGTGCCACTGCATGGTCAGCATCAAGGAGACAACGCAACGTTGGCGATCTGTGCTGTAGAGGCTTTCTTCGACGATGCAATCAATCGAGAAATCTTGGATCACGGAATGTCAATGGTTTCGATGCCGGGTCGTTTTGAGGTGATGGGTCACCGGCCACTCGTAATTGTCGATGGCGCACATAATCCTGCTGGTGCGGAAGTTTGCTCGGAGGTTTTCTTTGCCGATTTCAGCACTCAAGGCCGAAAAATTTTGATCACAGGTGCGTTGCTCAGCCGTAATCCAGAAGATTTGCTTTTGGCATTGCGCGCAAATGATTTTGATGTGGTCATAACTTGCACGCCACCAACTCCGAGAGGTCTTGCAGCCAGAGAAATTGCAACTGTTGCGCAAAATATTGGCTGTAACGATGTTCGGGTCGCTGACTCGGTCGAAAAAGCCTGTGAGATGGCGCTCAAAGTTGCAGATACGGATGATGCATTACTGATCTCGGGCTCTCTGTACATCGTCAGCGCAGCACGTGCTTATCTGCTGAGTAGAGCCAAGAAATAGTTGTTACGTGCGAGGCAGTCAATAAACCTTTAGCCTGAAGGTATGTCAAACCAGACGCTTGTTTTGTTGAAGCCGGATGCCGTCGAGAGAAATTTGGTTGGTGAAATTCTTGGGCGCTTTGAGGCTAAAGGTCTGAAGATTGTCGCGATGGAGTTGCGTCAACTTGATTCAGCGACACTTGCTCGTCACTATCAGGAACATCAAGGTAAGGGCTTCTATGCCGAGTTGGTTGCATTCATGTCGCGTGGTCCAGTGGTTGCATTGGCTCTAGAAGGACCAGAAGACACATGGGAGATCGTTCGGGCAATGATGGGCGCGACAAATCCACGCACCGCTGCCTTGGGCACGATTCGCGGGGACCTAGGCATTATTTTCACTGAAAATCTTGTGCATGGAAGCGACTCGGCTGCTTCTGCCGCACGTGAACTTGAAATATTCTTTCCCGGCATCGCAAAGAGAACCTCATAGAGATGGCGGGGGGCAATCCTCTCTCGATGGGTCGCGACGTCGCGGTTGACTTGGGTACGGCCAATACACTTGTTTATGTCAAAGGTCAGGGCTTGGTGCTCAACGAACCCTCAATGGTTGCGGTTGATACGCGCAGTGGTCAGGTCGTAGCCGTCGGACACGAAGCAAAGAGAATGTGGGGTCGCGCGCCAAAAACCATTCGGTTGGTTCGTCCCCTAAAAGACGGTGTGATTGCTGATTTTGACGCTTGTGAGCAAATGCTGAAACAATTCTTGCAAATAGTCTCGACGAGTCGCTGGAGCAAACCACGAGTAATTGTTGCCGTACCGTCCGAGGTCACAGGTGTGGAGCGCCGGGCAGTTCAGGATGCCGCAGAGTTCGCTGGCGCGCGCCGACCGGTTTACATCATCGAAGAAGCGATGGCCGCCGCAATCGGGGCGGGTCTTCCCGTTCACGAACCGAGCGCAAACTTAATTGTCGATATTGGTGGCGGCACGACAGAAGTCGCTGTAATTTCGCTTGGTGGCATCGTGACAGCCAACTCTGTGCGAGTTGGTGGCGATGTTCTGAACGACGTAATTATCGCCATGTTTAAGGATGATTTTGATCTTGATATTGGCGTGAACACTGCAGAAGAGGTGAAAATTCAGCTCGGCTCGGCTTGGCCACTTGAGCATGAAATTGTAGGGGATGTGGGCGGACGGGATATCAACACGGGTCTACCGCGAACACAGGCAGTTACGACGCAACAGGTGCGCGAGGCTCTTGACGAGACAGTCTTGAAAATTATTGACGCAATAAAGACGACACTCGAGCGAACGCCTCCAGAACTTGCCGCCGATGTCATCAGCCACGGATTGGTCTTGGCCGGTGGCGGGGCATTGCTCACCGGCCTTTCAGAAAGAGTCAGCCATGAAACTGGCATTCAGGTTTATGTCGCACCAGAGCCGCTACTCGCCGTGGTTCTTGGTGCGGGAATGACGCTCGAGAATCTTGCGGCGATAAAGGGCTTGACAGTTCAAAGCGAATTTTTTTAGGGAAGAGTCGTTAACTAGTGGCAGCAAGGCAATCAACTATGAGACGAGCAATCATCTTGCTAGTTCTTACGTCAGTAATTTTGATCACCCTTGATTTGCAAAACTCTTCTGGGGTATCAAGTTTACGCTCGGTTTTTGGCGTGGTTTTTCGACCAGTTGAAAGTACGAGCCGAGTCGTGACTCGTCCGATCAGCAATACTTGGCACGGTATTTTTGACTACAACGAGGTTCTTGACGAAAATGATCGTCTGCGCGAAAAAGTAGCCCAGCAGGAAGGTGCGACAATCGCCGCCGCCGCGTCGGTGCGACTTGCCCAAGAGTTGCTCGCGCTCAACGGTTTGCCAACTTTGGCAGGTATCAACGCCGTAACCACTCAGGTGATTGGCGATTCGCCGACTAATTTTGCGCAGACGGTCGAAATCAATCAAGGTAGCAAAAGCGGAATTCGTGTTGGCATGCCCGTGCTAAATGCAGCGGGCCTTGTCGGCAAGATCACCAAGGTTTACGGTGATCGCGCAGTCGTGATGTTGATTACCGATCCAGACTTTGCGTTGTCGGTCAAAGTGATCAATCCTCCGCGCCCGGCAACGACAACGACGACTATTGCGCGGAGCAACAGCGCCACGCCTTCACCTGTTGTGCCGATAGATCCAGTGCCGACACTTGACAGTTCTGTCTCGACCACGACGACTACAACCACGACGACAATCAAAGGGTTTACCCCGTCGATTACAACTTTGCCTGCGACTCCTTCGGGTGTTTCGTCGATTACGGTGCCATTGGGAAGCGATTTAGCCGTTCGTGAAACTGGAGTAATTGAGGGACGAGGACCTGGACGGCAGCCGACCGTGCGATTTGTCGACAATTCGGTGCGCTTTGGGGATATTGAATTGGGCGTCCCGATCGTGACGGCAGGTGGTTCGCGAAGTTTGTCGCCACCGGACATCTTGGTCGGCAATGTATCCCGAGTTGTTGAGCGACTTGGCTCGGCTGGTCCGGTGCTTGAGATCGAACTAGTCGCCGATTTAACAAATCTTTCCTTTTTGAGGGTGCTGTTGTACCAACCGATCACCGAAAAAGTCACACCATGACTCGGTTGGTGACGATCAGTTCAAGTCGATGGATTCGTCTCGTGCTCGTGCTGTTGATTGTCCAGTCTTTGCAGACAACCTTGTTTTCTGAACTTCGGCCATTTGGGGTAGCGGTGCAAATAGTTCTGTTGTTTGTCGTGGTCGCCGGGTCGCTTTATGGAATGGCGATCGGCGCATTGACCGGGCTGATCGCAGGCATGATGTTCGACATGGTTTTGCCTACACCAGTTGGGTTGAGCTCTCTCACATTGGGGCTAGCAGGTGCAACTGCCGGTCTCTTGATTTATTTTTTTGATCAGCCAACTTGGTGGATGAGGCTCATTGCGGTTGCCATGGCGTCGGTGCTTGGTGAAATTTATTTTCCGATGGCCCAATCGGTCGTCGGTTTAGACGGATGGTTGCAGTTGCGTGTCATCAAAGTTGCGATAATCGTCGCGATTTGTAACGTGATTTTTTCAGCGCCGGTGATAGTCGTTTGTCGTTGGACATTGAGCGACAGAAAAACGGTTGTTTGATGTCGATGCAAATATCCGAGAGTGTTCCAAAACGGCTACTCGTACTCGGCGTTGTGGCGATTGTTTTGTTCGGTGCTCTTTCATCTCAGATGTGGTACTTGCAAACTGTTGACTCTCGAGAAGTAGAAGAAGTAATCGGCAAGGTGCGCACGAGAACAATTAAACTGATACCCGAACGAGGCAGAATTTTTGATTCAGCAGGTCGCGTGATGGCCGACAATAAACGGATTCTCGTCGTAACGATAGATCGAGATGTGGTCCGCAAACCGGCCGAAAGGTTGGATATGGCCAAGCGACTTTCTGGGCCTCTGAACGTTCCGATTGAAAATTTGCTCGAGCGAATGCAAGACGAGCGTTATGGACCTTTTGAGTCGATTCCATTGCGTGAAGATGTCTCTGAAGAAACCGCACTCTTCTTGATGGAGCGCGTAGAAGATTTCCGAGGCATTTTCGTGCGCGAAGAATGGCGCAGAAGTTATCCATATGGTGCGTTGGCCGGCCATGTCTTGGGCTATATCGGGGCAATTTTGAAGGGCAATCTGGCCTATTACAAATCGGTTGGATATGACCCGAATGAACGAGTCGGTCAATACGGTGTTGAAGAAGCATATGAAACGGCTCTGCGCGGCACGCCAGGTTTCGTGCGTTATGAAGTTGATGCCGTAGGCAAAGTTCTCGGTTTGATTGAGCGCGTTGAACCAATCGCCGGCAACGACTTGCAACTTTCGATTGATTTGAAAGTGCAGCAATTTGCCGAACAGGCGCTCGAGACTCAGTTGCTCGTGCGGCGTCGAGTTGAGGCTGGTCAGGTCAAATTGCCCGATGGCACGCTTGATCCGCAATATTCAGAAATCAATTATTACAAAGCCCCAGCCGGTTCGGTAGTCGTTTTGAATCACAACTCGGGACGGGTGATCGCGATGGCGAGTTATCCACGCTTTGATGTGCGCTGGTTCGGAGGTGGGTTGCCTAAAGATAAGTTTTCACAATTGTTTCCGCAGACTGATGACCCAGATAAATCAATTTTGGTGAACCGTGCGATTTCTGGTCGGTATAACGTGGGTTCTTCGTTCAAGCCATTCGTTGCGTATGCGGCACTGAACTCGGGCCAACTACCTGGTGGCGAGTCGTATTCGTTTGACGATCGTGGCACCTATAAATTGCAAAGCATTCCTGAAGATCGATGTCAACAGGGCGTCAAGTGTGTCTTTAGAAATTCAATTTGCCGGGCCACGGGTGCCCCGTGCCGCTATGGCGCAGTTGATGTCGAATCAGCACTTGCAGTTTCGAGCGACACGTTCTTCTACAACATCGGAGAGCAGATTCTCACGGAGCGTGGATACGCGCCGATTCATGAAAATGAAGTTCGGCAGTTCGGTCTTGGGTCGCCGACGAACATCGACCTGCCCTACGAATATGCGGGCACTATTCCGAGTCAAGCGTTAAAAAAACGTCTCGCCAATATTGGTGCGATTACTCAAGAGTCAGGCGAGGCTTATTACGTTGGTGACCAAGTTCTTTTCGCGATTGGTCAAGGTTTGCTCTCGGCGACGCCGTTGCAGATGACCCAGGCGTTTGCGGTAATCGCCAATGGTGGAAGGATTTATGAACCAAAGGTGGGACTCGCATTACTTGCACCTGGCACCCGTGATGCACGGCCAGGACTCATTGATTTCGGGTCAACAACAGTTGTTCAACGGCTTGTTTCGATCAAGCCGACTCAACGTATAAGGATGACCGCTGCAATTCGCACCCCGATCATCAAAGGCATGACCAGGGTAATCACGGGGCCGGGCGTAAATTTCGACTACTACCACAAGGCAACCGGAGAGAATATTTTTCGCGGTTATGACTATGAAAAATTACCGATTGCTGGCAAGACGGGCACTGCACAAGGTTTTAAGAACTTGCCCTGGAATGACTCGTCGGCTTTCGGCGCATTTAGTTTGGACAGTTCTCAGCCTTACACGGTTTATGCGTTTCTAGAAAAGGCAGGTTATGGTTCGCAGGCTGCGGCGCCCGTAGTGAAATGTATTTTTACTGCCCTGGCCGGCAATTATCGCTATGACCCCGTGCTGGTTGCCGATCCACTTGATAAAGCAAGTTTTGAGGTTGCGCCATTGTCTTCGTTGCGTAACCCACTTTGCCTTGTCGGCGGAGCGTCGGATACGCGAGAGTAAACATGGCTCGTTTTTTGCCTCAGATTTCGTTGCCGAAGTGGATGGGCACGAGTTACGACATTTTATCTGTCTGGAAAAATGTCGACATCGTTTTGCTACTTGCCGTGCTCGTACAAAGTGTGATCGGGGCGTTCACGGTCTATTCGGCGACGCGTCAGCGATTGATAGACCAAGGTTTTGACCAATATTTTTATGTGCAGCGGCAGGTGCTGTTTTTGATCGTCGCCGCGGTAGTCATAGTGGTGGTCATGGCCGTCGGTCACGAATGGATTCGCGAGCGGGCTGTATTTTGGTACATCTCGTGCTGTGTGTTGTTGATCCTGGTGTTGGTGACAGGTGCAGTGCGTCGTGGGGCCAGGCTCTCTTTTGACCTTGGTCCAATCTCGGTGCAGCCTGCCGAGTTGATGAAAGTTGTAGTGCTGATTTTAATTGCGGCATATACAGCCGATGCGGCGTTCGACAAAATTGACTACCATCAGTTTTCGGTTTCGTTGCTCGCTCTTGGCTTTCCGGTTATTTTAATTTTGATTCAGCCAGACCTCGGTTCGGCGACAGTCGTGGTTTCAGGTGTTGCTGGTGTTTTGGTGATGGCTGGTGCGAAGCGCCGATACATTGCGCTGATCACATTGCTTACGATTGTCTCGGCAGCGGTCGTTGCCTGGTTTGGCGCAGTGGACCGCTATCAATTGCGACGTTTTGAAGCTTTTTTGAACCAGGGTTCAACTGAAAAAGATTTGCAGCAAATCGTGCTGCAAGTGCGTTTTGCTAAGCGCGCGGTTGCCAGTGGTGGATTTTTTGGGAAGGGTTATCTGCAGGGTCCGCTGACGAACGGCAAGTACATCCCTGTTCAATTCAGTGACTTTCCCTTTTCGGCTATCGGCGAGCAATTCGGAATGGTTGGTGGTTTCACGGTTCTCGGGCTCTTCGCAATTATCCTGTGGCGATTGTGGGTCATCTCACGTCTGGCACGCACCAAATTCGATCAGCTGTTGGTCGGCGGCATTTTTGCTTTGCTGTTGTTTCAGATTTTTCAAAACATCGGCATGACGCTTGGCTTGACACCGGTGAGCGGTCTGCCATTGCCGTTTATCTCCTACGGCGGCTCGCACCTTGTTGCCAGCGCACTGCTAATCGGTCTGGCCCAGAGCATTTATATGCGTCGCCTGCGTTGATTTGAGTCCGTCTTTATTCCTGCCATACGGGGTAGCCTGAAGATACGGAACGCAAGTTCCAAACATTCGATTTTCGCGAAAAAGGTGCGCTCAGCCTCCTGAGTTAGCCCTAACCGCGATTGACGAACTTGTGTTTCTCAGTTCGTTTGACAGGTTTAGAAGGAAAAGTTAATGAGTTCCCCAGAGTTACCAGAGCACCCCCGTGAAGGTCGTTTAGCCTCGCCCGAGGCGGCAGATTCGGCGCTTGTTCGCAAACCGCAAATTGGTGACACGCGCCCCGCACCATTAGTTGCGCCGTCCGCCGCACAGCCGGCCAACAATTCGGCTGAAGCCAAGCCAGATTCAGGTCGCGGTTCGCGAAAGTCTGAAAAGACAGACCGTGGCGAGAAGTCGGGCAAAGGTGGTCGCAACCGTCGCGGGGGTCGTAATCGCCGTCATCGAGGTGATCGTCACGAGCGCAATAGTGGGCGCGCGATAAAGCAGTTGATAATAGAGACGGACGCCGAGTTGATTGAGCGTCGCCGTGGCAAAGAGCGCAACGGCCGTCCATTGGGTCGATACATGATGTGTGTTCAGGTTCGCAAAGACTTTACCCAGGTCGCAATGCTTGAGGGGCGCAGCCTGATCGAGCACTATGTCAGTCGTCCGGCGGATGATGCCGACCAGATTCACGGCAACATCTATTTAGGTCGCGTGCAAAACGTTCTTCCCGGCATGGAAGCGGCTTTCGTGGATATCGGCACGCCGAAAAATGCAGTCCTATACCGCGGCGATGTTCAATTCGACAAAGAAGATGTCGTTGAACAGGGTCCCGAGCCACGAATCGAACATGTCTTGCAGTCGCGCCAGTTGATCTTATGCCAAGTCACAAAAAATCCGATCGGAGCAAAAGGTGGGCGACTGACTCAAGAAGTTTCGCTGCCTGGTCGATTCGTGGTTTTGATCCCTGATTCGCGCACTTACGGCATCTCGAAGCGATTGCCCGAAGACGAGCGCCGTCGTTTGCGCACAATTTTGGATCGTGTCAAGCCGGAAGAGCACGGCGTCATCGTGCGCACCGCGGCTGAAAATGCGACCGAGCATGAATTGCAAACTGACATGTCGCGACTACTCGAACTTTGGGAAAAGATCAAGGATCGTTCCAAGAAGGCGAGTGGACCAACACTGCTTTATCGCGAGCCTTCGCTTGCGGTGCGAGTTATTCGCGAAGAATTCAGCAGTGATTATCGTGGCATCATTATTGACGATCGAGTTTTATTCGAAGAAGTAAGCCAATATATTGGCGACTTCAACCCAGAATTTTTAGATCGCATCGAGTTTCACGACACCAAAGTTGAAGGCCTGTCGTTGTTCGAAAAGCAGCACGTTCATGAGCAGATTCATAAGGCACTTGATATCAAGGTTTGGTTGCCGTCGGGTGGTTCTTTGGTGATTGAACACACCGAGGCATTGACCGTAATCGACGTCAATACTGGCAAAAATATCGGCAAGACGAGTCTTGAAGAAACAGTGTTCAATAACAACCTTGAAGCTGCTGATGAAATCGCCCGACAATTGCGACTGCGCGACATTGGTGGCATCATCGTTGTCGACTTCATTGACATGGAGATTCGTGATAACCGACGCAAAGTTCTTGAGCGTTTCAAAGACGCTCTTTCGCGCGACAAAACGCGTACTCAAGTATTCGAGATTTCAGAACTGGGTCTTGTTGAGATGACGCGCAAGCGCATCGGTGAGGGTTTGTTGACAAATTTTGCCGATACTTGTCCAACTTGTGAGGGTCGGGGAATCATGGTCGACCACTCGATGCTCGACTGATTTTCGGTAATTTTCAATGATTTTCGCCAGTTCATACAGATAGGATCAAGGTCCAATATGTACGCAATCATCGCTTCCGGTGGCAAACAAGAAAAAGTCGCTAAAGGCCAACAAGTTCAAGTTGAACTGTTGGGCGTCGCGGCCGGCTCTGAGGTTTCATTCACCCCAGTCATGCTCGTCGACGGCGAGAACGTTCTCGCAACTCCAGCACAACTTGCGAAGGTCTCGGTCAAGGGCAAAGTTTTGGGTGAAGTCGCTGGCGACAAGATTGACGGGTTCATGTACAAGCGTCGCACCAACCAACGTCGTCGCTTCGGCCACCGTCAGCGTTATAGTCTTGTTGAAATTACCTCGATTGCGAAAGGCTGATTCATGTCGAAAACCAAGGGTGGCGGTTCTACCAGAAACGGCAGAGATTCAAATGCCCAGCGGCTTGGCGTAAAAGTTTTTGACGGCACGCTGATCAATGCCGGCACAATTTTGATTCGTCAGCGTGGCACCAAGGTGCACCCTGGCAAAAATGTTGGCAAAGGCAGTGACGACACTTTGTTTGCTCTTGTCAACGGCAACGTCAAGTTTGCCGAGCGTCGTGGCCGTAAGGTCGTCGACGTTAATCCAGCTTCTAATTAGCCAGAGACGCTCGCAGTAGCGAGATAAATTTTTCGCGGTCGACGCGCAACACCACTCGACAGTTGTTGCGGTCATTGATGATCCCTAATTGATCGACAATGGTTTGACCACGGGTATCACCGGAGCCGAGATTGACTCGCACATATTTTTGAATTTCTGAAGTGACGATATTCGGGTCAAGGGCGACCGCCATGGCGATTGGATCTGGTAAATCGAAACCCTCAAGTTTTGTTTCGGTTCGACAGAACTCGCGAACCTGGCGTTGAATCGCCATTGCGAACTTACCGAGCTCGCTCACGGCGCCCAGTTCACGGGCGAGTTGATCTGAGATGACGGCATCGGCCACTGAGACGTCCCAACCGACCATCTCGAGAGGCAGGTCTGAGTCAAATACGATTCGCGCCGCCTCTGGGTCAGCCCAAACGTTGAACTCGGAAGCGGCGGTTACATTTCCGGGTAACACACCCGTGCCTCCCATAATCACGCAACGTCGCACCATTTTGGCAAATTGCGGCTCGATCGACAGGGCGAGCGCAATATTCGTGAGCGGCCCCAATGTGACGAGATCAATTTCATTTGGGGCAGATCGAAATGTGGCGATCATTTCACTGATCGCGTGTGTTGATGTCGGCTTGCGACCCGAGAGTTTCAACCCAATGTCGCCCATGCCATCTGTGCCGTGGACATTTTGCGCCGATGAAAAACTTCGCACGAGCGGTTGATGAGCGCCGACATGCAGCGGCGTCTTTGCACCGCACATTTCAAGCGTGTAAAGCGCAGCCTGCACACCCAAGTCGATCGGCACATTGCCGGCGACTATTGAGATGCCGAGCACTTCTGTTGTCTTGCTATTAAGTGCCAAGATCAAAGCAACCGCATCGTCCGACGCCGTGTCAGTGTCTATCCACATTTTCTGCATCAGGTGCCGATGCCCTGGGGGAGTTGTGATTCGGGCCAGTCAAGTAGCGACACGGCTTGGCGGCAGGCGAAGCGGTCGGTCATGCCACCGACATATGTGACGGCGAGTTTGACGGCCTCAGCACTGTTCGGGTCGAACAAGTCGCGCTCACCAGGGCTGTGCATCAATTTTGGATTAGCAACATAGTGTTCGACGAGCGCGCGCAACAAACTGATCACCGACTCTGCCTGGGCTCGAGATTCGCGACGCATATAAATATTGTCATAGTTGAACTTGCGAAACGCAGCCAGCGCATCAGCACACTGACTGGTCATCGCCATTCGACCAGTAGACGCAGTCGCGTTAATCATCGCGCTGATAAATGCGCGAAGTTGGTCGTCGCGCCGAGTGCCGCAGACTGCACGCACTATTTCTGGAAGTTGCTCGGGCGTCACGACACCAGCAGCAACCGCATCTTCGAAATCGTGACAGACATAAGCGATGCGATCGGCCCACGAGACGACTTCGCCCTCGGGTGTCTTTGGTGCGGGACGCGACCACGAGTGATTACGAATGCCGTCAAGAGTTTCGACGCACAAATTGAGTGGTACGAGCGTGACATCGGCACCCCAAACCGCATGGTCATAGCCACCGTCGACATACGGTGACAGAGCGTCTTCACTGGCATGTCCGCCGGGCCCGTGACCGCAATCGTGGCCCAAGGCGATCGCTTCGGTGAGTGCGACATTGATGCCGATCGCGCGAGCCACAGAAGTTGCAACTTGGGCAACTTCGAGTGCGTGCGTCAACCGAGTGCGTTGGTGATCTTGTGGAAATACAAAAACCTGTGTCTTGCCCGCCAAGCGTCGAAACGAAGATGCGTGCAGGATGCGATCGCGATCTCGTTCGAAACAAGTACGAAACTTGTCGGGCTCTTCTTCGATTGCGCGATTGCCGGCACTAAAACTTCGTGTTGCGAGCACGGTCAATTTTTGATCTTCCAGTTCTTCGCGCTTGCGACGGTCAACTAACTCTCGCGTTCCTGAACCCGCCCATGAGTCGGCGTGTGCGAGACGAATTTCGACATCGGTGTCGACGCTGTGACCGTGCATTGTTTCGGCCCATGCCTCGGCCCGCGACACTTGCGGAGCCTGCGAGGCTTGCGGAGCGCGTAAGTTTTTATCCTCAATAACCATTTACACAACCATAGGCAACGGGTGAGCCAAGTTTGTCGCTAGTAGCCTTATCTAGCCTGCTTTTGCTAAATGTATCAATGCGGATACATGCAGGCTCACAGGAGACCAATGAGCGCGTTTGTTGACGAAGCCCAATTAAATGTTCGCGGGGGTGACGGGGGTAGTGGTTGCGTCAGTTTCCGTCGCGAGGGGCCTGTTGTCAACGGTGGTCCGAACGGCGGAGACGGCGGCAACGGTGGGTCGGTGTGGCTCGAGGCCGACCGCAATGTCGCAAGTTTGCTGGCGTTTCGCGACCATCCGCATCGTCGTGGGCAAGACGGTGTTTCAGGGATGGGCAAAGACTTGCACGGTCGACGCGGCGAAGAATTAATCGTCAAAGTTCCCGAGGGTACGGTCGTCAAGGATCTTTACACAGGCGACACTTTGGCTGATCTTGCGACGCATGGTTCGCGATGGTTGGCTTCGCCAGGTGGAGAAGGCGGTCGCGGCAACGCACGTTTCTTGTCGAACCGACGCCGAGCGCCGAAGTTTGCCGAGCAAGGTGAACACGGTTTAGAGCGCTGGCTCAAGCTCGAGATGAAATTGATGGCCGATGTTGCGTTGGTGGGTTTTCCGAATGCGGGCAAGAGCACTTTCATTAGTGCCGTCTCGGCAGCCAAACCGAAGATCGCCAATTATCCGTTCACAACTCTTGAACCTCATTTGGGAGTTGTGCGGTTGAACAATACGACCGAGTTTGTGATCGCCGATATTCCGGGGATCATCGAAGGCGCGAGCCAAGGCAAAGGATTAGGCGACCAGTTTTTGCGCCACATCGAGCGCGCGCGTGTGTTGTGTGTGCTGATTGATTTGGTCTCGATGGAAGAAATTTCACCAGCCGAACAAGAAGAAATTTTGTTGCGCGAATTAAAGGCGTATCAACCAGAACTGCTTGATCGACCACGATTGATCGTGGCGACCAAAACCGATTCGGCGACATCAGAGGCGATTGGTGCATGGCATGGCCCGAAGATTTCGGCGGTGACGGGCGACGGCGTGCGCGATGTTTTGAATCAACTGGCGCTTCTCGTCGCCGAAGCCCGAACATCTGAACCTGCGCCGATCGGACCCGTTACGTTTCGCCCAGAGCCTCAGGGTACGCGCGTCGAACGTCTCGGGGCGAACGAGTTTCGTCTTCATGGTCGCGACATTGAGCGTTCAGTCGCATTGAACGACTTGACCAACGCTGATGCTTTGAATTATGTCGACGACCGCATGTCGCGTCTCGGAGTGCCGAGATTATTGGCGCGCGCTGGTGCGACCGGAGGTGCAATCGTCTGGATCGGCACGTTTTCTTTCGACTACACGCCGGAGCAATAGTCATGCGCGTCGTTGTAAAAATTGGTACTTCCTCAATCACAACCGAACTCGGCAGCATCAATTCTGCCGCGGTTAGTTCGCTGTGCCAAGAAGTTGCCGCATTGCGCAAGGCAAACCATGAAGTTTTGATCGTCACATCTGGCGCCGTCGCTGGCGGCGTTGCCGCACTCAATCTTGGCAAGCGACCAACCGACATGCCGACGCTACAAGCACTGGCTGCCGCGGGGCAAAGTCGGCTGATGCAGGAGTACAACATGCAACTTGACCAACATCAATTAGTTGGTGCACAAGTTTTGCTCGTGCCAAACGACTTCATTGATCGACACCAATATCTGCACGCCAGGCAAACTTTGGTCCGACTACTCGAGTTGGGTTGTGTGCCAGTGATCAACGAAAACGACGCGATTGCCAGTGATGAAATTCGATACGGCGACAATGATCGAATCGCCGCCCTAGTCGCCCACAGTGTTTCGGCTGATGTTCTGATATTGCTTACCGACTTGCAGGGTCTATATACGGCTGACCCGCACCTAGACCCGAAAGCAGTATTCATCGAGACCGTCAGTGCCGATGACGAGTTGTTGTCGGTGCGCGCAGGCAACTCGGCCAATGATCGTGGCAGTGGTGGAATGGCGTCAAAACTTGCGGCGGCACGTATTGCATCGTGGTCTGGCGTGCGTACGGTGATCGCCGCCGCACAGCGAAAGAATGTCGTTGTCGACGCCGTGAACAAAGTTGCTGGTGCGGGCACGCAATTTTTGCCGCGCAAACGCGAACTTACCGCGCGCAAACTGTGGATTGCTTTCGCCGCTCAAGCCACTGGCTCGGTGATGGTCGACGACGGTGCGCGCGATGCCTTGTTGCGTCGCAGTGTTTCGCTGTTGCATGCCGGAGTCAAATCTGTGAAAGGTGATTTTGAAATCGGCGACACGATCGAAGTCTTAGACTCATTGGGCTCGGTGATCGCTCGCGGCATGGCGGGCGTCTCGTCGGTGCAGGCCAGTGCGGGTGCGGGGCAAAAGAGCGCAGATTTGGGTGAAGGCATCTCAGCCGAAGTGATTCACCACGACGACCTGGTGGTGTTGGCCAATTAATTGGCGAGTATTTTGAGTCGATTTGTCTTTCGTCTCAAGATGGCGAACGCTAGAACTGCAGAGACTAAATATGCCAACGAGAACGCCAGACCCAAGCCCAGGACATCGTATTTTTCTACCAACGCGATCGCCAGAACAATGTTCAGGGCGTTTTCAAAAAGATTGATGAAAAACGGCGTGCGAGTGTCGCCATAACTATAGAAACCGCGCAACACAAACAAATAACTCGAGAATCCAGATAGACCAATTGCCAGACCTGAGAGCGCTCTGGCCGTATTGGTCGTCGCCGACGCGTCAAAGTTGCCGTACTGCAACAACAACTCGACGATGGGTTCGGCGAGGAAAAACAAAATGATTGATGCGGGGATCGTCGCCAGCGCGGTCAGTCGGATGCCCGAAAGAAATTTGCGGTCGAACTCTTGACCGTCGCGTTGGCTGGCCGCACGGGCAAGTTCTGGCACGAAAGTCGTGGCTATTGAAACCGCCAACAAACCGTGTGGCAGCGAAAAAAAGGTGTAGGCCTTCGAATAGGCGTCGACATTGCCGCTGCCAGGTTGCGCCAAATTCTTGATCACCACGAGGGCCACCTGGTTGGCGGCGATGTATCCGATTGCCCAGCCAGAAAGTCTGAGCAGTTGTTTGACAGCCGAATGCGACAGGTCGAAGTTCCACCTGAGTTGGCTTCCGTTGCGACGCAAAGCGATGAGCATGCCGAGAGTCATCACGATGATGCCTGAAGTCGAACCCATGCCGAGCAGCCACTGCAACGATTTGTTGTCGATGACTTCGGTGAGCGTCGGTGGATTGACAGTACTTACGCGACGAATGCAAAGCAGTGTCGCGATCGTGACGATATTGGCGAGCACTGGCGTCCAGGCGGCTGCAAAAAACAACTTTCGCGCGTTCAAGATTGCGGTGCTGATTGAGGTGACACCGTAGAAAAATATCTGGATCAAAAACAGCCGCGTGAGAGCGGTGCCCGCACTACGAAAGACATCCGCATCAATTTGGTCGGCTGTGTTCAGCGAGAAAACACGAAAAATGAGTGGTGCCAAGACAACGGAAACAGCAGTGATGACGCCAAGAACAACGACCGAGACGCTGGCGATTGCGCTGACAGCATCATCGTCGTCGTCTAGAAAATATCGCGTGAATAGCGGCACAAGTGTGGCGGCGAGAATGCCACCAAGCAACAACTCGTAGACGACATTTGGTGCGTTGTTGGCCACGTCGTAAGCGTCGGCGAGTGCGGTCTGGCCAACCACGACGCCGAAAACAATGATTCGAACTAGTCCGGTGAGCCGACTCAGCGCCGTGCCACTTGCAACGGTGAGATTGGCTCGCAGCAGACCCGAACGGGCAGTGGGCGTTGCCATGGGTTCTAATCGTATTGTGCTTTCGAGCTGCGTTGCGCTTAGTTGCAGCGAGCCTTGACGGCTAGGGTTAAGCGGGTGAAACCACGCTTTAAAGATGTCTCAACCGTTCGTAGCGGGCTAAAAAAAGAAAATTATCTTGCCGACGATGGCATTGCGGGTGTCGTTTATTTGGCCGACCGTCTGGGCAAGCCAGTTCTGATTGAGGGCCCAGCAGGCACAGGCAAGACGCAGCTCGCAAAGAGCGTTGCCGAGATGACTGGCGCCCGATTGATTCGTTTGCAATGTTACGAGGGTCTCGATGAATCGAAGGCGCTGTACGAGTGGAACTACAAAAAGCAACTTTTGCGCATTCAAGCCGACAAAAAAAGTGATTCGTGGAGCGAGGTTCACGACGACATTTTCAGCGAAGAATTCTTGTTGACTCGGCCCCTGCTTGAGGCGATCACCAGCAAAGAACCGGTCGTATTGTTGATTGACGAAGTTGATCGTGTCGAAGTCGAGACCGAGGCGTTGTTGCTCGAGATCCTCTCCGACTATCAGGTTTCGATTCCCGAATTGGGCACGATTACCGCCAACCAGATTCCGCTGGTTTTTTTGACTTCAAACAACACTCGCGAACTTTCAGAGGCCCTAAAGCGTCGTTGTTTGTATCTGCATGTTGACTACCCAGACCTTGAGCGCGAAAAAGAAATCGTGTTGACCAAGGTGCCAGATATCAGCGATAACTTGGCGGATCAGATCGCCCGCATCGTGCGCAGCATTCGTCAACTTGACCTGAAAAAGGCGCCATCTGTGAGCGAGACTCTTGACTGGGCACGCACTTTGATGTTGCTCGGCATCGAGACGATCGACGAAAAAGAAGCCAAAGAGACTCTGCATATTCTTTTGAAATATCAGACCGACATAGCCAAAGCGGCCAAAGAACTTTCAGTTACGAAGTGAGTTTTTAAAATGCCCGTACTTGATTTGATGTCGGGTTTCATCGTTGAATTGCGAAATGCGGGTCTGCCGGTGAGTTTGACCGAGAACCTTGACGCCATGGAAGCGGTCAAGGTGATACCGATCGAAGATCGCGATGCGTTCAAGTATGCACTGGGTGCGACTTTGGTCAAGAACAACGCGCACTGGCGAGTTTTCGAAACGATTTTTGAAGTTTATTTCTCGTTGCGCGGCCCCGAATACAAAATTACCCAAGACGGTCAGCCGGATGATTTCTGGCGCGAGATGCAAGACCAAATAGACCAGGTCAAGGGACAAGGCGAAGGCAAGGGCTCTGGTGGGGGAATGGATTCACTGACGCCAGAAGAAATCGCCGCGATGTTGAT
>SXGS01323532.1_pt1 | contig 18158 bp, 15 predicted proteins | sample 3174681 | NCBI WGS metagenome assembly SXGS01 (sample SAMN11356861, study PRJNA531348) | freshwater metagenome | isolation source: freshwater sample F1-80 | place: China: Fuxian Lake, Yuxi | collected 2017-12-25 | reverse complement strand
GGGATGGTGGCGACGGCTTTTTCGCTTTCGAGTTCGAGAAGGCCCTGGCCGGCGGTGATGGTTTCGCCCACTTTGACAAGCAGGTTGACGACGGTGCCGGAGTCAGCGCCTTCGCCGAGGTTGGGGAGTTTAACGTCCATAAATTGAGATGCGGGAGTTGCGAACGGGATTGTTCAGAGAAGAACCGGCGCGAGCTTTTCAGGGTTCACGTTCAAGTCCTTGATGGCTTGGGCGACGACGGTGCGCTCGATGGCACCCCTCTTCGCGAGCGCGTGCAGGGTGGCGATGACGGTCAGCTCGGCGTCCACCTCGAAGAAGCGGCGGAGACGCTCGCGGGTGTCGCCGCGGCCGAAGCCGTCGGTGCCGAGCGTGGTGAGGCCGCCGGGAACCCACGGGGCGATTTGGTCAGGCACAATCTTCATGTTGTCGGACACGGCGACGAAGACGCCTTGCTCCTTCTCCAGTAACTCCGTGACGCGCGGCTTCTTCGCCGGCTCGGTCGGGTGCAGCATGTTCCACCGCTCGCACCGGAGGGCGTCGTTGCGGAGCAGCTTGTAGTTGGTCGCGCTCCAGACGTCGGCGGAGACGTTGTAGCGTTCGAGGATTTCCTGCGCGCGGGTCGCGCTGTTGATGATGGGGCCGCTGCCGATGAGGTGCGCCTTGTGCGCCTTGCCGGTCGCGCCGGGGCGGAACTTGTAGAGGCCGTCGAGGATGCCTTGCTCGACGCCGGGGGGCATCGCGGGCTGGGCGTAGTTGTCGTTGTAGAGGCAGAGGTAGTAGAAAATTTCCTCGCCCTCCTGATACATCCGGCGCAGGCCCTCGGCGATGATGACGGCAACTTCGTAGGCGAAGGCGGCGTCGTAAGCCATGAGCGTCGGGATGGTGCTCGCGAGCAGGAGGCTGTGGCCGTCCTGATGCTGCAGGCCCTCGCCGTTGAGGGAGGTGCGGCCGCTGGTCGCGCCGAGGAGGAAGCCCTTCGCCTTGATGTCGCCGGCGAGCCAGACTTGGTCACCGATGCGCTGGAAACCGAACCTCGAGTAGTAGGTGTAGAAGGGAATCATGTTCACGCCGTGCGTGGCGTAAGCCGTGCCCGCCGCGATGAACGAAGCCATGGAGCCGGCTTCGGTGATGCCTTCTTCGAGAATCTGCCCGTCCTTGGTCTCGTGATAGTAGAGCAACGATTTCTTGTCCACCGGCTCGTAGAGCTGGCCTTTGTGCGCGTAGATGCCGACTTCGCGGAAGAGCGCGTCCATGCCGAACGTGCGCGCTTCGTCGGGGATGATGGGGACGATGTTGCGGCCGATGGCGGGGTTCTTCAGCAACCCGCGCAACAGTCCAACGAAGGCCATCGTGGTCGAGGCCACTGCCTTGCCGGAGCCTTTGAGGGAATCGGCGAAATAATCCAGCTTCGGCACCGTGAGAGCCGGAGCGTTGACGATGCGCTTCGGGAGGAAGCCGCCGAGCTTCTTGCGGCGCTCGAGCAAATACTTCGTCTCCACGCTGTCGGGTGCGGGCCGGTAGAAGGGCATCTCGGCAATTTCGTCGTCGCCGATGGGAACGTTGAAGCGCGCGCGGAACTCGCGCAGCTCCTTCTCGTTCATCTTCTTCTGGTTGTGGGAAATATTGCGGCCCTCGCCCGCTTCGCCGAGGCCGTAGCCCTTGATGGTCTTTGCGAGAATGACCGTGGGCGAACCCTTGTGCTCCATCGCGGCCTGGTAGGCGGCGTAAACCTTCCGCGTGTCGTGGCCGCCGCGCATGAGCTTGCGAAGCTGCTCGTCCGTGAGGTGATGCACGAGCGGGAGCAGCTCGGGATACTTGCCAAAGAAATGCTTCCGGATGTAGCTGCCCGGCTCGACGGTGTATTTCTGGAAGTCGCCGTCCACGGCCTCTTCCATGCGCTTGAGGAGCAGACCGGTGGTGTCGCGCGCGAGGAGGTCATCCCAATCGCTGCCCCAGATGACCTTGATGACTTTCCAGACCGAGCCACGGAAAAGGGATTCGAGTTCCTGAATGATTTTGCTGTTGCAGCGCACCGTGCCGTCGTGGCGCTGGAGGTTGCAATTGATGACCCAGATGAGGTTGTCGAGGTTCTCGCGCGAGCCGAGCGTGATGGAGCCGAGGGACTCCGGCTCGTCGCTTTCACCGTCGCCGACGAAGCACCAGACCTTGGACTCCTCGCCCTTGATGAAGCCGCGCGCCTTCAGGTAGCGGTTGAAGCGCGCCTGATAGATGGAGCCGATGGGGCCGAGGCCCATCGAGACCGTCGGGAACTGCCAGAAGTCCGGCATCAGATACGGATGCGGGTAGGACGAAAGCCCGCCGCCCTCGGCCAGTTCCTGGCGGAAGTTATCGAGTTGCTTCTCGTCCAGCCGCCGCTCCAGAAACGCGCGGGCATAAACGCCCGGCGACGCGTGGCCTTGAAAGTAAACGAGGTCGCCGTTGAAGTCGTCCGTGCGGCCACGGAAGAAGTTGTTGAACGCCACGTCATACAGCGTCGCGCTCGAAGCGAACGAGGAGATGTGCCCGCCGACGTTCGTGTGCGAGTTGGCGCGCACGACCATCGCCATCGCGTTCCAGCGGATGAGGTTCTTGATCTTCACCTCCATCTGCCAGTCGCCCGGATAGGCCGGCTGGTCCTCGACCGGGATGGTGTTCACGTAAGGCGTCTGGACCGTGTGCGGAACCTCAAGCCCAGCCTCGCGCAGCCGAGCGACAATCTTCTCCAGAAACAGCGCCGCCGACTCCGGCTCCTGTGCGGTCAGCGTGTGCGCGAGGAAGTCCTCGAGCGCATCGAACACGCGCCGCGTCTCCACGCGGGCGAGCAGGCGGGCGTTGTCGTTGGCCGGGCAGTTCCCGGCGGGCGCGGATGATTTGTGACGTTGCATTCGCGGTCAGTCGTTGGCGGCACAGGGCTGGACGCGCTAGAAGAACTCGGGAGGTTTGCCTGCCGAAACGAACAGGCGACCGTCCCCGGCCGCCTGTGCATCCAGCCTGTGTCCGGAGGAGAGCGAAGCGGATTTGCGGCTCTCGTCCGGCGGCATTCTACGGTGGTGCGGGCGTCGCACAATCAAATATCTTGGGCAACTGGATCGGCTAATCGCGTGTGGTTCGGGCGAGCGCGTCCAAGTGGCGGTGTTCAACCGCCGACGAACCTTTCAGTGAAACTTCCGCTTGTCTCGATGGGGAGCCAGTCCTAGATTTGCGAGCAAGCAGGATGAGTAAGAACGCCGCCAGCACTGGCTGAATGATTGAGTTGATCCAGTTTCCGTGGAGTCCCTTCTGCATCGTGCAGCGGGGTATCTTGGAGTTCTCGGGAGTGCGCTTCAAGACCACCAACATACCGAACACAGACCGCTCGCTGGTCTGGAAAATCACGCGCGAGCGCTACTACCAGGTGCCCATCATCCGCGACGGACAGCAGGTCATTTTCGAGACTGGGGACGATTCGCAGGTGATCGCCAAATACTTGGACAACAAGCTGGGCTTGGGGCTGTTCCCGCCGCAACTGCGCGGCTTGCAGACAATTCTCTGGCGGCACATCGAGGATGAGATCGAGGGGCTTGGGTTCAGGCTCAACGATGTTTACTATCGCGCGGTGATCCCTGCGAAGGAGCGGTTGGCGTTCGTGCGGCACAAGGAACGAAAGTTTGGGGGCGGTTGCCTGGAGCGCTGGCGCGAGGAACAGCCGATCCTGCTGAAGCAGCTTGAGGAGCGGCTCATCCCTTACGAGCAGATGCTGCTGGAAAAGCCGTTCCTGCTGGGTGACCGGCCGCGCTTTGTGGACTTCGATCTCTACGGGATGCTTGGAAACTTCCTTGCCTCCGGGCGATACGAGCTGCCCGCCGCGCACACGCAAATCCGCGCGTGGCATGTGCACATGACCAAGGCCCGGGCCACAGACTTCTCCAGCTGATGGTTCATCTCCCAAGGACCGTCCCGCGTGACCGGCTCCGGCGTTTCTGCCGGGCGGCGGCGCGGCGGCGGGGCGCATTGTTTGAATTATGAATGTGAAAAACTACATCCTCGACACCAACGTCCTGCTCCACGACCCGAACTCCCTCCTCAACTTCAAGGACAACAATGTCCTCATCCCCATCGAGGTCGTGGAGGAGATTGACCGCTTCAAGCGCGACTCCAGCGAGCTGGGCCAAAACGCGCGCGGCGTGTCGCGGATGCTCGACAGCCTGCGTGGCACGGGTCGCTTGAGCGAGGGCGTCACGCTCCAGAACGGCGGGCATCTGCGCATCCTGCTGGACAGCAAGAACTGCGGACCTGGCAACGGCAGCAGCGGCCTGCACACGACAGTTCAGAACGTGGACAACCGCATCCTGGCCCACGCGCTCGCCGTGAAGCAGCGCACGCCGGAAGTTTCCACAGTCCTTGTGAGCAAAGACATCAACCTCCGCATCAAGGCCGACGCGCACGGGCTGTCCGCCGAGGACTACGAGACGGACCGCATCAGGCTGCAGGATTTGTATGCCGGCATGTTCGACATGGTGGTCAGCCCGGAGCAGATCGTGAGGTTCCGCGCAGACGACGAATTGCCACTGCCCACGAACCGCCAGTATTTCCCGAACGAGTATTGCACGCTCACTGAGAGCGGGAACCAGAAGCGCACCATGCTCGCGAAGGTGGACGCCACCGGCAAAAAGCTCGTGCCGATCATTGACGTGCGCGAGGGCGTTTGGGGCATCAAGCCGCGCAACCGCGAACAGCACTTCGCCTTCGACGCGCTGCTCGATGACCGCATCAAGCTCGTCACACTCATGGGCAAGGCCGGCACCGGCAAGACGCTCATGGCCATGGCAGCCGGCCTGAAACGGGCCGTGATGGACCGCGAGTTCCGCCGCCTCGTCGTCGCGCGCCCGACCATCTCGATGGGCAAGGAGCTCGGCTTCCTGCCCGGCTCGCTTGAAGAAAAACTCGGCCCATGGATGCAGCCCATCCACGACGCGCTCGAGCTCCTCAGCGACCTGAACATGGGCAACGATCAGCGCCGAAGCAGTGACCTTCTCCGTAGCGGCACCATCGTCGTCGAGGCGTTGAGCTACATCCGAGGCCGCAGCATCGCCAACCAGTTCATGATCATAGACGAGGCGCAGAACCTCACGCCTCTCGAGGTCAAGACCATCGTCACACGGGTCGGCAGCGGGACGAAGATTGTCTTCACCGGCGATCCGTATCAAATCGACAATCCTTACGTGGACAGCTCCTCGAACGGGTTCAACTACATCATCAGCAAGTTCCGCGACCAGCCCATCGCCGCGCACATCGAACTGCAACGAGGAGAACGCTCCGAGCTTGCCGAGCTGGCGGCGAACGTCCTCTAGCGGGAGGTGGCGAGCGGTTTTCCCGACTGTGGGTGGCTGCGGTTGGGGCGCTGGTGGCGGCGCATTTCGCCCTGTCCAGAAGGCGTTTTCGTGGTGTGAAACCTCGCTTCAAGATTCCCGAAAATTTTTGTGGCACAAAAGCTCGACCTTGTTACATTCGCGCACTCTTTTGCGGGCGGGCCCGCTCGGCACGTTGAAAATCACGAGGCCGCGCGAGGGAAAACAAGTTTTGTGCTGTGACTAAGAAGAAGAAGATTACCAAGAAGCCGGTGACCCCGGCCAGGAAAGCCAAGAACGTCGGCTCCGCCACGCTCGCCGCGATCCTCGGCAAGGCCAGCCCCAAGCTGGCGTCGAAGCAGGCCGTCATGTGGACGCCCAACGGCAAAGTGAAGATTAAGTCGGAGTGGCAGGGTTATTACAACACGCTGCTCGACCTCCGCGAGCGTCTCCGCAGCCAGATGAACGGCCTCGCCAAGGAGTCCGCCACCCAGATGGAGAGCTACAGCCTACACATGGGCGACTCCGGCACCGACAACTTCGACCGCGATTTCGCCCTCAGCCTCCTTTCGTCTGACCAGGACGCGATCTACGAGATCGAGGAGGCGCTCAAGCGCATCGAGCGCGGCACTTTTGGCGTCTGCGAACTGACCAACAAGAGCATTCCAAGGGCGCGCCTCGAAGCAATCCCATGGACGCGCTTCACTGTCCAGGCGCAGGCGCAGCTCGAGCGCGAGGGCGCGCTACGTCAGAAGCGTCTCGCCGCCCTCGGATCGATGGAATCCACCGCTGTGGCAGACATTGACGACAGCGACGTGGAGGAAGCCGAAGAGAAACCCGCGAAGGAAAAGGAATAATTTATGGCCCGTGAAATCGTAACCATCGAATGCACTGAAGCGCGCAAGGAAGGCAAGTCCCCCTCCCGCTATCAGACCAGCCGCAACAAAAAGCTGCAGCAGGAGAAGGTGGAGAAGAAGAAATACAATCCCGCGCTGCGCCGTCACACGTTGCACCGCGAAATCAAGTAAGCTCTATGCCCCGCAAGACCCACACAGACAAGAAGGACGCCAAAGGCCGCAGCACGGAGAAGCGTGCTCCCCGTCCCAAACCCAAGCTGGAGTTCACGCTCGACGCGATCGACTACAAGAACGTCACCCTCTTGAAGCAGTTCGTCACCGACAACGGCCGCATCCTGCCGCGCAAATACACCGGTCTCCCCGCGCAATTCCAGCGCCGCGTGACGACCGCCATCAAGCGCGCCCGCCAGATGCTGCTGATGAAGTAGGCTTTCACCCTCCGCCTCTGGCCCCGTGCCGAGGCGGAGTTTTTGTGTCCATCGCCTGCAAACAGTTTGCATGAAGCGTCGCCGCCCGGTATCAATCCTCAAATGAACCAGCTTCCGTTCACGCCGAGCGCCGCCGACCTTTCTCCCTCTCCCGGCGGGAGAGGGAGAATAGCTTCGCCTTCACCGCGACGCCGCTTGTTGGCCTTGGCGTTCATCCCATCGGTCGCATTCTCCCTCTGCACCCGCGCCGCCCAACCTGCCAAGCTCCGCGTCCTCACCAGCTTCCTCCCCGTCTACTGCTTCACCGCGAACATCGCCGGCGACCTCGCTGAAGTCGAAAACCTCCTCCCCGCCAACGTCGGCCCGCACGACTACCAATTCGCCCCGCGCGACCTCCGCAAGCTCTCCGGCGTGCAGATCTTCGTCATCAACGGCCACGGCATGGAAGACTGGCTCGCCAAGGCCATGAAAGCCGCGAAGGGCGCGAAGACTGCCACCGTCATCGAAGCCTTCGCCGGTGTCCCGAAGGCCCGCCTCATCACCGAACTCCCGCACATCCACCTGCCCGGCGAGCACGGCCATCACCACCACGACGGCCCCAATCCCCATCTCTGGCTGGACCCCACGCTCGCTGCGCACGCCGTCACGAACATCCTCGCCGCCCTGCAAAAGGCCGACCCGAAGAACGCCACCGGTTACGCCGCCAACGCCGCCCGCTACGTCGAGCGCCTGCACGCCCTCGACCGCGACCTCGCCGCCGCGCTCGCGCCCGCCAAGGGCCGCCGCATCGTCACCTACCACCACGCCTTTCCCTACTTCACGCGCCGCTACGGCCTCGACCTCATCGGCGTCATCGAGGAAGTGCCCGACGTCGAGCCCTCGCCCAAATACCTTGCCGCCCTGCAAAAAGTCATCCGCGAGAAAGGCGTGAAAATCATTTTCACCGAGCCGCAATTCTCGCCCAAGCTCGCCCAGCGCATCTCGAAGGACACCGGCATCCCGCTCGCCGAACTCGACACCCTCGAAACCGGCCCGCTCAACCCCACCGCCTACGAGGATGGCCTGCGCCGGAACCTGAACACGCTGCTGAAGCATTTGAAGTGACCCACACCACCTGCAGCCACTCCGCCGCTGACATCGCCGTCTCCGTGCGCGATTTGCGCGTCACGCTCGGCGGCCAACAGGTGTTACGCGGCGTGAACATCCACCTGCATCGCGGGCAGCTCGTCGCGCTCATCGGCCCGAACGGCTCTGGCAAGACCACGCTCCTGCGCGCCATGGTCGGCCTGCAAAAGCCCGACTCCGGCGATGTCCGCCTCTTCGGCGAGAGCAACTTGAAGAAGGCCCTCCCACGCGTCGGCTACGTCCCGCAGCGCCTCGCGCTGGACCGCAGCTTCATCCTCAGCGTCCGCGAATTCCTCGCCCTGCGCCTGCGCGAGACGCAGCACTGGTTCTGGCACCGCCACCGCGACACCGACGACCGCCTCCGCGCCGCGATGGCCGAGCTGGGCGCCGAGTCGTTGCTCGACCGCCCCATCGCCGCGCTCTCCGGCGGCCAGCTCCAGCGCGTGCTCATCGTCTTCGCGCTGCTGACACAGCCCGTCCTCCTGCTCCTCGACGAGCCCACCGCCGGCGTGGACTCGCCCGGCGAAGAATCCTTCTACGACCTCATCGGCGAAGTGCATCGCCGCCACAAACTCACGGTCGTGCTCGTCTCGCACGACCTCTCGATGGTCTATCGCCATGCCTCGTGGGTCTATGCGCTCAACGGCGTCGTCTGCTGCGAAGGCACGCCCGAGCACGTGATGAGCGCTGACTCGCTCAAGGAAGCCTACGGCCTGAACGTCACGCCGTATCAGCACCACGGCCATTCGCACGGCCCCGGCGGAGGGACTGTCCATGAACATCTTCTCTGACATCGAACCCTTCATGCTCCGCGCCTTCGCGGTGGCCGTCGTCATGGGGCCGTTGTGCGCGCTGCTCGGCGTGTTCGTCACCGCGCGGCGCATGGCCTTCTTCAGCGACACCATCGCGCACGGCGCGCTGGCCGGCATCGCGCTGGGCTTTCTGCTCGGCTTCGAAGACCCGACGTGGCCGATGGTGCTCTTCAGCCTGCTCGTGGCGGCGGCGATTCTCTGGCTCAAGGAGCACACCGACCTGCTTACCGACACCATCATGGCGCTGCTGCTCTCCGGCTCGGTGGCGTTCGGCATCATCGTGTTGAGCATGCTGAAGAACAAACGCGGGGAGCTGCACCGCTACCTCTTCGGCGACATCCTCAGCGTCGGCCCGGACGACGTTTGGCTCGCGGTGGTGTTGTGCGCCGCCATCGGCGCATGGCTGTTCACGAAGTTGAGTCCGCTGGCGCTGCTGACTGCCAGCGAAGACCTCGCGCACGTCTGCGGCGTGCGCACGCGCTGGCTGAACTACGCCTTCGTGCTCGTGCTCACCGTGGTCGTGTCCCTGAGCATCCGGCTGCTGGGCATCATCCTCGTCACCTCGCTTGTCGTCATCCCGCCCGCCGCCGCGCGCAACCTCGCGCGCAACCTGCGCCAACAAATCATCCTCAGCCTCGTCATCGGCCTGTTCGGCGGCGCGGCCGGCACCGTGGCGAGCTACCACTGGGACATCCCCTGCGGCCCGGCCATCGTGATGGCCTGCATCGCGGTGTTTATTGGCTCACTGCTGGTGAGCAAATTGTGGTTGAACAGACCCACCACCGCATGAAGAAGTCAGCCCACTCCCACGCGCACGACCACGCCGCCGAGCCGTTGGCCGAGCTGACTTCACGGCTGCGGCAAAAATCCCAGCGCGTCACCGGGCCACGACAGGCCATCCTCGCGCTGCTGCGCGAGCATCGGCACCCGATGACGAACAAGGAAATCCACGGTGCGCTGGGCAAGGGCGACTGCGACCTGGCGACCATCTACCGCTCCATGCACCTGCTGGAGGAGATGGGCATGGTGAAGCGCTTCGACTTTGGCGACGGCGTGGCGCGCTTCGAGTTGGTCACCGGCGACAAGCACGCGCATCACCATCACCTCGTCTGCACCTGCTGCGCGGACATCGTGGAGATTGACGACTGCTTCGCGGCGGAGCTGGAGGCGCGCGTGGCCGCCGCGCACGGGTTCAAGACCGTGACGCACAAGCTGGAGTTCTTCGGCGTCTGCCCCGACTGCCAACAGGCCGGGCATTCGCACGACAAGGCCAAGCGCTCGCGGCGCAAGCCCTGCGGGTGCTGAGATTCTTGGCCACAGATGAAACACAGATACGGCCACTGTGCCTTGCCCATCTGTGTTCAACCTGTGTTTCATCTGTGGCCAAAACCTCCGCCTCCTCACTTCGGCGGCTACTTCGCGCCCTCCGCCAAGTCCACGCAGATGAGTTCCTTGTCATTCCTCATGTAGGCGCGCTTGTTCGCGAAGGCGGGGTGTGACCAGACCACGGGGCGCGCGCCGGCGTTGCCGGTCGGTTCGAGCAGGTGGGCGCGGCTGATTTCTTCGTAACCCTGCGGCGAGAGCTTCGCGATGATGAGGTCGCCCTTCTCGTTTGGGATGAAGAAGCGGTCGGCATGCTTGATGAGGAAGGCGTGCGCCCAGCGATCGTTGCGCCCGCCGTCCGCGCCCGTCGCACCAGTGGCCTTGAAGGTCTCCCAGAGTCGCTCACCGGTGTCCGCCTTGAGGCAGCGGAGCTGGCCGTAGCTGCACACGCCGTAGATGTGGCCGTCCTCGAACCACGGTGTGCACATGATGGCGTGGAGCTTGTCGGTGTTGCGCTCGTTGCTGCTCGTGCCGCGCCAGATAACTTCGGCGGCGGGTTTGTCGGCGGCGAGCTTGAGCATCAGCGGGCCATTGTAGAATGAGGTAATGAAGAGCTTGTCACCCAGCACGCGCGGCGCGGGAACCGTGAGTCCGGAGCGGACGGCGAAAGGTTCGCTCCAATAGACCTTGCCTGTCTCTGGATCGAGCGAGTTGAGCGACTCGGGATGCCAGATGATGAGCTGCCGCTTGCCGCCAGCTTGAAAAATCATCGGCGGCGCGTAGCCCGGCTCCTTCGCGGTCAGAGCGCGCCAGAGTTCCTTGCCCGTGTCTTTGTCGAAGGCCATCGCCACGCTGCTTTCGCCGCCGACGAGACAGATGAGCTTGTTGCCGTCGAGCAGCGGGTTCGCGGCGAAGCCCCAGATGGGCGTCTTCGCGTTGAAGTCCTTCTTGAATTCGCGCGACCAGATGACCTTCCCGTCCTGCGCGTCGAGGCAGAACAAATGTCCCTCGGTGCCGAGCGTCCAGACTCTGCCGCCGCTGACGACCGGCGTGGCGCGTGGGCCGGCGGGATAGCTCACGTCGTAGGGACATTCGTATTCGCGCTGCCAGAGAATTTTCCCGGTCGCCTCGTCGAGGCAGAGCACGCGTTCGTTGCCGGGGATGACGCCGCGATTGAATGGGTTCGACGGGTTCTTCGCGCCCTGCGTCAGCACGCGGTCAGTCAGGAAGACGCGTCCGCCTGCCACCGCCGGTCCCGTGTAGCCCGAACCGATGGGCGTGCGCCAGCGCACGGGAGGGCCGCCGGCGGGGAAGGATTTGACGATGCCCGTCTCGCGCCAGTGGCCGTCGCGCTGCGGGCCGAGCCATTGCGGCCAGTCGTCAGCACGAAGCGATGTGGTCAGGGCGGAGAGGCAGAGGACCAGAAGAAGTTGGTGACGCATGGGCTGCATACTACCGAAGTGACTTGGCGCGGCGACGATGAAGTTGAGATTGCGAACCCTCGGATTCCACAATGCACTTGACTGGCGATGGCTGCGCCAAAGACTCGCCCGCATGGATTCCCAAACCCAACCCGCGTTGCGCGTGCAGTTCTGGGGCACGCGCGGTTCGCTCGCCAAACCCGGCCGCGCCACCGTCCGGTATGGCGGCAACACCTCCTGTGTGCAGGTCACGTCCGCTGCCGGCACGCTGCTGGTGCTCGATTGCGGGACCGGTATCCACGACCTCGGGTGCGCGCTGATGGCCAGCGGAAAGAAGCCGATTCGCGGCAGCATCCTCATCGGGCACACGCACTGGGACCACATCCAGGGACTGCCGTTCTTCGCGCCGTTCTTCGTGCCCGGCAACGAGTGGGACATTTACGCGCCGCGAGGGCTGGGGCAATCCTTGCGCGAGACGCTCGCGGGGCAGATGCAATACACCTACTTCCCCATCGCGCTGGAGGCGATGGGCGCGAAGATCCGCTATCACGAACTGGTCGAGGGCGTGTTTCAGATCGAGGACATCAAGATATCCACTCGGTATCTCAACCACCCCGCGCTCACGCTTGGCTATCGCATGGAATCCGGCGGCGCGACGGTCGTCTATGCGTGCGACCACGAGCCGTTCTCGCAACCGGCGGATGTGGCAGCGCGCAAGTTCAACCCGCGCGATCGCCGACACGTCGAGTTCCTCACCGAGGCCGGCCTCGTGGTCCACGACTCGCAATACACCGCGGCCGAATACCCGCAGAAGATCGGCTGGGGCCACAGCACGATGGAATACGCGATGGACGTGTGCCGCGCCGCCGGTGCGAAACGCCTCGCCTTCACGCACCACGACCCACTGCGCGACGACGACGCGATTGACCAACTCGTCGCGGCTGTGCGCACGGCGAAGGCGGATGCGACCTCGCCCCTGGAGGTCTTCGGTGCTGCCGACGGCATGGTGGTCGAACTGGCGGCGGACGAGGCTCAGCAAAGCGAAACGCCCGCCATCGGAGCCGCTCCGTCCGCAGTCGCCACGGAACCATCGGGCGTGATGGAGCATTCGGTCCTGCTCGCTGTCTCGGATCGAGGCCTGGCCCGAGTGCTCTCGGAGGCGGCGCGTTCGCACCGGCTGCGCGTGATCGAGGCGGGCGATGGTGAGAGCGCGTTGCGAATGGCGCGTGAGCAACATCCCTCGCTGGTCATCGTCGAGCAATCGCTGTCCGGCAACGACAACTTCGCCGTATGCCGCGCCTTGCGCCGTGCCGAGCCGGGGGACGGGAACGATGTGCCTGTGGTGATCCTCGCGTCCGAGGAGAGCCGCGCGGCGGGGCAGGCCGCCGGCGTGACCGACTGGCTCACGCCGCCGTTCTCCCCGACCTTTGCCCGCACGCACATGCAGGCGTGGATCATGCGCACCACCTGCCGCTGGCAACGCGCCGCGAAGCCGGTGGATGAAGTGCAGCGGCTCGCGACCTTGCGCGGGCTGAACCTGCTGGATACCGCGCCGCAGGAGCGATTCGAGCGCATCACGCGCCTCGCCAAGGTGCTGGCGGACGTGCCCATCGCCTACATCTCGTTCGTGGACGAGAACCGCCAGTGGTTCATGTCCTGCCAAGGGCTCACCTCGAAGGAGACGCCGCGCGAAGTCGCCTTCTGCGCGCATGTCGTCGTGCTTCGGCAGAAGTTGATCATCCCGGACACGCTGCTGGACGCGCGCTTCGCCGAGAACCCGCTGGTGACGGAAGACGCGCGCATCCGCTTTTACGCGGGCTATCCGCTGATACTCCCGGACGGAAGCTGCATCGGCACGCTCTGCTTCGTGGACACGCGACCGCGCCAGTTCACCGAGGCGAGTCTCCGCGCGTTTGAAGACCTCGCAGAAATGGCGAAGCAGGAAATCCTGGTGAAGACCGGGAAGGCGGCCTGACTCACTCCGGCAAAGGCTTTCCTTCCCGCCGGGCGGCCCAGATGGAGATGCCCATGGAGACGAGGATGATGGCCGCGACGACGATCAGGGAGACGCCGGAGCGGATTTGAATTTCCCAGATGCCCAGCAGCATCTTCACGCCGATGAAGACGAGCACGAGGGAAAGTCCGATCTTCAGATACCGGAAGTAGCCGATGGCTCCTGCCAGCACGAAGTAGAGCGAGCGCAATCCGAGGATCGCGAAGACGTTCGAGGTGAAGACGATGAACGTGTTCTGCGTCACGGCGAAGATGGCAGGGATGGAGTCCACGGCGAAGATCAGGTCGGTGGTCTCCACCATTACAAGCACGAGGGCGAGGGGCGTCAGCGCGGTGCGCCCGTCCAGCTTCGCGGTGAAATGCTGACCGTCGAAGTCATGCGTCACGGGGAAGAATCTCTTCGCCAGCTTGATGATCAGGTTCTTCTCCGGATGCACCCCGTCGTCGTCCACGAAGAGCATCTTGACGCCGGTGAAGATGAGGAAGCCGCCCATCACGTAGAGCATCCAGTGGAACTGTTTGATGAGCGCCGCGCCCGCGCCGATCATCACGCCGCGCATGACGAGCGCGCCGAGGATGCCCCAGAAGAGGACTCGGTGCTGGTGCGCCAGCGGCACGCGGAAGTAGGCGAAGATGAGCGCGATGACGAAGACGTTGTCCATCGAGAGGCTCAACTCGATGATGTAGCCGGTGACGAACTCGATGGCCTCGCCCCGGGGCCGGAAGGCCTTGACGAGGCCGGCGAAGCACATCGCCATGGCGAACCACAGCGCGGTCCACGCCAGCGCCTCGCGGAACTTCACGACGTGCGCTTCGCGGTGGAAGACGCCGAGGTCGAGCGCGAGGAAGACCAGCACGGCGGCGATGAAGCCTGCGTAGTGCCACGCGGTGATTTCGATGATGCCCATCAGAAATGTCCAGTGCCCAATGTCCAATGCCCAATGAATGCCCAAGCCCCAATGCCCCCGCGTGGCCGCCGGACCTTTGTCATTGGGAATTGGTCATTCCACCGACGCAGCCCGGTCACAGGAACATCATCCCACCCGCACTTCACCCGCCGTCTCGGCGACGCCGATCGCCACGTTGTTGCCACCGATGTCGGGGCGCTGGCCCTTGTGCCACCAGAGGACGATCGCGCTGGCGATGTAGATCGAGGAGTAAGTGCCGGTGACGACGCCGACCAGGAACATGAAGGCGAAGTCGTTGATCACGCCGCCGCCGAAGATGTAGAGCACGAGCGTGGCGAGGAACACCGTGCCGCTGGTGATGATCGTGCGGCTCAGGGTCTGGTTCAACGCGCGGTTCAGGATCTCCGAGAACGTGCCGCGGATGCCCAGCTTCAGGTCCTCCCGGATGCGGTCGAAGATGACGATGGTGTCGTTGATCGAGAAGCCGACGATGGTGAGGATGGCGGCGACGCTCGTGGCGTTGAACTGCCGGCCCTCGCCCCAGACTTCCGTGAGACAATAGATGCCGATGGTCATCAGCACGTCGTGGGTCACTGCCAGCACCGCGCCGACGGCGAAGCTGAACTCGTAGCGAAACGCCACGTAAGCCAAGATGCCGAACAGCGACAATCCCAGCGCCAGCAGCGCCGTGCGGAGAATCTCCTGCCCGATGACCGCGCCGACCTGCCGCGACTGTTTGAGGTTGAACTTCGCCTCGGGGAAGCCCTTCACGAGCGACTCCTTGACGACTTCGCCGGTGCCGCTGGGCGCGGTGATGCGCAGCCGCTCGCCCTCGGCGGCGTGCTTCTGAAACTGGATTGTGACCTCGCCGATCTTCTTGCCGCCGAGTTCGGCGTTCACGAGAACCTTGCGGAGCTGGTCGGTCTCGGGGCGCTTGGCGGGGTCGAAGGTGAACATCAGGGCGTCGCCACCCTTGAAGTCCACGCCGAAGGCTCCAGAGCCGCGCACCGTCACGCCGTAGCCGATGCCGACGATGATGACGACCCACGACGCGATGAACGCGGGCCTGGCCCATTTCATGAAGTCAATGTTGCTGCCCTTGACGAGGTGCAGCATGGAAAGGCTCTTGAGAAGATTCTTGGCCAGCAGCCAGTCGAAGATCAGGCGCGTGCCCCACAGCGCGGTGAACATGCTCACCGAGATGCCGATGGTGAGCGTGACGCCGAAGCCCTTGACCGGGCCGGTGCCGAGGTAAATGAGCAGGACTGAGGCGATGAGCGTGGTGAGGTTCGAGTCGAAGATGGTGCCAAACGCGCGGTCGTAGCCCGCGTTGATCGCACCACGCAGGGACTTGCCGGCGGCCAGCTCCTCGCGGATGCGCTAGAAGATCAGCACATTCGCGTCCACCGCCATGCCGATGGTGAGCACGACGCCCGCGATGCCGGGCAGCGTGAGGGTGGTGCCGACTGAGCACATCACACCGAGCAGGATGATGATGTTGACGATGAGCGCGATGTTCGCGACGACGCCGGCCATCATGTAATAGGCCAGCATGAAGAGCGCGACGGCCACGGTGCCGATGACTGCCGAGCGCACGCCGCTGTCAATCGAGTCCTTGCCGAGAGACGGGTCCACTTCCTCGGTGTCGAGCAGGCGCACGGGTGTTTCGAGCGGGTTCTCCAGGACGTTGGCCAGCTCCCACGCTTCCTTGATGTCGAAGTCGCCGTTGATCACGCCGCTGCCGCCGCGGATTGGCTCGTTGATGACGGGCGCGGAGTAAAGCTCGCCGTCGAGCACGATGGCCATGCGCTCGCGGGTGTGCTCGGTGGTCAGCTCGCCGAATAGCCTGCCGCCCTCCGTGTTGAACTTGAAGCTGATCTGCGGCCGGTTGGAGATGGGATCGCGGATGACGCCCGCACGCTCGATGTATTTGCCGGTCAACCCGCGCTCGGCCTTCGTCTTGACCACCACGCGCTCCAGTGTGTCTCGGCCTTCCTGGCCTTTGCGCTTCTGGACGAGGATCTCGTGGCCGGGAGCCATCAAGCCCTGCCTGATCAGGTTGTCGCTGTCGGGATGCACCATGCGGAACTCGAGGAACGCGGGGCGGGTCAGCGCGGCGCGCACGTTTTCACGCTCGGCCTGGGTCAAGCCGGGCATCTGGATGACGATGCGGTCCTCGCCCTCGGCGACGATCATCGGCTCGGCCACGCCGAACTTGTCCACGCGCTTGCGGAGCACTTCGATGGCCTGGCCGACGAGCGCCTTCTTGTCCACCGTCTGCGCCATCTTGTTCGTGTCGATGCCGATGAGGAACGACGTGCCGCCGCGCAGGTCCAGGCCTAGCTTGATCTTGCCTGAGGCCTCGCGCTGAAGGCGGTTGAGGATCGCGCGGTTGGCGTCCCGTTCGCCGCCAACGCTGAAGGCGATGAAGTTGGTCAGCGAGTTTGTGCCGATGGCGTCGCGGAGGTTGGCGAAGTTGCGCTCGGGGAACTGCTTGTCCAGCTCGCGGGCCTTGGTGACGATGGCGTTGAAGTTCGTGCCCTTCTGCGTCGCCCGCTCCTCGAAGACGTCAATGAGGTTGCGGTCGGAGGGAGGATAGACTTCGAACACCGCCCAGACGGTGACGAAGAGGACGAGGAGGGCGCGCCAAAAATTGTTGCGTTGCATGAGCGGGGAGGGCGGGGAATGGGTCGCGGGCTAGCTTCTCGCGGGGGCAGTGGCGGGGGCCGTGTCGGCCTTGTCGAAATCCTGGACTACTTGTGTGATGGCGGACTTGAGCACCTCGAGCTTGGTCTCGTCGGAGCGGATGCTGACGCTGCGCTCCTTGACGGAAACGACGGTGGCGAGGATGCCGCTGGAGGTGACGACCTTGTCGCCCTTCTTGAGGGCCTTGATCATCTCCTCCTGCTTCTTGCGCTGCTGGTTTTGCGGGCGGATGAGGATGAAGTAGAAGGCCACCAGCATGATGACCATCATGCCGACGGTCTGCATCATCTGGGCCTTGGGGTTAAGCTCCGGCGCGCCGGTGGGAAGGGCGTCGGCGGCGAGCAAACCTGCGATTGAGAGTAGCGTCATAGGCACAAGAGCCACCAAATCTATGGAGGAGCCGCGCTTTGGCAAGCACAACCTCCGCGCAGTTCGTGAGGGGGCGCATCTCAGTTTCTTGCAGGGTCGCTGATGGAGGTATGAGGGAAGAGCAAATGCCAGCGGTCGTTGCGCCAGAACATCTCCAGACACAGGAGCGCTTCGTCACCGCGCTGGCTCCAGAACTGGCCGGGCCGTTTGAAGCGGCATTGCATCTGCCGGCAGGTGGCCTCGACCGCGCCGCTGCCGATCGGTTCGTGCGCAGGGCGTTCGGCCCGGTAGTTCATCCGCTCCTGGTGTTCGTGAAAGTAGTTCACTTCCCTGGCCACCGCCGCGGACGCCGCGCCGGCGGGCAGTCCCGCTTGGAGCGCCTCCAGTTGTCGGATGACTCTGACGGCAGACTGGTTCTTCAACTGCCGGACCAGCGGCCTGAGCCACGCTTTGAGCCGGGCCTTGTCTTCGCCGAACACGGCCCGGCCCACCGCCGCCTGATGTTGCACGGCGTGATAGAAGTCCAGCCGCTGGCGGGCCTGAGGGAAGCGGTCATCGGCCAGCCGCCAGATCCACACGGCCCCGTCGGCAATGATCAGCGCACCCGCAGCTTGCCCCAACCCGCGCCGCAACGCCTCGGCGTGGAGTTGTTCACGCAGTCCTTCGATGCCCGTGCGGGTGGCGACGAGGCCGCGTTCGCTGATGACCGGCCGGCCTCCCGCCGTCTGCGTGCGGCGGTCCAGACGGAAGACGGTGCCGGTGCAGATCCAGTGCCAGCGTTCGGGTTCCCGGCCCTGCCGGCGCAGCGCGGCGCTCCGGCCCCACTCGTCACCTTCGCGAATGTTCCAGGCATCCATCTGGATGATCAT
>SXGS01117978.1_pt1 | contig 18164 bp, 16 predicted proteins | sample 3174681 | NCBI WGS metagenome assembly SXGS01 (sample SAMN11356861, study PRJNA531348) | freshwater metagenome | isolation source: freshwater sample F1-80 | place: China: Fuxian Lake, Yuxi | collected 2017-12-25 | reverse complement strand
GATCGCATCATCGACCAGCAACCCTAGTGCGATAATGAGTGCGCCCAGCGAAATTTTGTGAAGATCGATGCCAAAAATGCGCATAGCCAGAAAAGTCGCGGCGAGTACCAATGGAATCGTCAGCGCTACTACCAAGCCGGGTCGCACATCAATGCGCCAGGGCTTGGTATGAAGCCCGAGTGAGATAAAACTGACGGCCAGCACAATGAGCACAGCCTCGGCCAGTACCTTGAGAAATTCATTCACTGATGAACTGACCGCCTTGGGCTGATTGGCAACGCGCTGAAGCTCAATACCCACCGGAAGTTTGGCCTGAATCCCGGCAGCCATCTCATCAAGGCGCCGACCCAGGGCGATGATGTCACCCCCCTTTTCCATCGATACACCGAGTCCGATCACTTCTTTGCCATTGAACCGCATTTTGTCGCGTGGCGGGTCCGCGTATCCCCGAGTGACCGTTGCAAAATCACCAAGACGAACATGATTGCCGTTGGCGCGCAGAGGCATGTTTTCAAGCTCTTTGGCCGTGGCCAGTGCACCCGATACTCGGACCTGCAAATTATCGGTTGCTGTCACCAGAACACCACTGCCCTCCACCGCGTTTTGTGCGTTGATTTGTGCCACCACACTCTCGAAAGGTAGGCCAAGCTGCGCAAATTTTTTGGTCGAGAATTCGATGAATATTTTTTCGTCCTGAACGCCATACAACTCTACCTTGGCAACCGAGGGCACACCCAAAAGCTGCTGCCGAATAAAATCGGCGTAGTCCTTGACCTCGGCGTAGGTGAAGCCATCCGCAGAGAGCGCAAAAATCGAGCCGTAAGTGTCACCAAATTCATCGTTGAAGAACGGGCCTTGCACGCCCGAGGGTAGCGTCGGTCGTATATCACCGATTTTTTCCTGACCTGATACCAGGTTTGTGGCACGTCTTTGGGCGGGGTTGATTCACGCAATTCGATGATGATCAGGGTTTCACCGGGCTTCGAATAGCTGCGAATCTTGTCAATGTAAGGAGTCTCCTGAAGCTTTTTTTCGAGCTTGTCGGTGACTTGTTCAGCTACTTGCAATGCGCTCGCCCCGGGCCAGTTCGCCCGAATCACCATCGCCCGAAACGTGAACGGCGGATCCTCATCCTGACCCAGATTTGCGTAGCTGAAAATGCCGCCCAGCAGCAACACCACCATCAGGTAACGAATGAAGGGAATATGCTCCAGTGCTCAACGCGATAAATTCAGCTGATCCCTCATTGGGTCTGTCCTTGCGAAGGTCCGGCAACCGTATCGCCGAGCACAGTCACTTTCTGTCCCTCACGCAGCAAATTCACACCCGCTGTGACCACCGTCTGACCAGGAGCGAGCCCAGACGCAATGACAATTTCGTTGCCAACAGCACCCGCCACATCGACCACCACCAACTTCACAACGCCACGCTCCACTACCCACACCGCAGTATTTTCCTTGTGGTTGAAGAGCGCCGTCATCGGCAATCGGATACCTGGTGCAGCTTCGTTTGCAAATGAAACGGTGGCAGTCATCCCCAGCTGAATTTCACTGCCAGCTTTTGGAAGAGCAATCTTGGCGGTGAACGTACGCGTAGCGGGATCGGCGATGGGCGATAGTTCGCGCAGCCGGCCTTCCAGAACCAATTCGGGATTCGCCCAGGTACGTACCGTCACGTCGCTGATGCGCTTCAATCTCGCGACCTGATCCTCCGGAATGCTGACCCAAACTTCCTTTTCGCCCGTGCGTGCAATTCTGACCACCGGCATACCCGGCGAGACCACCTGGCCGACCTCTGCATCAATACCCGTGATGACGCCATCGGCGTCGGCGAGCAGACTGGTATAACTGCTTTGATTCGCCTGAACTTTGAGCCCTACCGTTGCTTGTTCGTGGTTGGCGAGTTCCGCCTTGTCGGCTGCTTCCTTCGCGTCCAGCAAAGCCTGGCTGACAAAGTTCTTCTGACGCAGCTCTCGATAACGGTTCAGCTCTGCTTGAGCGAGCGACAAGGTACTTTCTGCCGCACTGATGCTCGCTTTGGCTTGCGCTTGGGCGAGCTGGAAATCGCTGGCGTCCAACTGCATCAGCAGCTGACCACGTTTGACCACAGTACCAACATCCACCCGACGAACGATAACCTTGCCTCCGACCCTGAACCCCAGCCGCGATTCATAACTTGGCTGCACCTCTCCCGCCAGTTCGACCTGGTTTTTTGCACCGGAGGGCGCCACCACCAGTACCCGCACGGGGCGAATATCCTCGGTTTTTGCGGGTTTGTCCGTACCGGCGGTGAGCAAAAGCAGGCCACCGAAGAGGGGTATGAACACCAGCGATTTCACCCCGGGCGCACGATCGGGGCGATTCTTCTGAAACAGGGGCGTCACGGATTTTCCTTTACTATTCGGGCAGACGTTGCACCAGCGCTGGCGGTTCAGGCCGTTCGCCACGGCTTTTTAAATTACTGACTGTAAAGCAAGTAACTATAGCGAATCAATTTTCTGCAATGTCGCTTGTTCAATGCACCCTACCTGCCCCTGCTCGATGCCCACCAACGCACACTACGAAAATTTTCCGGTCGCCTCGCCACTCCTGCCGAAATCGATGCGCGCCCCAGTCAGGGTGATATATGCGTTTGCCCGCAGCGCCGATGATCTTGCGGACGAAGGCGAAGCGCTACCGGAGGAGCGCATCAGTGCACTGATGGCTTACGAGGCAGAGCTTGATCGGATCGACCAGGGTAGAAAGCCAGAATCCCGGCTCTTTGAAAAAATCGCGTCGACGCTTGCCACGTACCAAATGGATACGCATTACCTGCGCGAGCTTCTGTCAGCCTTTCGCCAGGATGTCCGCCAAACTCGTTATTCAACCTTTGATGCGTTATTGGATTATTGTCGTCGCTCTGCGAACCCGGTGGGTCGCATCATGCTCAGTTTATTTGGCAACACCACACCCAGCGCATTTCAGCGTAGCGATGCCATTTGCAGTGCGCTGCAAATCATCAATTTTCTGCAAGACGTTGCAATCGACTGGGACAAAGACCGCGTATATCTTCCTCAGGAAGACTTGCAGCGATTTGGTGTTAGCGAAGATCAGATCGCTGCGCGCCGGGTCGACGATCGCTGGCGAGCATTGATGGCCTTTGAAGTTCAGCGGGCACGCGCGATGATGCTTGAAGGAGCACCACTGGCCTTGCACGTTCGCGGCCGGCTGGGTTGGGAACTTCGCCTTATCGTGCAGGGTGGGCTGCGTATTCTCGAGAAAATTGAGGCTGTCGGTTACGATGTCTGCCGCGCACGGCCCACACTGAAAATAAGCGACTGGCTGCTGATAGGTTGGCGAGCCTTCCGCTTTGCTGGCTAGCTTGCGGTATCCCCACAAAAAACCGACGCATTCAGCTCAGAGAATGACTCCCGAAGACTACTGCCAGCAAAAAGCCGCTCAGAGCGGCTCAAGTTTTTATTACAGCTTTCTTTTCCTGCCGCCACCGCGCCGCCAGGCTATCACTGCTTTGTATGCGTTCTGTCGTGAGGTTGATGATGTGGTCGACGAAACCAGCGATCCTGCTCTCGCCCAAACTACGCTGGCTTGGTGGCGCAAAGAGGTAGCCAACATGCTCGCCGGGCAGCCCAATCATCCGGTGACCCAGGCACTGATGCCGCACTTGAAAGCTTTCAGTATTCAGGGAGAGCACCTGTTCGCTGTCATTGAGGGCATGGAGATGGATCTCACCCAGACGCGCTATCTCGATTTCATTTCGCTTGAGCGCTACTGCTGGCATGTCGCCAGTGTCGTGGGCATCATGTCAGCCAGTATCTTCGGCTACACCGACCCGCGCACGCTGCAATATGCAGAAAAACTCGGGTTTGCCTTCCAACTCACCAACATCATTCGTGATGTCGGTGAGGACGCGCGCCGCGGGCGCATTTATCTGCCGATATCGGAGCTGCAGGCGCATCAGGTACCGGCTTCGGACTTGCTCAATGCAACCCATAGCGATCGCTTTGTTGAGCTCATGCGCTTTCAGACCCAGCGCGCGCAAGCGCTCTACGACGAGGCGATGTCGCTGTTACCGGCAGCCGATCGTCGTGCACAACGCGCTGGGCTCATCATGGCAGCCATTTATCGCGCTGTGCTCGAAGAAATAAAGCGGGATGATTTTTGCGTACTCGATCACAAAATTTCTCTCACGCCGATCCGCAAGTTGTGGCTGGCCTGGAAAACTTGGGTCAAAGGCTGATGCGCAAGCCCGCAGTCGCTATCATCGGCGCCGGCTGGGCCGGCTGTGCAGCCGCAGTCGAATTAACGCGGCGCGGCGCCCAAGTCATCCTGCTCGAAGCCTCACGCACCATGGGCGGAAGGGCGCGGCGGGTCGAGTATCAGGGCACCACGCTCGACAATGGTCAACACATACTGCTTGGCGCCTATCGGGACACGCTGCATCTGATGCAAATCGTCGGCCTGCGTCCCTCCGAGGCACTGCTGCGCCTGCCACTGCAAATGCGCTATCCAGCAAATAGCGGCGGTATGGATCTGCAAGCACCGCACCTTCCCGCCCCCTTCCACATGGCCTGGGCCGTACTGCGCGCCAAAGGATTGACGATTGCCGACAAACTCGCACTTGCCCGCTTTTCTTCTGCCGCACAATGGATGCGATGGCAGCTGAATGTAGATTGCACTGTCAGCGAATTGCTGGATCGCTTCGATCAAACCGAGCGGCTGGTTCGATTCATGTGGCGTCCCCTCTGCATTGCGGCACTCAACACTCCGCCCGAGCGCGCATCTGCGGTCGTATTTTTGAATGTTTTGCGCGATAGTCTGGGCGCTCACCGTAGCGCATCCGACATGCTCATTCCCCGGCGGGATTTGTCATCGCTCTTTCCGGACGCAGCCGTGTCTTATGTCGAACATCACGGTGGCCAGGTGTACGCAGGAACCCAAGTACGTACCGTGATGTGCACCGACCAAGGCTGGCGAGTCCAGTCAGACAATCTGGATCAGGAAGTCGATGCCGTGGTGATATCGACGCCACCAGCACAGGCGAGCGCGCTGCTGATGGATCTGATACCCGTATTGGCCGAATCGCTGCAGATGACATACGAGCCGATCACCACCTGTTACCTGCAATATGCACCCGAGCTCAGCCTGCCAGCAGTTTTTTATGCGCTGCAGGACGACCCGGAAAAACATCGTTGGGCACAATTCATTTTTGATCGTGGACAGCTCGATGCCTTGCAGGCAGGTCTGATGGGTGTAGTCATCAGCGCATCAAGCGAGGCGATCGCTCAGGGAAATGCAGTGCTGCTAGCAGAAATCGTCCTGCAAATCGCCGCAGATCTGGATATGCCGGCTCTGCTCAATCCCCAATGGCACCGCATCATCAGCGAAAAGCGCGCGACTTTTTCTTGCACGCCGAATCTGTACAGACCGAAGAATGACACGGGGATGAAGGGCTTGTTTCTTGCCGGAGACTATACGGCGAATGATTATCCTGCGACACTCGAAGGCGCGGTACGCAGCGGACGCGAAGCAGCTCGCCAGCTCATGCTGCAATCAGAGGAACCCTAGTCTCGCTCTTCAAAGGTTCTAGGACATTTCCCTGACCTTGGTCATCGCCTCATCAATCCGCTCCACACCAACGACCTGCAAGCCTTCAATTTTTTGCTTGGGAAGGTTGGCCTTGGGCACTAGCGCTATCGAAAATCCCAACTTAGCCGCTTCACGCAAACGCTCCTGTCCTCGGGGCGCTGGTCGAATTTCGCCGGCTAATCCCACTTCGCCGAAGGCGACCAGACCCCTCGGCAGCGGCTTGCTGCGCATCGATGACTGAATCGCCAGCAGTACCGCAAGATCAGCTGCTGGCTCTGTAATTTTCACGCCACCGACAGCGTTAATGAACACATCCTGGTCAAAAGCGGCCACACCAGCATGCCGGTGCAAGACCGCCAGCAGCATGGCCAGTCGATTTTGTTCCAAACCCACCGACAAGCGGCGCGCATTCGGCACATGCGAGGCATCCACCAGCGCCTGTATCTCCACCAGCAACGGCCGCGTGCCCTCCTGAGTGACCATCACACAGGACCCTGGTACTTGCGCATCATGCTGTGAGAGGAAAAGTGCGGAGGGATTGGAGACACCCTTGAGCCCCTTGTCCGTCATCGCGAACACACCTAACTCATTGACAGCGCCGAAGCGATTCTTGAAGGCTCGCACCAGCCGAAAGCTCGAATGCGTATCCCCTTCAAAGTACAAGACGGTATCCACAATGTGCTCAAGCACGCGAGGTCCCGCAAGTGCGCCCTCCTTGGTAACATGACCCACCACAATAATGGTCACGTCGGACTGCTTCGCAAATCGGGTCAACTGCGCCGCACACTCGCGCACCTGCGCGACCGATCCAGGCGCCGAAGTAAGCGCATCAGAAAACAGCGTCTGTATTGAATCGACAACGGCCACCTGCGGCTTCTGCTCGGTGAGCGTGGCGATGATTTTTTCCAGCTGAATCTCAGCCTGCAAGTGCAGATCGCCTGCATCGATACCCAGACGCCGTGAGCGCAACGCAACCTGGGCACCGGACTCTTCGCCGCTCACATATAGTGCTGATTTGAACCGCGACAGATTGGCCAGTGCCTGCAGCAGCAGCGTTGATTTACCGATCCCGGGATCGCCGCCAATCAGAACCACGCCGCCGGGAACCAGCCCGCCACCAAGCACGCGATCGAACTCTTCAATCCCGGGACCAAAGCGGGGAACATCCTGCGCCTCGATATCCCTCAAACGCATGACAGGCGCACCCTGCACCAGTCCTTGCGCTTGCCCCGCAAAGCGATTGGCTGCAGTTTCCACCACGCTCTCCACCATGGTGTTCCACTGCCCACACGCTGGACATTGCCCAGCCCATTTACTGCTGGTGCCGCCGCACTCGGTGCAGGCGTACTGAGTTTTTGCTTTGGCCAGCAGCAGTCGCGCACTTCGCGTCGCACGCGCGGCGCGATGCCACACATCAGTTCATAGCCTATGGTGCCGGCATGCGCGGCCACTTCGTCGATGGGCAGGCCTTCACCCCACAGCGTGACTTCGCTGCCAACATCAGCCTGGGGGGTGGGTGAGAGATCAATAGTGAGCATGTCCATCGATACACGACCGAGCACTCGAGTTCGCACACCATTGAGCAGGACGGGTGTACCTGTCGACGCCAAACGCGGATAACCATCGGCATAGCAACAGGCCACACTACCACTACGCATGGGCTTATCAGCGATGAACAAGCTGCCATACCCCACGGAATCACCGGCACGCAGCGACTGGGTGGCAATCACCCGGCTTTGCAAAGTCATCGCGGGTTGCAATCCCAGCGACAGCGCACTCTTAGCTCCCGGTGCACCGCCGTACAGAATCACACCCGGCCGTATCCAGTCGCTTCGTATGTGTGGCTGCAATAGGGTGGCTGCGGAGTTGGACAGACTGATCTCAGCAGTCAGACCTGCGGTAGCGCGCTGAAAAGCGGCGACCTGCGCTGACACATCCGGCATGGCGCCATTCGAATCGGCATTAGCGAAATGCGTCATCAGTGATACTGAGCGTACCGAATCCAATGATTCAAGTCGTTGGAAGATCTCCCTTACTTGCGATGGCATGAAGCCAAGACGGTTCATGCCCGTATTGATTTTTAAATGTACTGAAAGCGGCCGAGCAACCGGGGTGGTTTCCAGCATTCGACATTGTTCGGCATGGTGAATCACGGGTTGCAAGTCATGTTTGACCAAATGCTCGATATCGGCTGCATCGTGCATACCCTGCATCATCATGATCGGCTTTTGCCAACCCAGCTCGCGCAGTCGCGCAGCGCGATCGAATTCGGCCAGCGACAGGCCGTCCGCGGCATCAAATGCCCTGGTTGCATGTTCCAGACCATGGCCATAGGCATCGGCCTTCACAACGGCCCAGGTTCGGGCATTCGGAACGGCTTTTCGGGCGGCGGCAAGATTGGCCTGCATCGCAGCGACATGCGTAATAGCGACGAGTGGTCTTGGCATTAGCAGAAAAACTCGGGGAAAAAATCATGTGGAATGAAATTCGGCCCATTTTACCGGACGCGCGTGCCATCACGATCAGCGCCGAGCCCCCGACCGGGTCGAAACTGGCTTTCGTGGTATAAAGCTAGCCGCCGTTGTACTCGCCCCAGGCCTATCAACCACTGTTCTCCCCGAATGAACCGCGGCTTCTACACCATCATGGCAGCGCAGTTTTTTTCTTCGCTCGCCGACAATGCGTTGCTCATCATCGCCATCTCGGTGCTGGTGTCGCTCCAGGCGCCGGAGTGGATGACGCCGACGCTGAAACTTTTTTTCGTGCTGTCTTATGTGATTCTGGCCCCGCTCGTGGGCGCATTCGCCGATGCTTTTCCCAAAGGTCGCGTGATGTTCACTACCAATCTGGTGAAGATCACGGGCTGCCTGTTGATGTTTTTCAGCGTGCACCCGCTGCTGGCCTATGCCGTGGTGGGTTTTGGCGCCGCTGCTTACTCCCCTGCAAAATACGGCATCCTTACTGAACTTCTGCCAGCAGAAAAACTGGTCGCAGCCAATGGTTGGATTGAAGGTCTTACCGTCCTTTCAATTATCTTCGGCGCGGTATTGGGTGGCGTGTTGGTCAGCGAGCGGCTGGAACAAGCGCTGGCTTTTTTGTTGCCGATCAATCACCTGCAGTTAAGCCTGTCACTCGAATTTGCGCTGGGTGTGGTCATGCTCGCCTATGTTCTGGCAGCGATCTTCAATCTGAGTATTCCGGACACCGGCGCGCGCTATGCCGCGCAACAACGCCATCCGATCAAGCTGGTCGTCGAATTCGCCCATTGTTTCACCACGCTCTGGCGGGACCGCCTGGGGCAAATCTCGCTGGCAGTGACTTCCTTGTTCTGGGGTGCAGGCGCAACGCTGCAATTCATTGTGCTCAAGTGGGCCGAAAAAGCCCTGAACCTGCCGCTGGCCAAAGCAGCGATACTTCAGGGGGTGGTTGCCTTTGGCGTTGCGTTTGGTGCCATGGCTGCTGCCAAACGCGTACCACTGAAAAAATCGCTCACCGTCATGCCTATGGGTTTCCTGATGGGCCTGATCGTAACCATCATGGTGTTCGTGCATTCAACTACACTCGCTTACCCGCTGCTGGTACTGATCGGTGCTTTGTCTGGATATTTCGTGGTCCCGATGAATGCCCTGCTTCAGCACCGTGGACATGTACTCATGAGCGCAGGTCACTCGATCGCCGTACAAAATTTCAGCGAAAATGCATCCATACTCTTGATGCTCGGACTTTACGCGTTACTGGTCAAACTCGATCTGAGCGTGAGTATCGTGATCGTGTTGTTCGGCTTGTTTGTAGCCGGTGTGATGTGGATGGTCATGAAAAAGCATGCCGCCAATCAGCGCGAATATGATTCACTGCATCTGATCGGCGAGAAAAAACACGTCGGCACCAAGGTCGGCACTGATTAGATACACCCGGAAACTTTTGTCAGAGCCTCTTCGTATCTTCCGGGCCCGGTGGCGCAGTCAGGCCGCGTAGCTTTTTACCCGCCTTGCCCTGCCAGTCATCCGGCACAATGAATCCCCGATCACGCTCGAGCCAGACATCATCATCGCGCGTCAGGCTGGCCACCATCACTGGCATGGGATCTTCCTCAAATTGAACGCGCAATTGTTCTTGTAACCGGGAGCGGCGCAGTACCTCATCATCTGCCATACGCGCCGGTGCAAGCCAGGCCAGTCGAGGCAAGACTGCGCAGATTTCGCTCAGATGCGTGTCGATTTCTCCCAAAGTGCACCACCAGCCGCGGCAATGATTTTTTTCAATCCCAAGTCTCTGCGATGGAATCTCCTCGCCGCGACGATAAAATAGCCAGCCACGCAACAATGCCTGCGCCTGATCTACCGGCCTCGAGAGCAAAGCTTGTGCCGCCGGATGCTGGCCGAGTGATAACTGCCTGTCGAGAATCTTGCGCATTTTTGCACCCAGCGTATCCGCCAAATTTGGACCAACAAAATAATCGGCCGTCTGCAAACTGGCCCAGGCCGGGTCGCTCGAACACAACAAATAGAATTTCGTCGCAAATTCCCAGTGCAACAAGCGCGAACCATCAGACAGCAGAAAATCAAACTCACCCACCGTCTCTTCCTTGCCCGCGCATACTTGCATGCCATGCGCAAGTAATTGTTTTTTGTGCGCGAAATAGCAGGCGAGCAGCTTCTCGGCATAACGCCCAAGGCGGGTAAAGGGATTCAATTCCAGAGATGCGCTGAGCAATTCAGGTTCATGATCTAACGCCGTGAGCCAATCTCTGGCCAGATCAGCAGTGCGCACGGGCAATCGGGCGATTTTTCCCTCCCATCGTACTGATTCGGCATCGAGCAGGTCGGGAGCATCCAACAACCAGACCAGCGCGCGCACGTGTGGATCGCGCAAGAAATACCAGCGTGCATGAAACTGCTCCTGGAACGTGGACGCTTCAGCGTCCATTCAAAAGGCTCATCGCAAGGCAGAGATCTCGCCAGCTCTTGGCCTTGTCAGCTGGCTGGCGCAAAAGATAGGCAGGGTGATAGGTCACGATCAAAGGCAAGCCTGCGTGATGATGGATCTTCTCGCGCAGACTGGCTAGCGATGTGTCGGCTGGCAAACCCAGCAGTGAGACCGCTGCGGTTTTACCAAGTGCCACAATCACGTCCGGTCGAATCAGGTCGATTTGTCGCACCAGATAAGGCATACAGGCGGCGACCTCATCTGCGGTCGGAGGGCGATCGCGTCCATCAGCACCGACCGGACGACATTTGACGATATTGGCGATATAGGTGTTGGTACCTCGAGCGAGTCCCAGAGCACGCAGCATGTTGTCCAGCAGCATGCCAGCCGGCCCGACAAAGGGCTCGCCCTGCGCATCTTCCTGACGGCCCGGCCCCTCCCCCACGAACAGCCAGCGTGCTTTGCGGTCGCCCACACCCGGTACTGCATGGGCTCTACCCTGACACAATCCGCAGCGATCACACCCACGAATGTTTTCTTCGAGCGTCGCCCAATCCATGCCCATCACGCTGGCTGCATCCGCTGCTGCGTGAGGTGATGCGTCGCCTGCCAGCGCGGCGGTAGCCGAAACGCTGCCCGACTCGTCTGCGTTCAGTCCACGCCGCTGCCAAACGGACCCAAGACCCATCTGCTGCAACTTGCGAACTTTGTCTGGATCCATCTGCATGGTTCAGAGCATTTTTCGCATCACGATGGCATCTTCGCGTGCGGACCCGGCTGCCGGGTAATAGTTTTTACGCTGGGCAATTTGTACGAAGCCCAAGTGGTGATAAACCATTAACGCGTGATTGTTTGACGGACGCACCTCCAGCAACACGGCGTGCATGCCGGCCTCGCGTGCCAGCCCGATCAATTTGTCGAGCAGCTTGCGCCCGAGACCTCGACCCTGCACGTCCGGACGCACCGTGATGTTCAACAAATGAACCTCTTCGAGCGCCTGCATCATCAAAAAATAGCCGAGCAAACGACCATCCTCATCGCGCAATACCCACGCCTCATAGCCACTATCCAGGGAGTCGAGCAAATTACCGCGCGTCCAGGGAAAAGGATAGGCATTCTGTTCGAGCGCAATAACATCCTCGATGTCGGTGACGTTCATCTTGGAAAAGCAGACTTTCTGCCACGCCTTGTCCTGGTTCAGCACGGAGCTCATGGGCCCGCTCCCGCTGCGTTTGCTGACATGCGCTCTGCCGTCGTTTGCGCGACCTTGTTCCTCAGGTAGAGGGGTTGCGCTTCGCGTGCATGAACACCCTGACCTTGTTGCGCAAATTGACGTCCCAGCAGCGCGATTTGCGATGCATGCGGCATGAGCCCGGGCAGGCGAGGCAAAGACTGCAGCCCGGTGAAACGATCCACGTACGCCGCCAGGCCATTGCCCACCGCGCAACTCGTATCCTTTGCAATGACTTGTTCCGGTGCTGAGAGACAGGGTTCGCTGACGACCCGCCATTGCGCATCAAAGCGATACTGTGCCCAGTACACCTCGCCCATGCGCGCATCAAGCACCGCAATGACATTGTCGCCGGCGCCTTGAGTGCGCGCCGCATCAGCCATAGCGAGCAAGGTAACGACGCGAACGACTGGCAGGTTTGCGCCAAAGGCCAGACCCTGCGCAAGTCCGCTAGCGGTTCGAACACCGGTAAACGATCCTGGACCCGAGCCAAATGCGAGGGCATCACACTGTCCCAGCGCCATGCCCTGCTCGCGCAGCAATTCCTGCAATAGCGCCAACACGGTCATGGAGTGCGTTTGCGCGCCCGAAGATTCGCGTGTCAAGAGCCGATCACCACAAAGCAGTGCGACAGACGCGAGTTCAGTGGAGGTCTCTATTGCTGCGATGGTGGGCACGGATAAGGACATGATCTTATTTTACCGTGCGCGCCGTCGATGGCCCGGCAATATCAACTCGGGAGCGCCGTGCTGCCCTACGGTAAAATCCTGCTATGTCCGCTTTGTTTTTAGTCCGTGAAAATTTTTCCGTGCTGTCCGAGGCCCTGGCATCGGGCAAATGGGTGGTCGCCTGCCTGTGTGCCGGCTGGTGCGATGTGTGCAAGCAGTATCGTGCCGGTTTCGATGCACTGGCGCCGCAGTATCCCGAGCATCAATTCGTCTGGATTGATACTGAAGACCAGTCCGATCTGATCGGCGACCTTGATGTAGAAAATTTTCCGACCATTCTCATGCAACGCGGTGATACGGTAGCCTTCTACGGCACCATGATGCCCGAGCCGAAACAGGTATCGCGCCTGCTCGAAGCCCAACTCGAGCGCAGTGACGAAGAGCTTAGCCGCGAAGCGCGAAGTAATCCGCAGCGCGAGCAGTGGCAGACCGAATGCAATCTTCGGCTGCGGCTGGACGAATTGAGTTCATGAAGCCACTCAGCCCAGCCTGAGAGGCAGACTACGCAAGCGCTGGCCTGTCAGTTTAAATATGGCGTTGGCCACCGCAGGTGCGACGGGCGGCGTGCCGGGCTCACCAGCGCCCTCAGGCGCTTCCTCACTTCGCATGATCTCGACATCAATCAGTGGCATCTCGCGCATGCGCAGCATCGGATAATCATGAAAATTTCTCTGCACAACACGTCCATCGCGCATTCGAATTTCACCATATAGCGCAGCCGACAAACCATACACAATTGCCGACTCAATCTGCTGCGTTACACCCAGTGGATTGACCACACGGCCACAATCAATCGCGCAGCTGATGCGATGCACCTGTATGCATCCATCCGATACCGATACCTCGGCTACTTGCGCAACGATACTGCCAAAGGATTGATGCAAGGCGATACCCTGCTCGCGGCCCTCAGCGGGTTTGCCGGCTTTGGCCACCGCCGCCTCGAGCACGGCAAGATGGCGGGTATGCTCGCACAGCATCTGTCGTCGAAAACTCAGCGAATCTGCTCCCGCTGCCAACGCCAGCTCATCGATGAAACTCTCTTTGAAAAACGCATTGTGCGAATGGCCCACCGAGCGCCAGCTTCCCAGCGCCACCGGTGCATCCACCTTGACGTGCGATGCGCGCTGACTGGGGATTTTATAACAGTGATCGTGCAGACCCTCGACGGTGGTCTTGTCTGGACCCATCTGGGGCAAACCAAAGGCCCGCGCCAGCATTTGCTGCACCGGGGCACCGGATGCCGAATAGCTTTCCCAATGCACTACACGGCCCGAAGTATCCAGTGCCGCACTGAGCCTGGCCACGGAGGCAGGACGATAAAAATCATGAGCGATGTCGTTTTCACGAGACCAGACCAGGCGCACCGGCGCACCCTTTGCGGCCTGGGCCAGCAGAGCGGCTTGCACCACCATATCCGTTTCCAGACGGCGACCGAAACCACCGCCCAGATACGTCATGTGTAAAGTCACCCGATCTTCACTCAAACCAAGCGCTCGCGCAGCAGCGCTTACTGCAATCGAAGGTACTTGCGTCGGCACCCACAGCGAAAGTTGATCACCGCTCAGCCGCGCCGTACAGTTGATCGGCTCCATGGCCGCATGCGCGAGCAGCGGTACGCGATACTCTGCCGTGATTTTTTTGGCCGACGGTGGCGCCTCACCACTACCCTGACTGAAGTAAATCAATCCGGATTCCTGATCCAGACCGTCCTTTAGCTGCGCGAACAATGAAGCATCCGAGGACTGCGCGTTCGCGCCGTCATCCCAAACGATCGGCAGACGGCTCAGCGCCTTGTGAGCCTGCCACCAGCTTTTGGCCAGTACGGCAACGGCCTCGGGTGCACCAGAACGATCGGCGGGCAGTGCAACAACATCAATCACACCGTGCATCTTGCTGACCTTCGCGGAGTCAAACGACCTCAGCGACCCGCCATGCACCGGGCACATCGCAATGGCCGCATGTATCAAGCCCGGCAGACAGATATCCATGCCGAACTGCGCGCGACCATTGACCTTGTCGGCGACATCCAGACGCGGCGTAGGTTTGCCAATCAGTTTGAATTCTGCCGGTGATTTGAGTACAAATGGCACATCGTTCATGCGAGCGGCCTCTGCCGCCAGCACGCCGTAACCCAACCTGCGACCATCTCGGTGAACCACAAAACCAGCCTCTGTGATGCACTCGTCTGGAGACACTTTCCATCGCAATGCTGCGGCAGCCAGCAATCTCGCACGCGCGGCAGCGCCTGCCTCCCGCATCGGTAACCAGCTGTCTTTGATACTCGACGATCCGCCGGTTGCCATCACACCGAGCTCACGCTCGGTCTTGCGTGCCAGCCATTGTGCAACCCGCTTGATCGCGCCACGATCATCGGGATGAAAAGGCAGGCCGTCGGCCATCATGGTGGTATCACCGTAGATTTTGTCGATGGGCGCTTGCAGTAAACTGACCACATTCATCGGTACATCAAGCTCGTCCGCCACCAGCATCGGCAAGGCGGTGGTCACTCCCTGACCCATTTCGCTTTTGGCGACGACCACACCGATGCCGCCGTCGGTTCCAATCGTGACCCAGCCATTGAGGGCAACGGCATCCTCTCCAAGCTTCAATGCCGCACTGCCATGCAAGCGCTGTCGCGGCGGCATCAAACCCCAGCCAACCACCAATGCGCCGGTAAGTCCCAGTCCACCCAAAATGAAATGTCGTCGCGACAAGCCTGTTTTCGACGCTGATTGTTGTGTCAACTTGATTCTCCTATGCAGCCATAGGGCGTATGCTGCCCTACCCCTACCGATCAAAAGTGAGAGTGTAAATGAGTGAGAGCTTTTTCCAATCCTTCATCCTGCTTTTACTCGTGACCGACCCGATCGGTAATGTGCCTCTGTTCGTTGCCACACTTCGGCAAGTGCCGACTGAACGGCGAGCGCGCGTCATCGTGCGCGAATGCGCGATTGCCTTTGGTTTGCTGCTTGGCTTCATGTTTGGTGGCCAGCATTTCCTTGATGCCCTTCAGCTGAGCGAAATCTCGCTGCGTATTGGTGGGGGCGTGATTCTTTTCCTGATCGCCCTGCGCATGGTATTTCCACAGCCGGGCGGGATATTCGGCGATACAGAGCAAATGCCGGCCGAACCCTTCATCGTGCCGCTAGCCATTCCGGCGCTGGCCGGCCCCTCGGCGCTGGTGACGGTATTACTGTTCTCTTCACGTGGTCAAATGGCCATGCCGGTTTATGTGGGCGCGCTATCGCTGGTAGCTGCCGTGTGGCTGGTAGTTCTACTGTCAGCCGAGTACCTGCAACGCGTGCTCGGCTCGGCAGTAATGACGGCCTTTGAGCGCCTGATGGGACTGATTCTGACAGCGATTGCGGTCGAAATGCTGCTGGTCGGGATCCGCGATTATGTGCAGTCGCTTTGAGCGCAGAGCCCCCGGCAAGCTGAAATCAATCAAATCACGCATAAATCAAGGCTTGTTACAGTTTATTATTTCAGTTTGGTCAAAAATCATCCTCTTTCATGGATCAATTCAAGCAAATTTCAACCTTTGTTGATGTGGCGGCTCGCGGCAGCTTGTCTGCAACGGCCCGGGCCGAGGGCATCGCACCCGCTGTGATCGGCCGTCGCCTAGATGCACTTGAAGCCAGACTCGGCGTCAAGCTACTGCAAAGAACCACCCGAAAAATTGCGCTCACCCACGAAGGTCTGGCCTTCCTGGAGAATTGCCAGCGAATCCTGCTTGATCTCGAAAATGCTGAAACTCAGGTGTCCGAACGTAGCGCGCGACCGAGCGGGCATTTGCTGATCTCTGCTCCGGCAGGATTTGGGCGGCAGCACGTAGCACCACTGGTGCCCTCGTTCCTCGCCGAGCATCGCGATGTCACGCTCACGCTGAGCCTCAATGATCGCGTGGTTGACCTGATTGGCGGAGGTATTGACGTCGCGATCCGGATTGCGGATTTGTCCGATTCGAGTCTGGTAGGGGTCAAACTGGCTGACAATAAACGCGTTGTGGTCGGATCAACGGAGTATTTCAAAAGACTCGGACGACCTAGCTCGCCAGACGAGCTATCGCATCACAACTGTCTGGCTATGTCGAGTGACGGTAGCCAACGAGGATGGACCTTTCGTCAGAACGGCAAGAATCTGACCGTCAAAGTCGGCGGTAAAATGGGTTGCAACGACGGTGCCGTGCTGCATGATTGGGCGCTTGCCGGACGCGGACTCGCGTGGCGCTCCATGTGGGAGGTCGGAACGGAGATTGAAGCGGGCCTGCTGGAGACGGTGCTCGATGAATTCGCAGCACCCGGCAATAATATTTACGCGGTATTCGCGCAGCGGCAGCATTTGCCTTTGCGCATACGAGCCTTCGTCGATTTCTTGCGAAGGGCATTCGCGCAAACAGAGTATTGGCGGAAATCGCAATAAAAAAACCTCCCGGCCCTTTCGGGACGCGAGGTTCTTTCGCCAGCCCGCCATTGAGGCGGGCTGCAAGTCATGCAAGATTCAAACGACTCAGATGGGCTGAATGTTCGATGCTTGTTTGCCTTTGGGGCCGCTCGTCACATCGAACTGAACACGCTGATTTTCCTGCAGCGACTTGAAGCCGCTGCTCTGAATTGCGGAGAAGTGTGCGAACAGATCTTCGCCACCTTCGTCTGGTGTGATGAAACCAAAACCTTTTGCATCGTTGAACCACTTGACGGTACCAGTTGCCATTGCATTTCCTATCTTAGTAAGTGAGGCGGAATATCCGCCAGAAAAGCGTCTCAACCAAGTAAGGAATTACAGACTGATACTGCACCACTGCTACTCGAATCTCAACGTGGCGCCCATTATACTTGAGAAGCTGTCCACAACTGCCTGATCCAAAAAGAATTTGACCAAGATCGAAAGTGATGGATTTCCGCGCCGTAAACCGACATTTTCTGCTTGCGTGGGCCGCTTGTGCGGAGGAAGCCCAAATCGCCTATAGTCCGGTACGTCGCCCCGAAACCCGCATGCTTGCCTGATTCACCATGAAATTTGATGTCGCCATTGCTGGCAGCGGCCTTGCCGGCCTCTCCGTTGCTCTCCATCTTGCCCATACCCGTCGGGTGGCGGTCATTTCCAAACGTGCGCTCAGAGACGGTGCCAGTGACTGGGCACAGGGAGGGATTGCAGCGGTGCTGGACTCCCATGACAGCCATGATCAGCACGTGGCCGACACTCTGGTGGCTGGCGCTGGCCTGTGCGATGAAACGGCGACGCGTCACATTGTCGAGCAGGGTCGTGAAGCGATCGAATGGCTAATTGCGCAAGGCGTACCCTTTACCCGTGACGAGCAGACGGAGCTGGGATTTCATCTCACCCGCGAAGGTGGGCACAGTCAGCGACGCATCATCCACGCAGCAGATGCGACCGGCCATGCGGTGCAGCTCACTCTCGAAGAACAGGTGCGCAAGCATCCGAACATCACCCTGCTCGAGCATCATTTCGCTATTGATCTGGTCACCACCGCCAAGCTCGGTTTGACCGAGTTACCGCCTAGTTGCCTTGGCTTGTATGTGCAGGATGTCAGCACCGGGCAGGTCATCACCATTGAGGCCGATCACACCGTGCTGGCTACCGGTGGCGCAGGCAAGGTGTATCTCTACACCACCACTCCTGACACCGCGACGGGTGATGGTATTGCAATGGCCTGGCGCGCCGGCTGCCGAG
>SXGS01043077.1_pt1 | contig 18165 bp, 18 predicted proteins | sample 3174681 | NCBI WGS metagenome assembly SXGS01 (sample SAMN11356861, study PRJNA531348) | freshwater metagenome | isolation source: freshwater sample F1-80 | place: China: Fuxian Lake, Yuxi | collected 2017-12-25 | reverse complement strand
TTCTGAACGGTCAGAGCGCCCTATGTACACGGCGTGAATCGCCTTTTTCGAACACAGGTCGATCTTGAACTGACCGGGGTGTGGCCTTGGTCATCCCATAGGACCAGTCAGAATTGGACGCAAGCGATGTTTCGAATCCTGACCAGATTTCCTAGGCATTTCAAAAAGTAACAACGAAAGTAACAACGTCTGGCCATATCCGGCGATGTCTGCACAAGTCAAAAAGCCACAAAAATCGCTATTTTTGGCCGTTTGAAATCGGGTGGGGGTTCGAGTCCCTCCGCCGGTACCACTTTAAAAAACCGCGAGAAATCGCGGTTTTTTCGTATCCAGGGCCCCTCCCCGGTCGAACCAGCCCCCTCCCTGGCCGAAAGTAACAACGAAAGTAACAACTTGTCCGCCGACGTCCGGCGACGCCCACCGAGGTCGAGGCGGCCTGGAATCAAGGGGTGACGGTACCGGTCGATGTTTGCAGCAGCCTCTGCGGTCCGTCCCATTTCAACCCACGAAATTATTAGGTTCATCCGCAGGAAGGCCGTCGTGCAACGGGTTGCTTGGCAGTAGCCGGCGATCCATCGATGCAACCGGTCCCGGCGATCACTGCCCTTGGCCTCAGGCGGCCAGAGAGCAGATCATCCGGAGAGCGGTGGATGGCGGTCGTCCGAGACCATGCCAACATCAGTCTGGGTTCAGCCCTCCAACAAATCACCACATCTGGGGCAACCAGGGCGTTTTGAATCTTTCAGCCCACTCCCACTTGGGTATAAAATCTTTTTATGCCATCGAAACACAAAGGAGCTCACGCTTTTCTCCGGCGAAGATTCTTTGAAGGGCTAAGGTCATTTCGTGATTTCGAGACGCGCACCGAAGAGCTTGAGAACACGACGGAAGTAGGCGACGCGTTCGAGATTCTGGTGGAGGCGTATCTACACCTGAATCCTATTTTAAAAGCCAAAGACGTTTGGTTGGTAGGCGAAGTGCCTTTGAGCATCAGAACGCGATTAAACTTGCCCGCTGACACCAAAGGCATCGACGGAGTTTACGAAGACGCTGGTGGCAATTTAATCCCTTACCAAGCGAAGTACCGAACCGACAAAGACACTTTGTCCTACACGGAAGTCAGCTCGTTTTTGGGCGTGACTGAAGAATCGCTGGAGGATCGCGTGATTTTTACTAACGCACGCGAACTGGCGAGTGACATCACCAATCGGAAAGGTCTGCGTAGCGTTCGCGCAGCACGGTCGCTCAATTCCTAGGCAAGAGCCCTTTCAAATTGCGAAGCCCTTTACCGAGTTCTGGCCAAGGGAACTGGTGCATCCAAAATCGGGAATCGTTCCCCGCCCCGTTTCTTACCCCGTTTCCCGCAGACCGCCCGGTGAGGGCACCGGGCCTACAGAACACAGTTGCCAACCAAAATAGCCCACCCCGTTTCTGGAAGCGTGGAGTGTCAGACACCTCGCACGCAGCCCTCACCTCGGCCATCGACCAGAATCGCACAGCGGCATGAATCCGGATCAACGCGACCTCGGACGATGATCATCAAAAAAACTCCAAATCACCTCGGCCGTGGTCCGGTTTTTCTCGCCCAGATGACGCGGCCACTCATGACCGCCTGCCTCCAGCGCGTAGAGCTTCACCTCGGTGTTACCGACTCCGGAGAACCAGCGGGTCCGTTGAATGCCCGGGGACAGGACAACCTGGTCCTGCCGGGTGAGAGCCAATCCTTTGACCCACAAATCCACAACCCCCTCCGTCCCCAGATAAGCCCCCCAGCCATCCCGGTTTCGAAGATCGCCATCCCACAGCGTGGTGCGGTCACGTCGGGCATTCACCGCCAAGACGGAGACTCGATCGGCGGGCCTGAAACCTTTGGCCCAAGACTCCATCATGGTTCCGGCCACCGGCGCTATGGCGCAGACAAAAGGCTTCGGCTGGGCACCAAGATAAAAGCTCATGTCTGCCCCGTTGGAGAATCCGGTTGCGAACACCGCCTTCGGGTCCACCCCCAGATCTCGCACGAGCCGGCCGACTAATTCCCGGGCGAATCCGACGTCATCCACCGTCTGGTCCCGATGAAATTCATAGCCGACATTGAAGAACGACTTCCCCTTCGAATCGGTCGTTCCTTCAGGATACACCGCCACAAAACCGTGCTTCTCGACCAAAGGCACGAATCCGGCGAGTTCGCGGACCGCTTTGGCCGAACCTGTGAAGCCATGGAACACCATCACCAACGGCGCACCGGTTCGAACGGTCCGGGGCAAATCGAGAATGAACGAACGATCCCGGCCGCCGGAGGTCATGCGATGGATCCCGCTTTTCCAAGGCGTTCGAATCCCATCCCCGAGGTTTCCTTCGGCGCTCAATCGGCTTTGGAGAAACACAGAGGCTCCGCACAGGATGACCGATGAAATCGTCCAGAAATGTGGTTTCATGCAAATAGTTCCTGGACCGAAACCCTCCAGAGTCCCTTCCCAGTGACAACGGAGGGTATTCAAACCAGAAACGGAGTCAGGGAACGATTTTGAAATTTGACTCAGGCCGGTATCAGCAACGGTCGCTCAATGCCTAGGCAAGAGCCCGTTCAAGTTGTGGAGCCCTTTACCGAGTTCTGGGCCAAGGGAACTGGTGCATCCAAAATCGGGAATCGTTCCCTGACCCCGTTTCCGTAAGCGATTTTGCGTTCGGAAGATCGTGCGCACGGTTACCGAGCATAAACGAAATGATCGCCGACGATCACGAGCATGCGCTGCGTTCGCTGCGTTCGCCTTCCATCGGTTGTTTTGATACCGATCCTTGCTGACCAATCGAGCCCTAATCTGTAGCGGGCTCCTGCGAATCCTCAATCGCTGTTTTTCGGGCGATTCAATCCTCACCCTCCGAGATAATTATCAGGGGGATCTAGTGACGCTCGTAGCGGCGCCAACCGGGGGTTTCCTGGACTTCAACAGGACCTCGCGGCGCGTGCATGAGGAAGGCCTCGACGGGATACCGTCGCAGTCTATCAAATCCCGAATCGGGTCCCAGTACGCTCAAGACCTTAGACAAAGCGTCCGTGGTCATGGCCTCTGTGCCGATCAAGGTTACTTGGCTGGGATGCGTCATCGCCCATCCAGTCCGCGGATCCAAAAGGTGCGAGTAGCGGACCCCGCCCAGTTCGACGCGTTGAAACCGGTCGCCGGAGGTTACCAATGCTCGATCCTTGAGCCAAACCACCCGACCCGGCGGCGCGTTGGTTACGTCCAGTTCCCCGATTTCAATCTTCCAGCCCGACTGTCCCGGCGGCGATCCGGCGGCGAACAGGTCTCCTCCCCCGGACACCAGCGAGCAGCGGACTCCCCTCGCCTTCAGCACGCGAGTCGCCTCATCCAACGCATATCCCTTGGCAATCCCGCCCAAATCCAGGCGCATCCCCGGTACCATGAGGCGCGCAGTTCGTCGACCCGTGGTATCCCTTCCCAGCACCACGTGCCGCCATCCCGTGGCTGCCCGCGCCGCGGTCACCTTGGACTCTTCGGGCAACACCCGTTGACGCCGGGCTCGTTTCCACACATCCACTAGGGGACCCACCGTGATGTCAAAAGCCCCGTCACTCATACGGGACACTTCCTGTGCCCGCTCCAGAACACGGGCCAAGTCGGCACTCAGGGGCACCACCGCGCCCGTGCCAGAGGTCTTGGACAAGCGGCTCAACTCCGAGTCCGCCTCATAGTCGCTGAGACTACGATTCAGGTCCGAAATTCGTTGGAAGGCCGCAGCCGCCGCCACATCCCCGGAGGCCTGGTCCGCCGCATAGAGCACAAGGCGAAAGGGCATCCCCATGTGGGTCTGGCGGTATTCACAGCGCACCGGTGGGACCGGACGGGTCTGGCAGCCGGTCCCGACAAAACTGAGCAATAGCGCCAGGCATCCGACGGCGGTCAGGGTCGATCGGCTCCATCGGACCAACAACAAAACTCTCAGGTGCGGGATCCACGATGCAAACCCTGGAGTTCTTTTGGCTCGTGCCGTCTTCCCGGATGGGTTCATGGATGATCCTGCTGCACCGCGGTGGTCGGCTCGGATCGGGGCTTCACCTTTTCGGTGTAGGTAATGACTCCGGCACCCAAGACGATGAGGCAAACACCCAGCCACCGGAGGGGGCTGACCGTCTCATGCATGACAAACCGCGCAGCCAAGGTCGTGAGCACAAAACCGAGGGAGGTCAGAGGCCACACAAAGCTCACATCCCCCTTGGATAAGAGGTAAAGCAGGCACCCGAAGAACGCCGCCTGAAACCCCACTCCGACCAACAGCGGGACATTGGTGAAACCGGAGCGGATGAGTCGCAGGATCTCCGACACACTCACGCGGTCCATTTCGCCGATCTCTTTCAAGCCTCGGCTCAAGAACACGACCCCAATGGCCTCCATGCAGAGACCCATTAGCAGAACCAAGATCAGACGACTCATAGACAATCAGAATACCGGCACAATTGGATCCCCCGCGACTCGATGACCTCGCGCACTCGGGGGCTGAGCAACGCCTCCAACTCATGCCGGTGGGCGTCCTCGTCGGCATGACAGTACAGTTCCCAGGTCCCGGGCTGAAGCTCCGGCAAGAGCCTGAGCAAATAGTCTTCGGTCACCCGGCTGTTCTGAAGCAAACCGTAGGTGCAGCCGGCGTGACGCAACTCGTGGCGAGCCAACAACGGTTCGCAACGGCGCGACAAGGCTCCGAAAATCCCCGCATGGGACAGCCGATACAAGTACTCCCCGGACGCCAGTCGGAGGTTCTGGATTAAGGGATCTCGAGTCAGGCGAACCGAGCGAACTCCCAATGCGTTCGCATGATCCAGCAGCACGCGGAATACCCCGGGATGCAGGTGGAAGTTCAGGTGACCGTTGACGTGATCCAAGGCGAGCCCAGTGGCACGAAATCGTTCAAATTGGGCCAGGAGTTCCCGGCGCACTTGCTCGTTCAGCCCGGGTGCAAAAAAATAACGCAAACCAGCCACCACCGGTCGATCGGTGAACCGGCCACGCTCATCCACCAACCCGGGGATTTCTGTCGGGGGCAACACCGAGCGACCGCAAACCAGCACCGAATGCAAACCCACGCCAAGTTGGGGATTGGCCCTCGCGATCTGCACGGCTCCCCCGGCGGCATCGCCGGCCACCATCAAGCTGGCTGAAGTGAGGATTCCCTCCCGATGGGCTCGTTCGATCGCCCGATTGGCGCTGTCAGAAATCCCGAAGTCGTCGGCGTTGACGATGAGTCTAATGGGAGCGTGTCTCGAAATCATGAGCGATGCTCCTCGCGGCCAGACAACTTCTAGGCGCCATAGCCCGTGACTCGAAGTCCCAGGCGAGAACGCAGGACCGCGTTCAGGATAATCCCGATCTTCCGAGCACGGGTCAGGCGAAGAGGGGTCTCCTCTAAAACGTGAAAACGGGATTTCTCCAAACGCTCCAACAGACGCCAATAAACATTGCCCATCAACTCTGCCGAAACCATTGAGGCACGCTCGGAAACCGGGAGCACTTCGCGAGCTTTCTGATAATAGCGTCGGGCTCGACCATCAATTTCCAAGGCCAACTGATGGAAGCGTTCGGACCATTCGCAGCGGAGAATTTCCTCAGGAAGTACCCGGAATCGCTGCAAATCTGACAACGGCAGGTAGATGCGGCCCCGGGCGGCATCATTGCCGACATCGCGCAGAATGTTGGTCAACTGCAAGGCCTTGCCCAACGCATCGGCATAGGCTCGGCACGCCGGATCGGTGTAGCCAAAAATCTCGATGCTCAACAATCCGACAACACTCGCAACACGGTAGCAGTACAACTCCAGGTCGGCCGGGTCTTGGTAGCGGGTCTGAACTAGGTCGGTTTCGACCCCGAGGATCAGCTCGTCAAACAAGCGGAAGGGCAACCGATAGGTGTGGATGTGGGGGGCCAATTCGCGGTTTACCTCCATGGAAGGTTCCCGACCCTCACACGCTGCGGAGATATCCGCCCGCCATGCAGCCAAGGTTCTCCGGCGTTGGTCTACCGGGATGGAATCCTCGTCGGCCGCGTCATCCACCTGACGGCAGAACGCATACAATGCCGACATCGCTGCACGCTTCCCGGGCGTCAACAAAATGAAGGCCAGCGCCAGGTTTGAGGCGCTTTTCTGTGTGATCTGCTCCGAAACGCCTGAATTCACAACTCCGTCGGATTAAGATTCCCAGAACCCTTGGCGGGGAGCCCACCCGTGTTGGACAAGGTCGGATTGCGTGGGCGATCCTTGCTATGGCGACGACGACGGCGACGGCCAGATCCCTTAGCGTCGTTGATCACCCCTCGAGCGTTTTGTTTGTCGGACTTCCGAAAGAACACGGCCCAAATCACCCCGACGGCCAGAACTGCCAGCCCAGCGAAAATGGCAACCGTGGAACCACTGAAGGCCTTCTGGGTTTCAGAATTAAAGCCCGACGGCAATTGCGGCGCCGTGGAGTCAGCGAGCATTAGCATCGAATGGGTGAACAGTGAACTCATCGAACGGGAGAGCCTGTTCCGGTGTCCGCGTCTTCGTCAACGCCGCCGTCCACACCCAACCCCAGTCGACCCATGCGGTAACGTAACGAATGTCGCGACAAATCCAACGCTGCAGCGGCCTTGGACAAGCTGCCGTCGCTGGCCTCCAGAGCATCGAGAATCATCTCCTTTTCAAAGCTCAGGAGCGCCTCGGGCAAGGAGCCTCTCCTTGAAGAACCGCTCTTTTCGACCGGACCATCTCGCAGGCGGGACTCTACCTCGAAGTCCGGGAGACTCGCGGGCTGGATGAATTCAGAAGGCTCAAGGATCACAGCCCGTTCGATCACGTTGCGCAACTCGCGCACGTTGCCCGGCCAACTGTGGGCCTGCAGTGCATGCATGGCCAATGGCGAGATATCCTTCACGGTGCGACCCAACTTGAGGGCGAACACCCGCAAAAAATTCCGAGCCAATAACGCAATGTCGGTGCCTCGTTCGCGCAGCGGCGGCGGCCGAAACTGCATGACATTGAGACGATGGAAGAGGTCTTCGCGGAACTCCCCTTTCCTGATGGCATCGACAATGTTGCGATTGGTCGCAGCAATGAGACGCACTTGGACCCTCAGTTCCTGAGTCCCGCCCACACGGGTGAAGGAGCCATCCTCTAGGAAACGCAATAGCTTGGCCTGAAGCGGACGACTCATGTCACCAATCTCGTCCAAGAAGATCGTGCCGCCGTCGGCCTCCTCCACATACCCCCGCTTGGTCCGATGGGCTCCGGTGAAGGCTCCGCGTTCGTAGCCGAAGAGCTCTGACTCCAGGAGCGTCTCCGGGATGGCCGCGCAATTGAGACGTATATAATGAGCCGAAGCGCGGCGACTGTGGAAATGGATGGCTCCGGCGATGAGTTCTTTGCCTGTGCCGCTTTCACCCAAGATCAACACGGTGGCGTCCGTCGGCGCCACCGTCTGAATCAGTTGGCGCAGCTCCTGCATCTTGGGGGAATCGCCGACAATATTCTCGATCCGAATGCCATTGCCGGCGCGGGCCCGGAGGGCGGCATTTTCGGTCAATAACCGATGCCGCTCGGCGCAACGGCCAACCGCGTGCAGCAGTTCATCCGGCTCGAAGGGCTTGGCCAAGTAATCGATCGCTCCCGATTTGATGGCCTGTACTGCGAGTTTGGGAGTGGCGTAAGCCGTGATCATGATCACCGGCAGATCGGGCTGTTTTTCGGCCACCATCTTGAGAAACTCATAGCCACTCATCCCTCCCAATCGGGCGTCGGTGATGACCATGAAGAAGGTCTCCTGCTGGATGAGCTTCAGGCCCGCTTCGGCAGAATCGGCCAGACGAACCTCATACGACTCCCCCTCCAGCACCGTCTGGAGCGAAAGGCGCATATTCTTCTCATCATCGACGACCAACAAAGGAGGCAATTTCATCTGAGTCTCATCAAGGTGCGTGCTGGAAGCGTGATGGTAAAGGTCGCGCCCTTGCCAGAATCCGATTCCACCCGGACACGGCCTCCATACATTTCACTGGTGTGCTTGACGATGGTCAGGCCCAGACCGGTTCCGCGATCTTTAGTGGTGAAATACGATTCCCAAATCCGACCAATCACCTCGGCGGGGATCCCAGGACCCGAATCTCGAACGGTGACCTGGATCGCATAATCTGGGGCCGACCGTGCCGTGATCCAAATCTCACCGTTTTGCCCCATAGCCTCACGGGCGTTCACCAGGAGATTGGTGAATATCTCCATGAAGTGCCCCCGCTGTCCCAGGAGAACTGGCAATGCCGGCGGAATGTCGAGATGGACCTGAATGGAAAAACCCGCCCCCGGCGGGAGCGCGATGGCCAAGGACTGTTCCAGGATCTCGGCAATGGTGACCCGCTCCACGCGCCCCTCCACCAACCGAGCGTAGCCCATCAAATCAGTGATGATCCGGTCGGAGCGGGCCACTTCTTCCCGGATGATAGCGATTTGCTGGGTGATGGTTTTTCCCTCACGAACCGTCTTCTGCAACGTGTAGGCGGCGTTGTTAATGATCCCGAGCGGATTCTTGAGCTGATGAGCAATCTCAGCGGCCAAACGCCCCGCGGCTTCCAATTGTTCCTGCTTCAAGGCGAACTCCTGAGTCTCGGCCTCCCGTTGACGCTGGCGGTCGATCAAGATCTGAAGTCCCAAACAGACCACCGTCATGAGCAGGAGCAAAAGCACGCGGAGCACCAACGATTCGAATGGTTCGCTGACCGCTTCGGAGAGCCCTCCGCTGGATTCGAGCTTCGGGGTATAACTGTCGAGAACCTGTGTCTCCACCAGGCTGAGGCGCATTTCCAGGACTCCCGAAAGCACATAGAGCGCACAAACAAACAAGTTCACCAACACCTGAACTTCGGAACGCGGGATGATCGCGGCATTCCGGATGACCAAGCCGAGAAAGACCCAATACAGAATGCTGTCAAAACCGCCGCAGAAGAGGGTCAACGCCGCCAGGAACGCAGTGTCTAGGAGAGTGGTCACCGATACGACCCGTTCCAAAATGGGTGTGGAGATTTCGTCCATGCCCCACAGCAAAATTCCTGCCCCGATATTCACCGCCGTCATCATCAGGGTGAAGGTCTGCAAGTACCCCAAGACATCCTCCCGGGGCACAGAGACGCTGCCGAATGCATTGGGGTTGAACAGGAACCAGTAAATGACGGGTGCCAGCATCAGCTTGACCCAGATGCCGATGTTGCGCTCGACGAAGCGGATGCGCTGACGGAACAAAGTCGGGTCGGACGGGGGGGACTGAAACACCTCGAAGAGCCCCTGCCACTGCTGGCGCAGGGCATCGGCTGTGGTGGCTTCGGGCATAAACTTGGGCAAGACCTTCGAGTTCGTAGAGCAGACAGGGCGTTCGGAGCAACGGGACCTCAGTCGGGCAACACGCCTACCTCCCGAAGAATTTCTTCGACGGGTGCTAAGCGTCCGAGACCTTCATAGCCGCAGGAAAGCATTCCCTCGCCGGGGCCAACCCACTGGACACCCCGGGACTCGAGGACAGCCACATTGGCCTGGGTCGCCGGATGTAGCCACATCTTGCCATTCATGGCCGGGGCAATGAGGACACGGGCCTCGGGGCGCAGCGCCAAGGCAATGCAGGTGAGCGCATCATCGGCCATTCCATGCGCCAGCTTGGCCAGACAGTTGGCCGTCGCCGGCGCGATCAACAGCAGGTCGGCCTCATCGGCCAAACGGATGTGGGTCGGCTTCCAACCCTCTTCCTCGTCATAGAGGTCGGTAATAACCGGTTGGCGAGTCAGCGTCTTGAACGACAGCGGTGTGACAAAGCGTTGGGCATCGGCTGTCAGCACCACGTGCACACGATGCCCGGCGTGGGTTAACTGGCTGGCCAAATCGATAGACTTGTGAGCGGCGATCGATCCGGTGACTCCGAGGACGATGTTCATGGTTTAAGATCTGAGATTGGCCATAGGGGCCGGCTCAGTCAGGCCCCAATGGAAGGTTTGTCGAGAAGCCCGGGCACTTTCGGCCTCATAAATCGATTGCAGCGACCGCAGATCTTCCTCACGGCTGCGGCTCACTAAAAGATAGTCGAACTCCGCCCAACGAGCGACCTCCGGTTCGGCCATATCTAACCGACGAGCAATGGCCTCAGGCGCATCGGCATCCCGACCGCGGAGCCGTGACTCCAATTCTTCGCGGGACGGCGGCGTGATGAACACCGTGACCAATCGACCCACCAGGGCCGGGTCGGAAGCCACCACCCGGCGAACCGTTTCGGCCCCCTGGACATCCACGCTGAGCAGCGCGTCTTTGCCTGTGGCCCAATGGGCTTGCACGGACTCTTTGAGAATACCTTTCCAGTCCCCGTAAACATTCGCGTATTCCAGAAATTCTCCGGCGGCAATCCGCGCTTCGAATTCGGACCGGGAAAAGAAGAAGTAGTCTACCCCATGAACCTCACCTGGGCGCGGAGCCCGACTGGCGCAGGTGATAATGCGGCCGATGCGCGGATTGGCGCTCATCAGGCCTTGGCTCACCGTGGTTTTTCCGGCCCCGGAGGGAGCCGAAATAAGGAGCAGAAACGGAGCGCAAGCGTGCATGGATTCGAACAACGGAGCGGTTACTCGATATTCTGAACCTGTTCGCGGAAGCGTTCCAGTTCTGTCTTCATGAGCACCACCTCAACGGCGATCCGGGCGTCATTGGCCTTGGAGCCGATGGTGTTAATCTCGCGGTAAAACTCCTGGGCCAGGAAATCCAGCTTACGACCCACCGCCTCCCGGCTCTTGCGACAGTCCTCGTACTGCTGGAAATGGCTATCAATGCGGGCGATTTCCTCCGAGATGTCTGAGCGATCGGCGAACACCACCAGTTCTCGCAAGATCCGTTCGTCATCGATCGTGACTCCCTCCAAGCCGGCCGCTTGCAATCGTTGCGCCAACTGCTGGCGATAGCGGATCACCACGTCGGGAGCCAGCGCCCGAACTCGATCTAGGGCCGAGCGAATTTGTCCGAGTCGCCCCTCCAAATCGCGTTCCAGCGCCTCCCCTTCCCGGCGGCGCATCGAATCCATGGATTCGAGGGCCGCGGCGAGTGCAGCAGACGTTCCGGGCCAAGCAGCCTCGGGATCTACCACCCGAGTCTGCACTTGCATCACCCCAGGGCAACGCGCCAACAACTCCAAGCTCACCTGTGCAGCCGCGCCCGAAAGCCCCAGCTCAGCGGCCACCTCAGACCATTCTCGAGTGTAGGCTTGGGCCGCAGCGCGATTAATTCGGTTCCCCGTGCTTTGCCCCTCGGGAACATCGAGTGAAACACGAATTTCACACCGCCCCCGGGATACCACTCGAGCCACAGACTCACGAATTCGACTCTCCAGCGTCTCCCAATCCGGAGGCAGCATCACCACCAACTCGGATTGCTTACGGTTCACAGACTTCAACTCCACCACCACCTTCGCATCGGCCGCCGAAGATTCTCCCCGCCCATACCCCGTCATCGATTTCATGCCGGAGTGTCGGGGACAGGTCCGCCGGTTTGCCAATGGAATTCCCGGATCGGCCGACCGATCGAGAGAATCCCAACAGCCTGTCCCCTGAAGCACCCCTTGGCAGATTTTAAACCCCAAAAAAACACCGATCCCATCAAGACGGACCGAATTTCGCTTGAGAAAGAAGGCCGATAGCGACAACCAGAACCATGTCTACGATTCGCCGATTACTATTGTGGCAGCCGTCCTGGGTGGTGCCGATCCTGCTCCTGAGCCTAGCAACCGGGATCGGTTGCTTTCATGGACACCACTCGGAGAATCCGAGCTCCAAGGGCGATGGCCACCACGTCGTTGGCCCCAGTTACCCCATCGACCCAGACCTCACCGATCGGGGCAATCCCAAGGGCCGGCAGTTCGAATTCAAACTAAGACTGGCCGACAGCAAACTCTTCCGCGGCGACGACACCACGCTGGAGCCCACGAAAAAAGCCGTCCGGACTGAGCGAAAAATCTTCGTTTACATCCCCGCGGCCTACCGCGATGGCACCCCGGCCCCCGTTCTGGTGACCCACGATGGCCCCAGCCAACTCAAGCTCGTCCGCAATGCTCTCGACAACCTGACGATCTCGAAGAACCCCGAGCGGAGCCTGCCTCCCTTCATCGTGGTCTCGATCGAAAACGGGGGTAACGACGGCAAGAATAGCGAGCGCGGCCTCGAATACGACACGATGTCGGACCGGTTCGCGCGATTCATTAACGACGAGGTGTTCCCCGCAGTGCTGGCGGATCCGGCCATCCATGCGGCCTATCCAAAACTGGCCATCACCAGCAACCCCTGGGGTCGCGCCACGATGGGATGCAGTTCGGGCGGCGCCGCAGCGATGACTATGGCGTGGTTTCGGCCGGACTTGTTCCGACGCGTCATCGCTTACTCCGGAACCTTTGTGGACCAGCAAGACGACGACGCTGCGGAAGAAGCCAAATTCCCGCTGGGTGCCTGGGAATACCACTCAAGCCTAAAACTCATCGCCAACAGCCCGAAGAAGCCCCTGCGCCTCTTCACCCATGTCTCGGAGAACGACAACCGAGCCAAAGACCCCGAAGAAACTTATCACAATTGGGTCATGGCTGGTGAACGCACCGCCGCCGCCTTGAAGGACAAAGGCTACCACTACCGCTACGTCTTGAGCCGGGCCACCGGCCACTGCGACTCCAAGGTGTTCGATCTCACCCTGGCCGACACCCTGGTCTGGACGTGGCAGGGTTATCGCCCTGAATAACGGAACGTTTCCCGATGGAGACCCGCCTCAACCGGAACGATTGGAGTTGAATCGGTCCGGCTAGAAGACCTGCTCCCTCAGCGCATCTACAGCAAACAGGCCGCCCTACCCGGCGGCCTGTTTTTGCGTCGACCGATTTACGGCCTCACGGCTGGTACCACTTCAGCGTGTCCTTGAGTCCCTCATCCCAGCCCACCTTGGGGTTGTAACCAAACGCGTCGCGCGCTGCCGAAATATCCGCCAGCGAATGGCGAACATCACCCACCCGCGACTCCCGATGGCCGGGAACAATGTGTTGCTGGGTGATGGCATTCAAACTCCCCATCAACCGGAGCAAACTAATCCCTTCACCACAGGCGATGTTGAAAAACCGCCCCGCCACCGCGGATTCCGGGGCCTCGGCCACAGCGATATTCGCCTCCACCACATTGGAGACATGGACGAAATCCCGGGTCTGGAGGCCATCGCCGAAAATCATGGGTGTTTCCCCGCGAAGCGCCTGCGTGCAAAAGCGAGCGATGACACCGGAATAGGGAGAGTCGTAGGACTGCCGTGGCCCGAAGACATTGAAGTACCGCAGAGACACGGTCGGCAATCCGTGGAACTGATGGAACATCCGGCCATAGGTCTCAGACGCGTATTTTTGCAGGGCGTAGGGAGAGAGCGGCTCGGGCGGCAGGCCTTCGTGTTTAGCCGGGGTTTCATTATTGCCGTAGATGGCCGAAGACGACGCGAACACCCATCGGCGTACTCCTGCAGCTCGGGATGCTTCCAACAACTGGACCGCCGCGGTGAGATTGGTGTGATTTGAAGAGACCGGCTCCGAGATGGACCGTGGCACACTCGGCATGGCTGCCTCATGGAACACCCAATCGCACCCCTGCACGGCGCGCCTTACCAAGGCTTCGTCACCGACATCTCCTTCGAGCACCTCCACCGGATCGCCCGAGCGGATCCAGGCCAGATTGTCGCGAGAGCCGAGCGAAAAATCATCCAGCACCACCACCTGATGCCCCCGGCGCACCAAGGCCTCCGACAAATGGGATCCGATGAACCCGGCACCGCCGGTGACCAATGCTTTCATGAACCGCCACCTAATCGGTTACCAAAAACCGGGTCAAGGACCGAGCCTAGCGAGCAGCCCGAAATTGCAGGGTAATTGGGGTGAATGGTTCGTGGTGTCACCGACGGACCGCATCCACACACTGCTCAGGTAGGGCGGGATCTCCGAGCCGGCAGCATGTGCCCCGGCGCTTTCGGAGCCCAGACCGCCCGGTGAGGGCACCGGGCCAACTCGCCGTTGCCAACCAAGTAGCCCACCCCGTAGGCCGGGTCCCCCGACACGGCGTCCCCGCCGAACGCCGCGTGAGGGCACGCGGCCTACAACACGCCGTTGCCAACCAAGGGGGCGCTCCACGGCTTTGGTATTCTTCGGGCAACTCACCGGGTGGCTCAGGCGGAAACCGATGCCACGCCCGCGGGTGATCCCACCAATTGCCGATGCAGATGATGCACGAGGGTCGCGTTGTCGCATTGCAAGTACTGCATAGAGCCCCCCATCCGTGAGAAACTCTTGCAGAACCTCAAGTAGTAGGCCGGGTTCGTCTTGGGAGGCTCTCCTTGCGTCCAGTCCCAGCCGCCCCCGTCCTGAAGATCCACCACGTAAATACTGTGTCCCGAAACCGGACCACGGCCTTGTTGGAAACGAAGATTGTGGGCGCAGCTGAGGCTCTTTTCGAACACCTGCGGAGCCATGATCGCCGAACCAATGGACAAGACCACGCCTCCGTCCAATGCCTCGACCGCACCAGCAAAGGATCGAAAATCCTGAGCGGCCGCGCGCCCGATGACTGCCCCGTTGAACATCGGATGGCAGGAAATAATATCATATCCAATCCCGGGATGAACCGTCACCGGCACACCCAGCCGCCACGCCTGAGCCAACAAACTGGCGTGTTTCCAGGAATGCGTCACCGCGTGGTGACCGGAGACCAACCCATGCCGGGCCATGGCCGAAAGCAATTCGCAACAAGCCCCAGCCATGGGATCCGAAGGAAACTGACTGACCATCTGAGCCAAGGTTTCCGGATCAGGCAAATCACATCCGTCCTCGTGGATGAACTTGCCCAACGCTGGACCATAGCCCAGTCCTTGCAGGGCTCCGGCCATCAGGGCCATGTGGATATTCCGACCGGTCTCATCCCACGTTCCGAAAGTTCCCGCTGCGACATTTTCTTCGACACCCTCGGTGGATCGGCCCAGCCAAGCGTATTCCCAATCGTGGATCGTTCCTGCGCCATTCGTGGCCAGATGCTGAATGAACCCGCCTTCCATCAAGCCGGTCAGCAACGGCACGGCGCCATTGCGGATCAGGTGAGCCCCATACATGAGAATCACGGGGGCCCCCGCTTTTCGAGCCGACCGAATCGCTGCCACCATCTGGGCCACCGTGTCGAACTGAGCCGAAGACAACGGAGCCGGAGAGTGATCCGGTGAAATCAGAATATCCTCTACCCGAGTCAGACTGCGTCGTTCCTCCAACGGTCGAACCTTCAAGCGCAACAAATCAATCGGACCCATAGTTCGGGCCATTGGAAAACCCACCACCGCCAAAAGAAAGCCCGCAATTCCCAACCCAAAACAGGTTGTTGTCGCAGCGGATGTTGCTCGGCTCAAACAAATGGGCCTCTTTCACAAGGATCATTGCTCACCCCAAGGACGACTGGGTGGCGGGGGAGGCGGTTCGGTCCAACGCCATGAGGGTGAGTAAGACCAATTCAACCACGGGGTCTCCAAGCGCCGACCACCCGGCACGCCCGACTGCAGCACGGCATCCAAAAGCCCACTGGTCATCAACGTGCGGTCCGCTCTCCAAGTGGGTTTGCCGTCCAGCATCATGCGCTCGATGCCATTCAAAAGCAGAGTGAAGTGGGCCGCCGGGCGAGCCTCCTGGGTCCAAAATTGCGTCGCCACCACGTTTGTTCCGGTTTTCGCACGCCAAGCTCCGGCCCAGCCTTGGATCGCCCCATTCAACTCCAGCACCGAGGCTTTTAGGCCGTCGGAGTACTCCACTTGCCACAAGATGGGCTTGGGCACTTTTGCCTGCAGCGATTCCGCAGACGCTCGGTCGACACCCAAAGTTCGCAGGGCGCCAGCGAGGAGGTCTGGAGCCACCTTGGCCTGACGGATGGATCGCCAAACATCTTCGCCTTGCAGCGATTCCACAGCCCGGATCCCCGTCTCACCCTCGCGCCGCTGCTCCACCACCGCCTGGAGGCATTCCAGCGCGTGGAATCCGTAATGGTCGGTCGATCCATAGGTTAAAATGACCACTTCCTGCAGAGCTTCTCCCCGGGCGACATCCACCGGCGGCATTCGCCAAGATCCCGGCACCGAAGACCCGGCCATGAGGGGAATGCCCAGTTCTCGAGCGGTGTCGTGGATGTGTCGGGCGTCCTCCCAATTGTCGGCCAGGTGCTTGTCTACAAAGACCGGCACCACTCGGCCACTTTTCCGAAAGACCGTCAGCATTTCGTCCCAGAATCGACGTTTGGGATACTGGGTGTTGCCCGTGGGAGACCGGGGATAGTCTCCGTGCTCGGCGATGAGCAAAACACCATCCACGGCCAACGTGCCCGTTCCCAAGGTGAGGGCGTCGGCGATATTAGTTCCGATCCGGAACCGGTGGGAGGCGGCCAAGAGCCGACTGATGTCGTTGGGAGGCCGCTGCTCGACATAGAGAGAGGTCAACTGGAGCGGCGAATCTTTCCCTGTGCCGTCGAGCATGTCCGTCAGGAGCAATCGACTGGCGATAACATCTGAATGGGAATTGTGACGGTACACCGTGGTGAGAACTGCGACCCGCTTCTGCGCCTTCAACGCAGCCACCGGTTCCCCTGCCGCGTGAAGGCAGGAAAACACCCAAGCTCCAATACAACCAATCCAAAAACTTAATGAGGCCGTCCGACGAATCAGAGGGCAACAAAAGCGATGTGCTGAGGATGGGCCGGGGTTCAATGCCAGGCACTATAAGCGAACGCACCGCCCAAAGTCAGTACCGGTCTCTTAGGAACGTGGTGCGCGGCGGGGTCCCGAGAATCATCCTCCAGACACGGATTTTCATTTCTCACCGGGGATAAATGAGTGCGAAACCCGCCCCCCGACACCCGTCCTCGTCTCAAAGGACGCCAGTAGCCGGTGGCGATGCGAAAGGCTAGGCCCCAGAAGTTTCCACAACTACTGGAACGGCCGGTTGCACCTCGGTGCGGTCCGCACCACCCACGGCGGAAACCCCGTCCACTTCGGCTGCCAACGATTGTTCCAAAAGAGAATGTCCCGGCGGAATGAGGGTAATCCGCCCATTTCCCGCGAGAGCCTTTTGCGTCTCTAGGATGGCAAACAGCGCAGAGGCCACCTCGGAATCCCGGGACACCTCTTTAAGGGCTGCACCCACGAGTTGCGGACGGAGGGCCGAAGCCTTTGCAAATTCGATGGCAGCACGCCGTTCGGCGGTACTGGTGATGATGCTCACTTGATTGGCCCCATCCTGCTTGATGGCCGAAGTCACCTGGCGCAGTCGGTTCACTACCTTGCTCTCAATTTGCCGTATCATCGCCACATCCCGGAAGTGCACTTTGCGGATATAGACCGAACCCAAGCGATATCCCCACTCGTGCGACTTAGGAGAAACCTCATCACGAACGGTGGAACTCATGCTGTGCCGATTGATGAGCATCGCATTCAGCGGAAGATTGCTCAGGCAACGCACCGTCGAATTGCTGACATTAGCACCCAGGGATCCCCTTGGGTCGGCGTTCTTGAACAAGTAGGCGACCGGATCGCTGATAAACATCTCGAACCAGATACCAATACCCATCGGAGCTCCTTCCTCGGAATTGACCGGCTGACTGCGCTGGTACTGCTGGTCGAGCCGCATGTCGATGACATGACGGGAGCCCAGCCAATTGACAATGAAGGCGCTCAACCCCAGGCGCGGCAGGAGGAAGTGGATTCCGGGCTCATCAATGGTCGCGAGGACCTTGCCGAACAACATGTACACCACGCACTGGCGTTCTGGAACGATGACGTAGACGCCCAGCATGCGCGCCAACGCAGAGGTCATCGGCACCAAGGTCCAGGAAAAGATGAATGAGAGCACGAAGGCGATGAGGAAGGTCATGGGCGGGTCTCCAGAAAAATACGGTGCGCGCGCTCATACAGGGCCAGACGCACATTGCGGACATAAGCCGCAAGCACCCCGGAACCGTTGCGCTTAAGTTCAGCCAACTGGGCTACCTGACTGGTGATGGGTTCGACCTCAGCCAGTGCCCGAAGTGTCTCGATTTCGACCGCACGCCGGGACTGCACGATCTTCTGATCAGC
>SXGS01424884.1_pt1 | contig 18168 bp, 14 predicted proteins | sample 3174681 | NCBI WGS metagenome assembly SXGS01 (sample SAMN11356861, study PRJNA531348) | freshwater metagenome | isolation source: freshwater sample F1-80 | place: China: Fuxian Lake, Yuxi | collected 2017-12-25 | reverse complement strand
GTTGCGCTCGTTCAGTAGGCCGTCGCGTTCCGTGATTTGCGCGCTACGAACCTTGGCAAGTGCCACGACGGCGTCCACCGCGGCGAACATCTCATCCGAGGCGTGCCGGCGACGCAGATGGGTTTTCACGAGTTCGGGTTGTTCAGCGACAAGGCGCGGGTCGAGCATGGGGATCCTCGGGTCAGGCTCCTGCATAACGAGATCTGGGCCCTTTGGCGCCACGGTTCCGCCGCGATAGAGGGCGTCCTCATTTTGGTAGCCGTGACGGCTGGCCATCGCGTATACGTGTATTCGACACGACATGGAGTTTCGGATGAGCAAGATTCTGATCACCGGCGCACTCGGTGCAGTGGGAACGCCGCTTTGGAACTTGCTCAAGTCTCGTGGCCATGAGGTGCACGGCATCGATCTTCGGCACAGCCACCTCACCAACTACGATCGCTGCGACATCAGCGAATACCGTCAGATCGAAGAGCTGTTTGCCGCGCATAAGTTCGATTATGTCTACCACATGGCCGCCGAATTTGGTCGGGTCAATGGGGAGACCTACTACGAGCAGCTTTGGAAGACCAATGTCATGGGCACCAAGCACATGCTGCATCTGCAAGAGCGCTTGAAGTTTCGGATGATCGTGTTTTCCAGCAGCGAAGTGTACGGTGACTACCCCGAGTCGATGACCGAAGACGTGATGGATCTGCACGAAATCAAGCAGATGAACGATTACGCGATCACCAAGTGGGTCAATGAAATGCAGGTGTTGAATTCCACCGCCCGTTTTGGCACGGAGACGGTGCGGGTTCGGCTGTTCAACACCTATGGCCCGGGCGAGCACTATTCGCCTTTCCGCAGCGTGATCTGCCTGTTTACCTACCGCGCGCTCCACAATCTGCCGTACACTGTGTACATGGGCCACACCCGTACGAGCACCTACATTGACGATTGTGTACGTGCACTCGCCAACATTTGCGAGCGGTTCGTCCCTGGCGAGGTGTACAACATCGCCGCCGAGACCTACCATGACATCAAGATCCTCTCGGACATTGTGCTGAAACACACCGGTCGAAGCGAGTCTTTGGTGTCGTACGTGCACGAAGAGACGCACAATACGCTTCACAAGAAGACCAACAACAAAAAAGTGCGCGAACACCTCGGCTTTGAGACGACCGTCGATCTCGAAGAGGGCATTCGCCGCACCATCGAATGGCAGAAGCAGGTCTACGGGGTCAAATAGGCTTCGGAGGCGGCGGTTCGCGTTTGGGCGGTGCCGCTGCGGTTGGCCTCCGAAAACGACCGGGCTTCCGCGTGGCGGCCCCGCCCGTTGATCCCGGCGTTACGCCCAGCCCTCGATCGCCGTCACGTAGCGGTCCATGATCGTCTCCGCGAAGAACTCCGCCAGCGGAGGGTAGCTTTTTCCTACCCTTTCTGTCAGCTGCTTTAGCCCGTCTCTGAGCGCCTCAGGCGTGTTTTGTGCCACCACGGCCCGATCACCGAGGGGCAACGAGGAATACGCGTGACGTTCACCCCCCACCACGATCAAAAACGGTCGGCCCGACCCCACATAATGGAATATTTTTGAGGGTAGCTGAAAATCCCCGGGGCTCCCCAACAAACAGAGGGCTTTCGCCGTCTGCATTTGCCGCAGCGATTCCGCAAAGGAAACCGCGGGGTGAACGATGAGTTCCGAAGGTTGGTCGCCAAACGAAGGCCCCACTTGATGCAGCGGAAATAGGCCAGGAAATTCCGGTAATACCTGAAACAGCGGCTCCAACGACAACCGCGCCGAGTAGAGCTGCCCCACGTGGCGAAATTCCGTGCCGACTTCGACGTTGTTCGTCGAAAAATCAGTCGGATCATAGCCATTCCAGAAGCACCCGACCTCGGGCGCCGAAGGAAACACCTCTCGCAGGCGGTCTGCGTGCAGATCGGCGTTAACCACCAGGGCGCGTGCGCCGGAGATTACTCTCTTTTCCGCCAATCGGTCGAGCGGTCTGCGCCAGTTGAGGCCGCGGTCGACGCTGTGCGACCATGGATCTCCATAGTCGACAATGTGCGGGACACCATACTTTTTCGCGAGCTTCGTGCCCAGGATCGCACCGGAAAACGGCGCGACCAACGAGACCACCCGATCCGGTCGCCCCAGTTTAGGAATCACTGCCTGTGCCTGAAATACCCATTCGGACTGCCATTCGGGGAACAGCAGCCCATGCGCGATCCCCTTGAGCTTAGCCTTCCACTTGGGCGCCGGAGCTCCCGAATCCGACGTAGAACGAGCGCTTCCACGCAGCTGCGCCCTTCCGAAGGGGCCGAGCGGCACCTCCACGAGGTCTGACCCCACCAACTTCTTTAGGTTGAGCGTATCTTTTCCGGTGTTGACCGAAGTCAGCACCTGAACGCGGTGTCCGCGCCGAACCAACGCTTGGACCAGGTTCGCCAATCGGACCGCTCGGGGAGTGGACGTCGGTGGCGCATAATAGCTCACCAGCAGCACGTTCACAGGATCAACCAGGGGGTGTTGTCCCAGGAAATTCGGCGTTCGGCCTCGGATACGCTGTGAAATCCACCAATGGACAAGAGGTTTACTAGTTTCGAGCGCGCGCCGGCCAATCCCACATAGGACCGAAAGCGCCTCCGTTTTGACAGTCCCGGGAGCACCGGCTGCTCCGGATCAAAATCCCTCGGATGAAAGTAGGTCATCAGGTAGGGGGTACGCTTCGACCAGTGGTTTACTAGGAAGGAAGGAAGTAACCGGAAATACCCGCCCCCCGCGAACGCGATCCCACGCGACGCGAGCTCCCGTGTCGAAACCGGAAGCTCCTTCAAAACGCCGCTTCGCGTCTCGATTCGCGCGGGCCCTTGGCCCAGGCCCCCAAAACCTCCGTGGGCGTGCGCCGACGGAAACAGGGAACAATCGGTGGTGATCCCGCATTCGGCGAGGATCTCGAACGCCCACAGGGAGGAACGGGTGATCGAAAAACCCGGCGCGCGGTAGGCGGTCACTTTTTTGCCAATGGCCCCCTCGATCGCATCGATCGAACGCCTGAGATCGGCTCGAAAGGCGGCGGGATTGCTCTGGTGAACCAGATCGTGAGTGTCGGAGTGAGAGCCAATCTCGTGCCCGAAATCAGAGATTTTCTTCAACAAATCCGGATAGGTTCGCGCTGCCCAGCCCAAGGAGAAAAAGGTCGCCTGTACCCCCGCCTCCGCGAAGGTGTCCAACAGCAGGTCGGTATTTCTTCGGATTCGTTCGGGATAGTTTTCCCATTGCGCTGGATCGGACGACCCTCCGTATTCCAACAGGTGGAACCAGTCCTCGAGGTCCACCGTCAAAATCCGGGTGGGACGCGGATCAGAGGACATCGAAGTCCAGAAACTCAAAGCGGTGCGACGTCAGATAGTTGATGAGCGACGCTGCATTTTTGTCAGGTAAAACGCGGCAGATGTAGCTTAGTGGGCTCGGGCGAAACCGCTCCGGCACGGGAACTCCCCCCACAGGCGGTGGCCCAGAGCAGGCGTACAACAGGGGATCTTTGAGTCGGCTCAACGACGAGCGCGCAGGAACATGCCCCAAAGCTTGCCAATGCTCAGAAGGCATGGAATGCGTCAGAACTCCATGCACCGTCGCCCCTTTGTGGACGATCACCCGATGCAAAGAGCGGGTCGTCTCATCCTTCGCAAATCTTCCGCCGGGCCGCTGCGCCCGCCATGCCGCAAACGCGGGGTCCGCGGCTAAGGTTCGGTCTGGCCCCTCAAAAGCCTTCGTCCACGGTGGATAAAACCGAAGTGAAAGCCGTCCCAACGAATAAAACCCTAACGAACCTACAAATCCAGGTGTGCTGGCAGCATTCGCAACTCCCAACACGACTGAGCTCTGCTGCTGTTCCAGGTATTCATAGAGCTTTCGAGCGGTTGCCTTAAATAAGCCTTTGCCCTGCGCATCCGGGTGGACCGCTGTGTTCAGTGAGAGAAGTACCTTGAACGCCGAGAATCGCTCATCAGCCAACGGTGGCAGCGGTAACACCGCATAATGTCCCACCAACCGTCCTTCTTCGGTGCGCGCATTGACGTAGAGCGCAGGGCCGCAGGGATTATGAAGGTACTGCCAGGGAAGTTCTTCCGACCAGGCGCGATCCGTGGGAAAGGTCGCACGCAACAGATCCGCAATCTCCGGAAGATCGGCGGCAGTGGCGGCACCTGGAGGATCGAGGTGAACATTCATCGGTACAGCATACCCCGCGTTTGGCGAATGCGGCTGCGATAGTCAAGCGACATTACTAACTGGGCGCCTCCCCTACGGGGCCGGTCTCCTTCGGGCTCGGCGTTCCGCCTCGGCTCTCGCTGCGCGAGGAGCCGCTTCGCGCCCTCCGTCCCCCTGGCGCACTCAGCGCCTCGGCGATCACCAACACCACCGCTTGAAACGCCGGCTCGGCGGTGGTGGGAACCGCCCAGTGAATCTCCAATTTTCCGTTTTCCTCTTCGCCCGCCCAGAGATCTGCACGAAAAATGGCGGGGGAGTCGGCTTCTGCGCCGGTCCACTCTTGGCGGAGGCCAGCGCGTTCCACGATCAAACGGGAAATGCCAAGGTCGGCGGCGGATTCGGTCAGTAGCGTCCAGACGTCTGCAGGGGTCGAAGTGCGGTGTAGCGCACTTCGTAGAGGTTGCACCTGGGCTACGGCGGCGGCCAGTTGGTTGGCCCAGACGGGGGGGATGTCGACCCGCGCTCGATAAATCAGCTCCCGATATCCCAATTTGTGCACCGCAAAGGCGATCAGCACCACGACGATGGCGAGTACCAGGGCGGCGATGGAGTCATTTTGAAACACGAAACTCAACGCCAACAATTCGAGAACCGCGGCGGTTCCGAGCAGCACACCGACCGACTGCCTCTGGCTTAGGCCACTTCGAAGCAGAAGGTGGTGAACATGATGCTGATCCGCCGAAAAAATCGGACGCCGCATGAGCAGGCGTCGAATGACAGTCATCGTCAGATCGAAGATCGGAAGGCCCAATACGAGCATCGCCGACAGAATCGACGCAAACGCCGAGGACTTTTGGTTGGAGTGGATCGCGATCAAACCTAGGCTAAACCCGAGGAAAAGGCTGCCCGCGTCACCCAGAAAGATGCTCGCCGGATTGAGGTTGAACACCAGAAAACCGAGGGTTGCTCCCACCAAAGCTGCGAGGATCACCGCAGCTGCCGCGTTACCTTGGAAAAGCGACATCAAAAAGAGCGTTCCGCCGCCGAGAACGACCACTCCGCCGGCCAGCCCGTCCATGCCGTCAATGAGGTTGACGGCATTGGTCACCAAAACCATCCAAAACACGGTGATTGGAAGTGCCCAATACCCGAGGTGCAGCATCCCGACAAATGGCAGTTGGACCGCGTCAATTTGAATACCGCACGCGAACACAAAGCCGCCGGCTGCGATCTGCGCCATCAGCTTGACCACCGGCCGCAAACCCCGGAAGTCGTCGACCAAGCCGACCAGAAACATGAGGCCGCCGCCACTGGCAAGGGCGAGCCACAAGGTTGGATCGTCGAAGACCGAGGAGTAGTTCGGATTATTGTATAGGAACAATCCCGCTAAAGGGGCCAGGAACCCAAGGACCACGGCGAGGCCGCCGAGCCGCGGGGTGGGGCGCACATGAATCTTCCGATTGCCGGGTTGATCGTACCATCCGTACTTGATCGCCAGATCGCGGACCGCTCGGGTCAGGACCATGCCGACGAGCAAGCTGATGGCGAAGGCGACAACGCTTGTGCGCAAGCGGATCCTCGGGGATGCCCCCCAAGATAGCCGTCCGATGCGGGAACTTCAACACTTACCGGTGCCGGAGCCGGACAATCGTTTCGTCTAGGATAAACCGGGAGAACTTCAGGTTTTCGACCAGCCGGGGCAGGAGGCGGCGGGGCTCTTGTGCCACCCTCCACGTCCATTCCAGGCCGGCGCGGCGCAACCACAGTGGAGCGCGCGGGTAGATCCCCGCCAATACGTCGAACGCACCGCCGACACCCAGCACGAACGGGACCGCCAGACGCTCGCGATGCCTCGATACAAACTCCTCTTTCTTGGGCGAGGAGATGGCGATCAACAGAATGTCCGCCTGTGAGGCCACGATGTCGTCGACGATGCTGTTCTCGTCCTCGGAGGAGAAATAGCCGTTTCTTTGCCCGACAATCTGCAAGGCCGGGTAAGTGGTCTTCAATTGTAAAGACGCTTTACTAAGTGCTTCCTCCTTGGCTCCGAGGAGGTAGATCCGATATTTTTTATGTTCGGCGACCGCCATCAGCGCGATCATCAGATCGATGGAGGAGACCCGTTCCGGGAGCGGGTCCCCAAAACAGCGGCTCAACCATACCAACGGCTGCCCGTCCGCGGTGAGTTGGTCACTTTCGAGCAGGGTGCGCGCAAACGTGGGGTCACGCTTCATTTTCATCAATTGGTCGAAGTTGACCGCCGCGCTTTGATAGGTGCGATCCCGCTGTGCAATCCAGGTTTCGACCTGGGCTACCGCCTGTTGGGTGTCGAGGCGATCGATTCGGCATCCGAACAGCCAGACCGGCTCGGGGTTCACAGACACCTCCGCCAGATTTGGCCGAGTTGTGCGGCGCATCGATCGCGATCGAAAGTCTTTTTGGCGTGTGCTCGGGCGGCGTCGCCCCACTGTTGCGCTTGCCCTGGCCGTAGCAACTCTCGGATGGCTTGCTCCAGTTCCTGCGTCGAACGCGCGGAATGCAACCTACCGGTGACGCCGTCGATCACCGCTTCGGGGATGCCGTGAAGGCGACTGGCGATCGAAGCCCGGCCTGCGGCGGCAGCTTCAATCAGGCAGATGGGCATGCCTTCAAACCGACTCGGAAGAACCACCGCCCACGCTTGTGCGATCCATTGAAGTTTTGCCGGCCCATCCAACCATCCTGGAAGCTCGACCGCATGTCCGATGCCGAGGTCGTAAATCTGACGTTTTAGTCGCTCGGACTCTCCAACCCCTCCGAGGATCAGCCGGAGATCCGGATGATCGCGGAGCAGGGAGGGCATGACCGACACCAAGTCGAAAACGCCCTTGGCCTCGATCAAATGCCCAAGAAAGAGCAAGGTTGGCGGGAGGTGGGGGTCGAAGTCCGGCACCGAGAAAGCCGCCGGATCGACGGGATTGTACAGGACTTCGCACGAAATCCAAGGTTCCAGGTCTCGACGCGTTTGTTCGGATACGGCGATTCGCGCCGTGGCATTGTTCATCATCGCGACGGCCACGGAAGAGATTCCGGGCGTTTGAAAGCGGATTTGGTGATGCAGGGAGGAGTGCAGGTGAAGCACCACGGGAATACCGAGGGCCCGCGCTTGTTGGGCGAACCCCTGCTTTCGAACGAAGGAAAGGTGGTTGGCGCCGATGTGAAGGTGCACCAAATCCGGAGGCGATCGAAGCTCTCGAAGAAAGCGTGCTTCGGTCCGCGCGGCGTGCGCGAGCTTTCGAAGGCGGTTTCCGCCTCCCACCGTAGAAAAATACCGTATGTCGGCGCCATGCGCGGAGGAAGCAAGGATCTGGCGGGCAACTTCCGCCATTCCGCCTTGTCCTTCGAGACTCGGGCCGAACATCCACACCTTCATGGCGTCATGCCGCCGGCAGCATACCACCTAATGGTGCGTTCTAGCTCTTCTTCGAGCGATCGCATCGCGACCCAACCCAATTGGTCGCGCGCACGCGAGGGATCCGACAGCGATTCGCGTACATCGCCGGTTCGCGGGGGGTGATGCTCGCGGGTACAAGGGAGGTCCAACACCCTCTCGACAGCGGACGCGAGCTCCAAAACACTGTACGAACGCCCAGTCCCGATGTTAAATACGCGGTCGGTGGGCGCTTCGCAGAGGGCCGCTTGGACGTTGGCGGCGGCGACATCTTCGACGGAAACGAAATCCCGAGTTTGTAAGCCGTCTCCGTGAATGATCAGCCGGCGTTGCTGGATCGCTTGGGCGATGAAGATGGGAAGCACACCAGAGTATGGGTTCTCCGGGGCTTGTCGCGTACCGATCACATTGAAGTACCGAAGTCCGACCGTCGGCAGGCCGAGGGCTGCAAAAGTATGGGCATAAATTTCATTCGCGTATTTTGACGCCGCATATGGGCTGACGGTCTCGAGGCGGTCGTTCTCCCGCGATGGCAAGGTGGGGTTTGGGCCGTATACTGAGGCGCTGGAGGCGAATACTAGGCGTTTCACGCCGAGTTTCCGCGCGGTCTGCATGACGACCACAGTGCCGTGGACGTTGATCCGGTCGAAAGCGATCGGATCCGCGCACGATGCGCCAACCCCGGGCCGCGCCGCGAGATGGATCACATGGGAGCATCCCTCCATCGCGGAAGAAACCGCATCTGGATCGGTGATGCAGCCGCGGATCACGCGCGCCTGGGGGTAGAGAAATTCCGGTCGGCCCGTCGAGAAATCGTCGAGAATGCTCACGGAAATACCACGGCGAACCAGCTCATCCACCGTGTGGGAGCCGATAAATCCGGCACCGCCGGTGACCAAAAAGTTCATGCAGCGCTCATGGCGGGCGTGGTGGAAGCGGCCAGGCGTTGGTGCCCGGACGCCAGCTTTAGCGACTCTGCGAAAAGAACTCCAACCAACGCCCAAAGAAACCAGCTGATGTTGATGCGGCTGACGTAGGAGTTACTGGAAAAGTTGGTGATCGTGACGTGAAATTGGAGCGCGATCATCATGTTGGCGAAGGATCGAAGCCAAGGATCCGCGGCTCGTTGACGCACCCGCCAAGCGTGTAACAGCACCAGTCCTTGAAACCAAAGGTAGCAAGCGACGGAAACCACGCCGGTGGAGCAAAGCAGGGTGAGATAGTCGTTGTGGGCATCGAGCCGACCGGTGGGACCGAGGATGACTTGGCCGCCGAGCCCACGGCCAAACACTTGGTACACCGCGGGTTGATTGAGATAGTTGGTCATGGTGCGCGTCCACATGAACACACGGCCGGAGCCGACGTCGTCGGTGCTCTTGTTGCCGACCTCGCCAAACAACCGGCCGATATCGCCGAATCGGTCCATGAACACGGTGTTGGTGGTGAACACGATCGCGCCGACGGCGACGGTGGTGACCAACAGGGTGAAACGACCTTCCAAAAGCAGCCAGATGGGCAGAAAAACGATCATTCCGAGGATCGGATTGCGCACGTACGTATAATATAGGAATATTATGCAGCCGATGGTGTAGATCCACAGCAGAATGCGTACCCGCCAGTCCTTGGTTTGGAAGAGATACAGGGCACCAAAGCCGGCGAAAAGTGCCATACTGTGCGCATTGTCGTGCGAGGACATATATCCGCCGTCGAGCCGGTAGTATCCTTGGACCAGCTCGGGAAGGTACCCAATATATAGGTACCAAGCAGCGATTCCCCAGGGGACCAAACTGGTGAGGAACAGGGAAAGCACCAAAGCGCGGCGAAGCTGCGGTGTGTCCAAGCAGGCCGCCACCGTAAACATGACGATGATCGGGCTTACCATGCGAACCGCGATCTCCGCGGCATCGCGGACGTCGCCCGCGACCAAGCCTGCGATGAGGGTAACGGCGACAAAGGGGACCGACGCCGTAAAATAAGGATTGTTTTGAACTTTTCGGAAGGACACCACCATCAGCACGGTAACGAGCAGGGTGGCCACACCGCTATACAATTCCAGAATATTGAGGCCGAGAATGTCTCCCTTGACCCACCAGAACATGTCGATGAGGGTGCGGGCGCTCAACAGCAGGATCAGGCCCACCGCGGGAAAGCGGGTGAACGCGAAACCGATAAACGCCATGGGGATCATGGCCAGCAAAAGTTCGGGAGAACGATGTAAAAGGGGCGTGCAGACGATGAGTCCGACCGCGATGATCGCGAGTTCGATGAACGAAGGTTGCCACGGTGAACGTTCGAGCAGCCGCGACAGCCATGGAGCGATCATTTCGCGCTCATGGTGAGGTTCGACCGATGCATCTACGGGGCCTTCGGCTCGGCCGGGGTGTTTTGATAGTACGAGTAGTCGGCATAGCTGTAGTAGTAGCTGTAGCCGTTCTGCTCGGTATTGACTTTGTTGACGATTGTCCCCAACAATGCGGGATTCACCTCACGGAGGCGGTCGCAACAAATGCGCGCGAGAGCACCGGTGGTTCCTCCGGCTTCGATGACGAACACCGCGGCGTCGCAGATCGAAGCGAGCACGAGGGCGTCGGATACGACGTTCACCGGAGGGGAGTCGATGAGAATGAAGTCGTAATCCTTGATTCCATCGATGAACGCGCGGAAACGCTCCATGCTCAGCAGCTCAGAAGGATTGGACGGAGAGGGGCCGGTCACCAGGACATGCAGGCCGGGAACGTGCGTTCGCTGTACCGCATCCGCGAGAGACATCGTCCCCGACAACACATCTGCGAGCCCGGCTTCATTGGGGACGTGAAAACGCTGATGCAACGTTGGTCGGCGTAAATCGCCGTCGATCGCGAGTACCCGGTTGCCCGCCATCGCCATGATGGTGGAGAGGTTTGCGGAAATGAACGATTTGCCCTCACGCGGTGCTGCGCTGGTCACCAACAGCGTGTGGATCGGACGCTGGTTTGGGCTTCGAAGCAGGAGATTTGTGCGTATGGTGCGCATGCACTCGGCGACGTTGGAGCGGGGTAGCGCGTGAACGATCACATCCGCATCGACGGCGCTGCGCACTGCGCTTAGCTGATCTCGACTTAACATGGGGACAACCCCGAGAAGGGGGACGCCGGTCGCGGTTTCCACGTCCTCGCGGCTTTGAATGGTGGAGTCGAGATATTCGATGATCAAAGCGAGCAATGCGCCGCCAAAGATGCCAAACAACAGCGCGCCGAGCACATTGAGCAATACCTTCGGTCGAACCGGCCGAGTCCCGGGGACCGCGTCGTCGATGGGGTGAATGTTGCTCGCTTGAAGGACCTGCGAAAGCCCAACTTCTGCGACGCGGATGTCGATGTCTTTAAAGAACTGCTCGTTTCGAGTGGCTTCACCGGTGAGCATCTTCAAAGCAATCAGATCCTCGCCGAGGAGATCCATCTCTTTTTTGACTCGTTCGAGCTCCGCAAACAGCTGCTGCTCTTCAACTTGGATCAACTCGAGCGAGGCCTTTTGCCCCTTCACGATCGTGTCGACTTGGTCGCGGATCTGGCGTTCCAACTGGGCCACTTCCTGATCGACGCGATCTCGCTCCGGAAACCCGGGTTTGTATTTTGCTTGAATCTTGTCCTGCTCCTGCAGGGCCGTTTGATGGGTTTGAAGCAGATCCTCGAGAGTGGGACTCTCATGTGCCAGGTGGTTGGCTAGCGCGAGTCCGCCAGCGTTTTTAAGACGTTGAAGCTCGGATTGAGCGGATTCTGCAATGACTCGTCGGGTATGGGCGTCGCTCCACGCGGCTTGGAGGCTTTCGAGTGTTTCGGTCGTGGCACTCTGAGTGCCCTCGGCGAAGACGATCCCCTTGGAAGCGCGAAATTCCTGCACCTTTTCCGCGGACTTGAGTTGCTCGAGCCGATAACGTTCGCGTTCCTCGTTGAGCCATTTGAGCGCTTCTTTCGAGGACTCCAGCGAACGTTCAAGGTTCATGGCCATGTACGCTTCGACTACGGTATTGGCGTACAACGCAGCCAATTCCGGATCGGGGTGCTCGATCACCACATGCACCAGGTGCGTATCGGGCTCGGGCTTGATCGTAAGGTAGGAACGCAACAATGCGGCGGGTTGCTCCTCTCCCTCGAACTCCTTGACGGGAATATAGGGGAGGCCCTTTTGGAGGCGAGCACTCTGGGTTTTGAGCCGGCGGATGGCCTCGGTCAATACCCGATCGCTCTTCATGATGTCGTATTGTGTTTCGTAATATTGTGGGATCTGCCCAAGTAATTGCGGGACAAGTTCAGACACCTGCCGCATGTCCATGATCATGGGCGCTTTCGGGCTGATTTCGATCGTGGCCGTTGCCGAGTAGTATTTGGTGGAGGTCAGCGAGGAGACCAACACCGTGAGCGTGAGCAACGCAGTAAAAGCGGCGATGGTCCATTTTCGACGAACCAGCAGGCGCCCGTATCGCAGGAGTGGCGCTTCAAGAGACTGGTTCGACGCATTTTCCACAGGCAATCCGATGGGAGGGGCCGGTCGGTTGAGATATGCCGATCGAAGCCGCTGCGGTAGGAAGGTATCCGATGCCGTCTAAGACTTCATCTGATTTTGCCCGCCGGCCCCGCGCCAAGGATGCGCTTCCTGGAGCGCTGTTGGTGGCCGCCTTCCCGGCGATGACGCTCCTGTTGGGCGGCGTTCACGATGTGGTGAAAGTGGGGTTTGGGGTCTGGTTGTTGATTGTTGGCGCGTCGATGCTGTGGACATTGCCGGCGGCTCTCGACTTGTCCGCTCCGGTCCGACGGTTGGTTTGGATGGCGGCGATCGCAAGCTTAGGGGCTCTCTTAGGGCTGATACCGGTGTCGTCGGGCGTGAGAGGCGTGCTTCAACCGGGATTGGCGCCTGTGGTTGAGTTGGGGCTCGCGCAGTCGCACGGCCTGCATCCGGTGGCGGTCGATCCACAGGGTGCGCTGATGGGCATTTCGTGGCTGCTTTCTTTGGTGATCGGCGGTGTCGCGGTGGCGGCGACCGCTCACACCGTGCGCCGGGCGCGACGAAACGGAATGATCTTGCTGGGAACTGGAGTAGTCCTGGTTCTGCTCGAGGTCCTGCAGCGCGGTTTGGGGTTAACGGGGGTGTTGGGCACGGGCTTCGGCGAGCAAACAGATCCCTTTGGCACTCTCATTTACCGCAATGCAGGTGCGTTGTTGGTTGCGGTGTTGGTTCCGTTTGGGATGGCCTTCGCCTGGGAAAACCAGATCAGGAAGAAGGTTTTTCCAATCGCTGCGGTGTTTGTCTTGATCTTGGGCACATGGATGGCGGAAAGCCGGGGTGCGGTACTCGTTTTGGTCGCTTGTTTGAGCGTTTGGGCGAACCTCATGTGGCCGTTTCTTCGCCGCCCTTCTTTGGGAGCCTCTTTGGTCGCGGCGGTGGGGGTGGGGATTTTGGGGCCAACTCAAGCGCTGGAGGCGTTCACGCGGTTGATTCGTCCTGGTTTCTGGGGTGAGGCGGATCTGCTCGGCGATCGGACCGAGCTGTTTGCTGCAGCGTGGCGGTTGATCGTCAGCTCGCCGTGCTTGGGCGTTGGCGTGGGTGGATTTGGGGAGGCCCACCGATGGGCGAAAACGGATCCGAGTTTTGTGCATTCGACACATGCGCACAGCGAACCTCTACAAGTGTTGGCTGAGCAAGGGGTTCTTTTTGGCGGCTTGTGGTGGGTGACCGCAGCAGTGGCGATGGTGATCCTCTTTCGAGGCTGGAAATCTGCTTCGGACGAGGTACGGCCGTGGTTGGCGGCGTGCATTGCATGTTCTCTCGGAATTCTGTTGGGCTCGATGTTCGATTTTCCGCTTCGCCATGGGGCTCTGGCGTGGTTGTGGGCGCTGTCGTTGGGGCAGGGCCTCGCACTGACTCAGGCGTCGGTGAACGCGTCGGTACGCCGAAGTGCGCGACCGCTGGTGGTTTTATTGGGTCTGCCTGCGATCGGTCTGCTGTTGGGGGCGGCGGCGGCATCCGTGCAGCCTGGCGGAACGTGGAGTTCGCACGCACAGACGGTACGGATTGCGCAGCAGGCTACCAAAGAGCATCGCCCCGACGCCGAGAATTGGTGGCGTCTGGCTTTGGGGCAGCAGCCGTTGTCAGCTCCTTCGATGTTGGGGTTAGCGGAGGTGATGTGGCGGGAGGGATACCTTCCGGAGGCCCGTGAGCGGGCGCTGGACGCGCGGGTGCTGGATCCCACGTCCGTGCCGGCGGCGTTGGTGTTGGCGAGGCTGGAGGGGCTGCTGGGCCATTCCAATGAGGCGGCGGCCGCATGGTCGGCGTTGTTCGAATTGCAGCCTCCCCCTGACGCCGATGTCGACGCATGGCTGCGGGAGGCCGCAAAGTCAGGTGAAATGCCGTTTGCTACGGCGTTGGCCATTTCTCCGCACCGGGAGGATCTGGCTTGCCGGATGGCGAAAGTGGTGGAAGACTTGGGGGATCGAACAGGTGCCGAGCTGCTGTATGAGTCGGCGGCGACGGACACGCTCGCGTGCCGGTGGTATTTTGGACGCCGGCTGAATGCTTGGGCGCGCTATGATGAGGCGTTTGAACTCATGAATGGCTTAAGCCAAAACTGCGAAGTGGATTGGATTCGCGGTGTTGCGTTGCGTGGATTGCACCGCGGGAAAGAAGCCATCATTCCTCTTGAAAGGGTGTTTTCGCAGTGCTCGGAGTCCTTCCCGTCGGTCCAAGCGGAGTTGGCGTTGGCAATGCTCGATACCTCGGATTCTCAAGGTTTACCCATGTTGGAAGCGATGTTGATCCGTTATCCGGAGCAGGACGGTTGGCGGCGGCGACTGATCGACGAATTCGATCGTCGTGGCCGAGAAGGCCAGGTTACCCCTCATTTGCGCGTCTTGGTGGACAGCGGGAGTGCAACGGAGGCGGAGCGAGAGCGTTTCTTGCGGGTGGCGCACACGCCCTGACTGCGCTCCACACGTGAGATACCAGGGTTGTGGGGGAGAGATGTCCGATCCGAGAAATGCCGTGATTTACCGGATTCACGACGCCGCCTTGGAACAGGCGGTGCGTCGGTACGGCGGCGGGCGGTTGATCGACATCGGATGTGGAAAAAAGCCGTATAAAGCCCTCTTGCAGCGTCACATCAAAGAGCATGTTGGCGTGGACCGGGCGGGCGGACTCCACGGAATGGATGCGGTGGATCTGGTCGGCACCGCCTACGAGATCCCCGCTCCAGACGCCTCCTTTGATACGGCAATGTGTACCGCCGTGTTGGAACATTTGGAAGAGCCGTCGGAAGCGCTCGCCGAGTGTTTTCGGGTGCTGAAATCGGATGGTTATGCGATTTATTCGGTGCCTTTCATTTGGCATCTTCACGAAGAACCGCGAGACTTTTACCGTTATTCGAAATACGGACTCCGGTATCTGTTTGAAAAAGCGGGTTTTGAAGTCGTGGAACTCAAGGCGCTCTCGGGTTTTTGGGTGACCTTCGGAACCCTGTTTTTGTACAATCTGTACCGGTTCAACCGAGGACCGATCCGGCGCTGGCACGCGCTCGATCCGATGGGAAGGGCGCTTGGCGAGGTAGCTCACGGTTTAGACCGCCTGGATCGCACCGAACAGTGGACTTGGATGTATTTGGTGGTGGCGAGAAAACCATGACCAAGGCGCGGGTGGTGCTGTTTGTAGGGGAACGTTCAGCGTACGGCGCTGCGCATTTGCGGCCGCTGCTCGAGCATTTTGATGTAATAGGGTTGGTTTGGGCCGATGACGCCCGGTGGCGGCGGTTTCAGGAGCAGGTGCACGGGCCGGTTCGGGCGGGGTGGCGTCCTCGTCGAAAGTCCTCGCCTAAGCTTGATATTCCGTCGAGTCTGCCGCAATGGCGGGTGAATGACGTGCATCAAGCGGATCTGTTGGTGGAACTTCGGCGGCTGCGCCCGGAATATTGTATTTCTGCAGCATATCCGCAGATTTTTCGGCGACCGGTGTTGGAGTTGGCTCCGGGAGGGGTGATCAATTTTCACCCCTCGGTGCTACCAGCGTTTAGAGGGGCGCACCCACATTTTTGGACGATCGCGAAGAATGCCACGGAGAGTGGAGTCACGGCGCATCAGATGACGGAAGCCATCGATGAAGGCGACATTTATGTCCAACGAAGCTTCCCCATCTCAGAATGGACGTATTCCGAGCTCTACCAGCGGTTGTTGGCGGAGACTCCGCTGTTGGTCGACGATCTTGCCCGAGCGATCCGAGAAAACAAACCATTAGTCCCTCAGGAGGCGGCTAAGGCGAGCCTGTATTTTGGCGATCGCGACCTCGACCATCGGTTGGCTTGGGAAACGGCACGGGTTTCGGAGTTGCGGGCGTTGGTTCGTACCCATCGGGCGTTTACGACCTGGCGGGGGCGGCGATTCGGGGTGCAGGAAGCTGAGGATGCGGGTGTTCGAAAGGGGTTTTTAGCCGGAAGACCAGGGGTGGTTCTCGCGCTGGAGCCGGGAGGCCCCGTCGTGGCCGCAGTCGATGGAAGCCTTCGGCTAAAAGTGGTCCGCTGGGCTGGGGTTTCATGGAGTGGGGCGCGAGCGGCCCGTTGGGCGGGGCTGCGCGTTGGCGACGGTCTGGTATGAACACGGAGGAAAAAGAGGGCTCGCAAACCCCGGGGGGAGAGCCTCTGTCGCAGCAGGCCGCGAGAGGGTACCGTTGGAGTGCCGTGTCTTCGGCAGGCATCACCGCGATTCAGGTGGTTCAAATACTGATTCTGCCGAGATTGATTCTGCCGGCGGAGTACGGGATGGCGAGCGCTGCGCAGATGGTTTCGGGTTTTGCCCTGGCGTTTGCCGACCTCGGAATGAGCGCCATGGTGATTCGTCGACGTGATGCCACGCGAGAACAGTTGTCTCGGTTGTACCTTATTAACTTTGTGGCAGGGATCGTTGCGACGGTATTGGTCGTTTTGTCCGGGCCGGCATTGGCTTGGTATTTCGAAGAGGATCGGCTCCGGACCTTGGTGTGGTGGGTCGCTTTGCCGTTGGTGATTGCGCCGTTAGGACAACAGTTTGGCCTGTTGTTTCAGCGCGAACTGCGGTTTCAGTTTCTTGCGAGCATCGACATTACGGCAACAGCGGCGGGGTTTCTGGTGGCGCTTGGCGCGGCGATGCAGGGATACAGCGCAGAAGCACTGCTTTGGGGACCACTGACGACAGTGACGGTGCGGTCGGTGGTCCTGGCGATCACCGGCGTAAAGCGATGGCCGTTGAAGTTTACGGCGGGAAAGGTAGATCTTTCGGGCTTCCTCTCGTTTGGCGCGTTTCAAGTGGGCGAGCGCATGATCAATTTCATGACGTCGCGCGCGGATCAATTCGTGATCGGTGGCGCACTTGGATCGCGGAGTTTAGGCCATTTTAACCTAGCCTATCAGTATTCCATGCTCCCGCTTGGCCGGGTGAACAGCACGCTGAACGTGGTGGCGTTTCCGGTTTTTGCGCGTTTGCAACACGATCGTGAGGCCATTCGCGATCGGTACCTTGAGCTGATGGGCGTGATTATGCTGATCAACGCCCCTTTGATGAGCGGTTTGGCGGCAGTCGCCCGTCACGCGGTACCGGTTCTGGCGGGGAATGGTTGGGAAGAGACGGTGCTTCCTCTGATGTGGCTGTGCATGGCCGCCATGGTGCGTTCGCACGCGAACCCCGTGGGCGCTCTTTTGGCGGCAAGAGGTAGAGCAGATCTTGGTTTTTACTGGAACGTGGTTTTGTTTTTTGTTGAGGTGCCCGTGGTGATCATCGCCGCGAGTTTCGGCGACCTGTCGCTGGTGGCCGCTTCCTCCTTTGTTTTGCAAGTGTTGTATGCGCCGCTCAACTATTGGTTCTTGGTACGGCCGAATACAGGACCCTGCCTTCGAAGCTATGTTTGGGCCATCGCGCGGCCGGGTGCCGCGGCACTGTGCATGGGGTTGGCGGTCGCGGCCGCAGATCGGTGGCTTTTGGACGGATTCGGGCACATTTTTGCGCTGGTCGTGCTCGTAACCATGGGTGTGTTGCTGTATACCGGCCTTATTTTGTTGTTCTTGCCCGACAGCGCACGAAGGGCGCGACAGCTGCTGCTTGGCCGTTGACGGAGGGGGATGCCTCGCGTAAGACTGGGCAGGGCGTTGGCGAATCAATCCAGGATCTAGCGATGAAGGGCATTTTGTTGGCGGGTGGGGCGGGAACGAGACTGCACCCGGTCACCCGGGTCGTCAGTAAGCAGTTGCTGCCTGTGTACGACAAGCCGATGATTTATTATCCAGTTAGTACCTTGATGTTGGCCGGCATTCGAGAAGTCTTGCTAATCTCGACCCCCCACGATCTACCGTTGTTTCGTCGCCTGTTCGGCGATGGTTCGGCATTGGGAATGTCGTTTTCCTATGCAGAGCAGCCGCGTCCCGAAGGCCTGGCACAGGCCTTCCTGATTGGTCGGGATTTTGTTGCGGGTAAGCCAAGTTGTTTGGCGCTGGGTGACAACATCTTTTTTGGAAACGAATTGGGTTCGATGGTGAAAAGGGCCGCATCCATTACGG
>SXGS01035606.1_pt1 | contig 18170 bp, 15 predicted proteins | sample 3174681 | NCBI WGS metagenome assembly SXGS01 (sample SAMN11356861, study PRJNA531348) | freshwater metagenome | isolation source: freshwater sample F1-80 | place: China: Fuxian Lake, Yuxi | collected 2017-12-25 | reverse complement strand
GGCTGGTTCGGCTTCAACGCGGGATCGGCACTGGCCGCCAACGGGCTGGCGGCTGCGGTGTTCCTCAACACCCTGGTCGCCGGCTGCCTGGGCATGCTGGGCTGGCTCTCGGTGGAGCAGATCCGTGACGGCAAACCGACGACCTTCGGTGCGGCGTCGGGTGTGGTTGCCGGCCTGGTGGCGATCACCCCGTCATGCGGCACCGTCAATACGCTCGGGGCCGCGGTGGTCGGCCTGGTTGCCGGGATCGTGTGTTCTTTCGCGATCGGACTGAAGTTCCGGCTCAACTATGACGATTCGCTCGACGTGGTCGGGGTGCATTTCGTGGGCGGCGTCGTCGGCGTGCTGCTGATCGGTTTTCTCGCCACCGAGGTGATGACCGGCGGGCCGCAGGGACTGCTGTTCGGCGGTGGATTGGCCCAACTCGGGAAGCAGGCACTGGGTATGGTCGCGGTCGCCGGGTACGCCTTCACCGTCAGCTTCCTGCTGGCGAAGCTCATCGACCGGTTCATGGGCTTCCGGTTGAGCCCGGAGGACGAGGCCAGCGGCGTGGATTTCACCCAGCACGCCGAAACCGCTTACGCCGAAGGCGTCTACGGACACCAACAGCTACGCCGTCCACTGTTCGGTGACCGCGACGCCCTGCGCCGTCCGGAGGACGCCGGAGAAGACTGAGGCCGGAGGCGCTCGCTCGGTACCATTCCGCGCATGCCGTTGGCCAGTGGTGACGTGTTCGCCGGCTTCGAGATTCTGCGCCCGCTGGGCTTCGGCGGGATGGGCGAGGTCTACCTCGTGGCCCACCCCCGGTTGCCGCGCCGGGATGCGCTGAAGATCCTGCCGGCCGAGATGTCGGCCGACGGTGAGTTCAGGGCCCGTTTCAACCGTGAGGCCGAGTTGGCCGCCACCCTCTACAACCCGCACATCGTGGGCATCCACGACCGCGGGGAATGGGGCGGCCAACTGTGGATTTCGATGGACTACATCGATGGACCGGACGCCGGGCGACTGCTTCGTGAGCAGTACCCCGGTGGGATTCCGCCCATGGAGGTCGTCGATATCGTCGCGGCCGTCGCCGACGCCCTCGATTACGCCCACTCCCGCGGTCTGCTTCATCGCGATATCAAGCCGCCCAACATCCTGCTGACCCACCCGGAACGCGGCCGCCGCCGAGTTCTGTTGGGGGATTTCGGGATTGCCCGTAACGCTGCCGAGGTCAACGGCCTGACCGACACCAATGTCACATTGGGCACCGTCAACTACGCCTCCCCCGAACAGCTGATGGGTGCGCCGATCGACGGTCGCGCCGACCAGTACGCGCTGGCGGCCACCGCCTATCACCTGCTGGCCGGCTCGCCGATGTTCGGGGCGTCCAACCCCGCGGTGGTGATAGGCCACCACCTCAACGCGCCGCCGCCGCGCCTTGCGCAGTACCGGCCCGCTCTGGCCTCGTTGGATCCCGTTCTCGCCCGGGCACTGGCAAAGAATCCGGCCGACCGTTATCCCAGCTGCACGGATTTCGCCGCCGCGTTGCGCCGTGCCGCCGAGTCGGGAGGCCGGCCGCCGGGCGGACAGCACCTGGCCGCCCCCTCCGTCGCAGCGAGTCCGGTCCCCGGGGCCGAGCCCCGAGAGCAGCGCACCGCCGTCCTGTCCACGGGCTATCCCGATGAGCTCGCCGATGACCCTCCGGTTTCCGCCGCCCGGCCGTCGCGGTGGCCGTGGGCGCTCGCCGGTATCGCGCTGGCGGTGATCCTGGCCGGCGTTGTGCTCGCGGTCTGGCCGTCCCGGCAACGGCCCGTCTCCGCGCCGTCAACGACGAGTTCGCGTCCTGCGGTGACGTCGACGACCGTCGCGCCGACGACGTCGACGGGCACATCCACCGCGACCGCGGTGCCCGCGGTGGTCAGCTTTGAGGCGATGCGGGATCTGGTCTCCGGCTTCTACGCGGATCTTCCCGGTAATGCCCGAACGGCCTGGGACGATCTGGACACGCATTATCAGCAGCGCAACGGGATCGATGACTATCTGGGTTTCTGGTCGGGCATCGAATCGGTGTCGGTGTTGTCGATCACCCCGCGCGACGCCTCCAGCGTGATCGTCACCCTCCGTTACGTCGTGCGCGGCGGCGGAATCGACACGGAGAATCGCTGGCTGAGCGTAGTACCCAAGGACGGCCGGCTGCTGATCTACGACTCCGAGCGGATCGGCCCGGCCTGAGTCCCTGAGTTCCCGAGCCCCTGAAGGTCAGCGCACCAGGTGCGGCCGGCAGAACGCGCACAGACCCGACCCGAGACTCGGGTAGCCGCATTCGGGGCAGATCCCCACCCGCGGCGAGGCGAACGTCCCATCGGACAGCCGGCGGTCCAGGTCGTTGAGCTGTCGGGCCAGGACCGTCAGGCGTGCGCTCAGACGTTCACGCTCACGCTGCAGGGTGGCCCGGTTTCCGGGCGTCTCGCCGCGACTGGCCCGGTGTCGGGGATGGCGGTGGCGCCAGTCCAAATCCGCGAGGTCGCGGTCCAGCCCGTCGAGTCGGGCCGCCAGCCCGCGCAGCAGGTGGGTCAGCTGTTCGCGCTCGGATTGCAGCTGGGTCAGATCCCCGGCCACGAAGGGGGCCGGGCGGGCGGGGAGGGGTAGCGCGGCTGCCGAACCGATCACCGCGTCTCCGTTCCCGGTTGTCCTCGGCGGGTCCCGACGAACCGCGCCCTCGGTAAGCTAGCAGCAGGCTGCGCGATCCGGGAAATATTCGCGTCACCGGTCGACCGCCCCCTTTCGCCGATTCGGCGCACGGGAGTGGTTGGCCCGGCCATCATTGACGCGGGGTGCGGTGATCCGGAGGGAATCGATCATGGATGTCAGCCGGATGGCATCACGGCTCCCGTCGGTCCCGCGTCCCCCTCTCGGACTGCCCGATCCGTTTCGCAGGATCCGCATCCCGCGTGACCTCGACGCGGTGACCGACGTCGGCGAGGAAGCTCCGCCCGCCGATGGCGACGTCACCTCCCGGCAGGTGGAGGCGATCTGGTCAGCAGTGCTCGACTGGTATCGCAGCGGCGTCCACCCGGCACTTCAAGTCTGCGTCCGCCGACATGGCGCGGTGGTGTTGAACCGGGCCATCGGTCACGCGCGCGGCCGGGGGCCCGGCGAGGGGCGCAACGCCGAACGGGTGCCCGTCAGCGTCGACACGCCGTTCTGCGTCTACTCGACCTCCAAGGCCATCACCGCGTTCCTCGTGCACAAGCTCAGCGAGCGCGGGTTGCTCGACATCGACGACCCCGTCGCCGATTACATACCCGGCTACGAGAAGAACCGGAAACACGAGATCACCATCGGGCACGTCCTGGCCCATCGGGCCGGAGTGCCGAACCTGCCGCGCAGTGCGCTGGACCTCGACCACCTCAATGACCGTGAGTTCCTGACCAACATCCTCATTGACGCCTCGCCCTTCGCGAGGCCCGGCCGCTACCTCGCCTACCACGCGGTGTCCGGTGGTTTCATCCTCGGCGAGATCGTCCACGCGGTCACCGGAAAGGACATTCGTCAGGTGGTGGCCGAGGAGTTCCTCGACCCTCTGGGGTTCCGCTGGACCAACTACGGCGTGGCACCCGGTGATGTCGATGCGGTCGCCCGCAACTACGTCACCGGCCCGCCCACCGCTCCACCGCTGTCGAACCTGCTGACCCGCGCGCTCGGCGTCGGCCTGGACACGCTGGTCGACCTCACCAACGACCCCCGCTTCCTCACCGGCATCGTGCCGGCCGCCAATACGGTGACCAACGCCTTCGAGTTGTCGAGGTTCTTCGAGGTCATGCGGCGCGGGGGAGAGTTGGACGGCGTGCGGGTGATCGAGACCGACACCATCCGCCGGGCGCTCGTCGAGCGATCCCATCTGGAGATCGACTTCTCGCTCGGATTCCCGACCAGGTTCTCTCAGGGGCTGATGCTCGGGGCGCGGGTGGTCAGCCTTTACGGTCTGGACACCCAGCACGCCTTCGGCCACCTGGGTTTCACCAACATGCTGGCGTGGGCCGATCCGGGTCGCGCGATCTCGGTCGCGGTGCTCAACAACGGCAAGCCGATCGTCTACCCCGAACTGCACTGCTTTCTCGGCACCATGCAGCGCATCACCGCGGAGATGCCGAAGGTTCCGAAGTCCGAACTGATGCTCTAAGCGACGGGCCGACTGCTGCCGCGCATCTCGATGAGCTGGAGCGCCTCGGTGACGGCGTCGTGAGCGCGGACCAGGGCGGCGGGCTCGGGATGGTTGGCGACCATCCATGCCAACAGTTCGGCGGTCTGGCTGAGCCGGATGTGGACCAGCGATTCGGCAAACTCAGGCGTCACGCGTTAAAGATACACGAGCAGCAAGATCATCCGCCGGGCGAGCATGTCGCAACGGCGCGTTCGGCCATTGGGGCGCAGTCCCGGATCGCATGTGAACGGGTGGACCCCCCGTCGGGATTGAATCGACGACCTTTCGCTCACCAACAACGCGCGTGAGCATCGGAGCTCTGGATACGATCCTGCCCAACGCTGGCCTTGGGGTAGTCATCTGGTCGGTCCGATGGCGTCCCGATGATGAACGGGAGTACGTCATGGGTTCCTCGAGAACACGTGCACCGGCACAGAAGGTCCCAGCCTCGTCCGCTGCGAAGTTGGTCGTGGGCCGGGTCGGTCTGCTCGCGGCCGCATTCGGCATCGGCGTGGCGACGCTGGCGTTCCCGGGCGCGGCAGCCGCCGAAGTCGGAGGATCACCAGGGGCGAGTGGGGCTGATCAGCCCACCGTCGATCGGGTTCCGGCGCAGCGCTCGCGGGTGGCCGCGCGGCCGTCCACCCGCCAGCGTGGGGCGGCGCCGAGCACTAGTGCGGCCACACCCGGTCCCCGTCGGGGTGCGGCAGCGGCGCGACGGACTCCGTTGGTATCCGGTGCTGTTGTGGGTCTGAGTGCCGGGCATCGTGCGGCGAATTCCGACAAGGACGCGTTGTTGGGCGAGCGGGGCGCGGAGGAATTGCCCCGCGCGGTGACCCATCCGGCGGGAACCGCACCGGGCCAGTCAACTCCCACCTCGGCCGTCGCGGTGTCCGCCGCGTCTCAGGTCGCGGGATTACCCGCGGGCGCATCCGGGAACGGCGGAGCCGCAGCAGTGCTCACCCCACCGGCCCGCGCCGTACTGGTGCGCGCAGCGGCCACCGCCGAATTCTTCTCTGCCGCCACCAATCCCTTACTTTCAAGGATTCCGGTGGCGAGCACGCCGGTACCCCCGCTGTTGCAGGCGATCGACAATCAGGTGCAGGCGGGAGTCCGCACCGTTTTCAACGCGTTGATCAACTGGACATCGACAATGCCGGTGAATCCACTGACGAACTGGCTCGAAGGCGGGTTGCTCTTGATCCGCAAGTCATTGTTCAACCAGACCGCGGGAGTGCGGTCAGTGCAGATGGCGAACTCGCCCGCGTTGGTGACCGGCACGATCGAGGTCGTCGACCCCGAGGGCGACGGCTGGAAGGTGGAGTTGGTCAGCGGTCCCAGCCACGGCAGTGTCGCCCTGGGAACCACCTCGCAGTACAACGGCATCGGCTCGACGAACTACAGCTATACCCCTGGGCAGAGCTACAGCGGGGAGGACCGGTTCGTCGTCAAGATCACAGGGGTCGACTCCGGCTTCAACATCCTGCACCCCTTCGGCGTCCTCAACACCCGGTATTACACCGTGGCGGTGGGCGACGCGGCCGAGGCGGCCAAGGCCCGATTCAATGCTGAGCGGGCTGATCCGAAGGACGTCCTGGACACGCACCTGTTCCTGTCGGATGCGGCGGTTACCGTGACTGTGAAGAAGCACGGCGTGTTCTTCCCGAAGTACATGGTGTCGGTGACCCTTCCGGCCAGCACCTCTGCCCGTTCCTTCGCCTGGATGGACACCCGCGGAAACATCGGATCGGTTCCGGTCGACACGATGTTGATCGACGACTGGGCGGCGTATTCGAATAAGGCAGCGGAGAACGGGACCAGGCCACTACTGGTGTTCAGCTATTCCGACGACGACACCCAGAAGGCGGTGTTCGTCGACGTCGGTGCGGTCACCAAGAACGCCGACGGCAGCTTTACCCTCTCCGGCGAACTGCGGACCGACACGAATGCCCAAGATGGCCGGGTGGACATGTGGGACTTCGTCGGCATCAACTACAAGGGAGCCTACGAGAACTTCCTGAATGCCTCCGGCCTCAAGGAATGCGCGTCCGGTCAGGTGTGCTCGACCGTTTCAGCGGTCGGAGTCCTCGGTGCGACATCGTTGTCGCCCAGCGCATTTGCGGCGAGCGGTGGCCATGATTACCCCCTGCCCAAGGCCCGGGATGGCTCCGCAACCCAGACCAGCCCGGGCTCGATGGGCCCGGGGACCACCGGCGTCAATGAAGGCAACGGCACCGCAGTCTTCGGCAGCACCGGCCCCGAAGCCCCGGTCGAACTGACCGCCATGATTCCGTGGGGAACCGACGGCTCGTTCATCAGCGCCACCAACCTGACTCAGGACTCGACTGCCGGCAACGGGATCTTCCTCTACACCAACCAGGCGCCGCTCGGCTCGGCGCCCAAATGGGAGCGCACGCAACTGGCGGACAACAGCTGGAATGCCGCGGTGAACGCCATGGTGGCCTATGACCAGGTCCTCACCGACGCGACGGGGACGCCGATCCCCACCACATACATCGGTACTTCGGCGGTGCTGAACCCCAAACCGGCTTACCCGCTCACCGGCACCATCAGCGCACTCAACTCCATCGCGGTGTTCACCGCCAGCATCAGCCCGGGCAGCGTGATCTACGGCACCGAGCAGCTTCCCGCGCAGATGACCGTCACCGAGGTCGCCAGCGGGGCGATCAGCGTGGGTGCCTCGATCATCTCCGGCCCCGGAATCTCCTTCCCGATCCAGATTCTCTCCGCCAACCCCGGCAACGCAGCCAGCGGTGTCGGTTTCTACGAGACCGAGAATCCCGTTTTCGTGGACCCGGACCAGCCCCCGCCGCCACCGCTGACCGGTACCTTCATGACGGAGGGGCGACCGGGCAATGCCCTGCAACTGTCGCTGGCCTCGCTGACCGCAGCGGGTGTCTCCGACCCCAGGAACCTGCTTGGCGCCACGGTCACCGGTACGGTTGTGTCTGCCGTCATCACCGCCTACTCCGGGACGAGTGGAAGCACCGCCAACTACATCCTCGACACCTCTGCCCTGGTCTACAGCGAAGCACTCACGGTCACCACCTTCTCCGGCCCCGTGGTGAAACTCTCCGTACCGGGTGACGTGAACCCCGCCAGCCTGATTGGGCAGTCGATCACCGGTGAGGGGATCGCCCCGGACACCGTCATCACCGGGTTCGTGTCCTACGACGTCACCGGTACCACCTATTCGGTCAACAATCCGATCAAGTTCCCCACCGTGGAGACGGTGGCCGCAGTGCCGAGCATTGCCGTGACGCTGCCGAACATTCCGACCACCCGAAGCGGGGTGGTCGTCGGATTGAGCGACGGTTCAGTGCAGTACTGGAACGGCGGCGCCGCGGCACCGGAACTCCTCGCCGCAGCCGACCAGCCTGGCTGGACGCAACTCCAACTCACGGGCGGGTGGGGAGAAGGCGTGGCGGTCAACACCGTCGTGGCCCTGCCGAACAATCAGGGATTCGCCGTCGGCCTCAGCAACGGGGAGATCGCGATATGGAACAACCCGATCCTCGCGGATGGCACCGTCCTGCCCGGGCCGGGTGCGGGCGGCGGATGTTCGACCGACCCGACTGACTGCTGGTCGGTGCTGCCGGCGCCACTGACCGGGCGACTGGACTCGGTGAGCGCGATGATTCCCAGCGGTCAGAATGGGGGTCTGATTGTCGCTGGACCACAGAGCTACAACGGGTCTGTCTTCGGTCAGACGCACGTATGGGACGGCTCTGACTGGCAGGTGCAACTTTTCGAAACGCTGCCAACCACCCTGCTCCCGTATGACGGGACGACATTCGTCGGTGCGATCGGTGGTGCCCCCGCCGTCGCCGACCTCGGCGTGATATCGGCGCCGTCCTACGCGCCTCTGCTGAGCTCGCCGGAATCGGCGGCGGCCATGCTGAGTGCGACGCAATTGGCGGCGGCCACCGCCGGCTGTCAGACCTCTTACGGCGGCGGGTCGGGCACGGGATGCAGCGGCTACGTGCTCACCGTGCAGCAGGCCGCAGGGGCCCCGATCCGAGTCGGGCAGACGGTGTACGGGGGCACCGGCACCGTCCCGGGCACCACCATCACCGCGCAGATCAGCGACGGTTCGGGCAATCTCTGCTCAGCCTCGTGTAACTCCGGGGGCACCGGCGTCTATCTGGTGAGCACCTCTCAGCTGGTGGCTCCCGGCACTCCGATGAGCGCGTCGGACGGGTCCGGCTACGTGGTCGGCATGAACGACGGCGAGGTATGGGGACTCAACAACGGACTCGAGCAGATGGTTCCGCCACGGTGGGTTCGAGCCATCAATACTCTCGTCCCATGGCGCGACGGCTTCGTTGCCGGACTCGACAACGGCGCGGTCATGTACTGGAGCCCGTCCAACAATCCCGGCGGCAACAACCCCGACAACCCCAACGCCCTGGACTACGCCGGTTCGACCATCCCCACCCAACTCGATCAGCCGGCGGGGTGGTCGCAACTGCAGGGGCCGATCGGCAACGCGGTGACGTCCATGGTGCAGGTGGGTGACGGGTTCGCTCTCGGCCAGACGGCTCCCAACAACACCGATAACGGGGCCATTCAACTGTTCACCGGCTTCGGATCCGTCTCCGCGGTGGCGCCGTTCGGCTATCTTCCGCTGCCCTACGGGACGCCGCCGGCGGCGCTGACTCCCGACAACTCCTTCACGTCGATCGGCGGAGGGATCGCCCCCAGCGGGCCCAACGGTTCGGTGCAGCAGTTGCTTCCGATGACCCGGTACGTCACCGATGCCTTCGGCTTTCCCGCACTCGCGGGCTCCGTGGTGGCCGGCCTCACCAACGACGGGACCTACGCGTGGACCGGCTCCACGGCAAACAACTCCGACACCGACTGGAAAACGTTGCAGGAGTCCGAGTCCGGCGGTTTGGACCCCGAACTGCTGAAAGCGGCGTGGGAGTTCGGCACCGGAAAACCCTCCCAGACGTGGAGCGGGCCGGGCTACGACGGCACCGGTGGAGTGGGCGCCACCTGGAGTCCTGCCGCGAACGGGCAGAAGGCCTCGGGAGATCCCGTTTTCGGACAGGCATCGAATCAGGCGTGGTGCGGCTCGAGCTGTAGCAGCAACGGCGACTACTCCGCGTTCGTCATTGACCACCCGTTCGGAAAAGACGGGGTTCTGACCTCGTTCGGAACCACCCTGGAGGGCAAGCTCAACTTGGCGGCACTGGGTTACGGGTATGTCTTCGTGCCCAATGGCTTCCTCGACAAGTTCGAATCCTCCAAGTATTCGGTGGGCCTGGTGCTCGCGTTGCAGGGCGGGCCGTCCGTATGGCTGAACCCGCCGAAGGACGCCGGGGACGTCACCGAAACCGTCACGCTGCCCGGCTACGCGTACAACGACGTCCAGGAGACGGAGTTTGGAACGTTCGGTGAGAGCCTGAAGCTCGACGCCTCAGTGACCGGAAAGCTGGTTCTGAAAAAGGGTGGCTTCAAGCCGTTGGAACTGGCCCACGCCTTCTACACGCCGGGGTTGCTCTTCTCGTGGAACACCGTCGATTCCCCGGACCAGATCGGCCTGCAGTACAGCGCCTTCCCCTCGGTGGCAGTCGTCACGTCCAAGCAGATCGAGGAGTACTTCGATCCGACGGGCGACATCACCCTCACGGCGAAGGTGACGCCATCGGCTCAGGCCTCCTACGGGCTGTACACGCCGCCCAGCTTCCCCATCTCGCTGGACGTCTTCAAACTGACTGTGGGATACGCGAACCCGATCACCGCGACCTTGAAGGTGCCGTTGAAGGACGACGCCCAGGGCGATCCGACGTTGTCGGTGACATCGCAGGGCTTCTTCGAGATCGGCGCGGCGTTCGTGCCGCAGGTCACCTCAGCGCTGAGTTGGAACGGCAAATATCAGGTCTACAGCGCCGAGGAGGAATTCACCCTGTAAGTCAATCGCGGCTTCGGGCGACTGTTCTGTGCGAGCCCCCTGTCGGGATTGAACCGACGACCTTTCGCTTACAAGGCGAGTGCTCTACCACTGAGCTAAGGAGGCGGGTGCCGGCGTGCGGCGACGATGAGCCTATCGGGTCACTCGTCGTCGTCTCGGAACGGCCAGAGCCGACGGCCGGGTAGCGGAATGCGCTCGGCGATGTTGCTCAACGGGTCGACCACCCGCGTCATCGCGAGGACCGCATCGCGCAGCGCCTCGACGGTCGGGGTAAGGGCCTCCATTCCGGGGGCGAGCCGGTTGAGTGAGTCGGTGACCGTCGCGAGCTGTTCCAGCGGTCCGTCCTTGGCGGTCAGGCGATCCACCAGACCGCCCTCGGACAACAGCCGATCGGCCAGGCCGTCGTCGGCCAGCATCCGTTCGAGCAGGCCGTTCTCGTCCAGCAGTTGATCGACCAGGCCGCCCGGCGCCAGTGCGCGGTCGACTCCACCGCCCTCGGCGGTCAGTCGCTCCAGCACCCCGTCGGGAGCTGTCAGCCGGTCGATCAGACCGCCGGGGCGCATCAGCCGGTCCACCGCACCGTCGGGGGCCAGCGCGCGGCCCAGCGGGGCGTCCTCGTCGATCAGCGAGGCGAACCGGTTCGCCCGCTCGATGGTGTCGTCGAGGCCGAGCAGGTGTGCGACGGACTCGCCGGGTGAGGGCACTGTGGCGTCGCCGAGGCTGCGTTTCGCCAGGTCAACAGCTGCCTCTGCGATATCGAGGCCGACATCGGCCGCTGCCAGTCCGACTCGAACCGGTGTGGTCGCGATATCGACCAGGGCCTTTGCCAGATTCATCCGTTCAGTGTAGGACCGTGCCGGCCGGGACCATGACGATTCAGACCCGGTCAGTCCATCGCGGCGAGCGCTGCGGTGATCTTGCGCTGCGCCTCGTCGAGTGACTCCGGCGGGGGATTGTGGTCGATATTGGCGAAGCCGAAATCGGTCAGTTGGTAGGCCGGGAACACATGCACATGCAGGTGCGGAACCTCCAGTCCGGCGATGATGAGACCGGCCCGCTCGGCACCGAAGGCGGCGCACACCGCGCGTCCGATCCGCTGGGCCACCTCCATCACCCTGGCGAACAGCGCGGGCTCGACGTCCTGCCAGTTGTCCACCTCGGCCCGGGGAACCACCAGGGTGTGACCCTGTGTCATCGGTCCGATGGTCAGGAATGCGACCACCTCGTCGTCGGAGTAGACGAAGCGGCCCGGCAGTTCGCCGTTGATGATCATGGTGAAGACCGATGCCATGGCGCTCAGCTTAGGGTGCGCTCGAACATCGCCATGACGTCCTCCAGCGGCCACGGCGGAGCGTCGTGGTGGTCGCGGCAGCCCAGTACCGTCAGCGCCGGCCGGTCGAACCGGCCGATGAAGCCGCCGGAGCCGATGAGAATCTGACCGGTGATCCGCTCCGCCATGGCGCTGACCAGATACGCGTAGAGCGGGGCGACGTACTCGGGCGGCGCCGGGTCCAGGGCGCCTGCCGCACTGGTCTCGTCGAGCAGGCCGCGGGTGCGCAGTGAGGTGATGTGGCGGCGATAGTCCGGCCCGGTCGACAGCCGGGTTCTCGCGCCCGGACAGACCACATTGGCCCGCACCCGGTGCTCGGCGAGCTCGGCCGCCAGCGCCAGCGTCAGGGAGTTCACCGCACCCTTGCCGGCCGGGTAACCGGTGCCGCCGTACTCGCCGAGGAAGGCGAACGAACTGGTGTTGACGATGGCGCCGCGGCCCGCCGCCACCATCCGCGGGGCGGCTGCCCGGCAGGTCGCGAACACCGTGCCGAGGTGAACGTCGAGCAGCTCGTCGAACTCGCGTCGGCTGACGTTGAGGATGGACGAGTTGGCAGGCTCGGCGGCTCCGGCACAGTTCACCAGGGCGTCGATCGCGCCGAACTCTTTCTCGCACAGCGTGATCAGAGACTCCGCGACGTTCTCCTCGGCGGCCGAACCGGACAGTCCGACAGCGCTCCCGCCGGCGGCGGTGATCGCGTCCACGGTCTCGTCCACGGCGCGGCCGTCACGTCCGTTGACCACCACCCCGGCGCCGAGTTCGGCGAGCAGCGAAGCCACCGCCGCGCCGATCCCTCGGGATCCGCCGACGACGACGGTCCCGAGGCCCTGTAGTACCGGCTCAGTCACGCTGCTCAGTCACGTTGCTCAGTCACGTTGCTCAGTCACGCTGGCCGAACTGCATTCCCTCCAGGTTCCAGTAGCCGCGCATATTGGTGATCAGACCGCCGTCGTCGACCCGGTAGCAGAACACGCCGCGCACGGCACTGGTGAAACCGCCGTCGAATTCGCTGCGCAGGACCAGGATGTGTGCGACCTCGTTGGGGGAACTCGACGGGAAGGTCTCCTCGCACGTGACCCGCAGGGTATTGGCGGCGATGTTGGCGTCGTAGAAGGCCGCGACCGCATCCTTGCCCCGGATGCCGAGGCCGTCGGGGTTCGTCACCGAGGTTCCGATCGGGTCCTCGATGACGACGTCAGGTGCCATCAGCGCCAGCCAGCCCGCGCGATCATGGGATTGCACGCAGCGCCAGGACTCCTCGGAGGCCGCCATGGCGGGTGTGCGGTCGGCGGTGCGCTGCGTCATCGCCGGGCCCTAACGGTCTTCGTCGGTGTAGCGGATGACGCCGCGGATGTTGCGGCCATCGAGCATGTCTTTGTACCCGTCGTTGATCTGCTCGAGGCGGTACTGGCGGGTGACCATGTCGTCGAGGTTGAGCTTGCCCATCTTGTACATCGACAACAGTTGCGGGATGTCGTAGTACGGGTTTCCGCCACCGAAGATGGTGCCCTGCAGGTTCTTCTGCATGAGGGTGAGCATTGCCAGGTTCAGCGTGACGTTGGTGTCGGTCATGCTGCCGATGGCGGTGAGCACGCAGGTGCCCGACTTCGACGTGATGATCATGTAGTTCTCGACATCGGCCCCGTTCAGCTCACCGACGGTCACGATCACCTTCTTGGCCATGAAGCCCTGGGTCTCCTCGGCGATGCCGGCCATGGCGGCGAAGATGTCCTCGTAGACGTGGGTCGCACCGAATTTCAGGGCCTGGTCGCGCTTCCACTCCACCGGGTCGATGACGAAGATCTTGCGTGCTCCGGAGACCACGGCGCCCTGCAGGGCCGCCATTCCGACGCCTCCGACGCCGATGATGGCGACATCTTCTCCAGGCTTGATCTGCGCGGTATGTGTGGCCGATCCCCAGCCGGTGGTGACACCGCAGCCGACCAGGCAGGCGACCTCGAAGGGGACCGTCGGATCGATCTTCACCACCGAGGACTCGTGGACCACCATGTAGGGGGAGAAGGTGCCCAGCAGTGTCATCGGGAAGACGGGCTTGCCGTCGGTGGTGTGGATGCGGTGGGTGCCGTCGGCGATGGCGACGCCGCCGAGCAGACCGGCGCCCAGGTCGCACAGGTTGCGCAGACCGGCCTGACAGGACGGACACTTGCCGCAGGACGGGATGAACGACATCACGACGTGGTCGCCGACGGCCACGCTCTCCACGCCCTCGCCGACCTCGGTGACGATGCCCGCACCCTCATGCCCGCCCAGGACTGGGAAACCCAGCATGGGGATGCCGCCGGTCACCAGGTGGTGATCGGAGTGGCACATGCCCGAGGCTTCCATCTGGACCTTGACCTCGCCCGCCACCGGGTCACCGATCTCGATCTCCTCGATCGTCCACGGCTGGTTGAACTCACGGATGAGCGCGCCTTTTGTCTTCACTGCAAACCTCCGCTTGACGGTATGGACGACTTAGAACGTGTTCTCGATCACTACGGGCATCCTAGGACTGACGGGTGTCAACTCACCAGATGGGTACGGGAGTCTGACCCAATGGGTAGTAGCCGGGAAGCTTCTCGCCGGCCAGGCTGCGCTGGATCCGTTCCTGCATGCCCTTGGAGAGTTTGCCCTCTTGTATCAACGTCACATACAGCTTCTGGACATGGCCGAAGTCGAAGAAGTCGCGCTGCCACTCGATGAGACCTTGGCCGTTCAGGCGGAACCAGCTACCGCCGATTCCGTGGATTTCGCGCTGTTCGACGTCGTCGCCCTCTCCTGTTGAGGCGACCTGCTTCCAGAAGCCGACGACCTCTCCGATCTTGTCGTCGATGAGCACCTTCTGATACGGGTAGGTCCATCCCTCCAGGCCGGCCATCTCCAGACCCAAGGCGATGTCGCGGATCTGTTCCTTGCCGACGCACATCACGTCTTCCTTGGGGCCGATATTCCAGCCGTAGGTGGCGTCCTCGGCGTAGAAGTCCGCCAGCGGAGTCCAGTCGCCGTTGCGTTCGGCGTCGCGATTGACGTCCAGCCAGCGCTGGACGAAATCCTCCAGTTGCTCGCGCGGCAACGCTGCCATGGCTAGCTCTCCTTGTCGACGATGGATAGTGCTCGGGTGGGACAACTTTCAACGGCCCTCTCGATCTCCGCCCGTGCCTCGTCGGGCGGTTCGGCGTCGAGGATCTCGACGGTTCCGCGTTTGGGAACGCGGAAATAGTCCGGGGATTCGAGTTCGCACATGGCGTGGCCCTGGCAGAGGTCGAGATCCACCTCGACGCGGTAGCTACCCATTGGCGCCACGCTTGCGGTAGCGGACTCTAGCCGGACGGGCGAGTTGGACGACCATCTTCGAATGGTCGTTGCGGTAGCTCTCCGAGGGCTGCGTCATCTCGAAGTCGTACTCCCGCAACAACACCGAGAAGATCGCCTTGATCTGCATGGTTCCGAACGCGGCCCCGACGCAGCGGTGCCGACCCGCTCCGAAGGGGATCCACGTCCAGCGATGCAGCACATCCTCCTCGCGGGGCTTGTCGTAGCGGCCCGGGTCGAACGACTCGGGGTCCGGAAAGTCCGCGGCGATGCGGTTGGAGATGGCCGGAGAGGCGGCGACGAAGTCGCCGGAGTGGATGGCATGGCCTTGGACCTCGAACTCGTCCTGGGCCACCCGCATGAGGATGATCAGTGGCGGATGCAGCCGAAGGGTCTCCTTGATGACGTTCTCCAACAACGGGATCTGTCGCAGCGCATGGAAACTCACCTCCTGGCCGTCGGCGTAGAGATCGTCGAGTTCCCGGGTTACCTCGGCGTGGATCTCCGGGTGGCGCATCAGTTCGATCAGCGTCCAGGCCGAGGTGCCGGCACTGGTGTGGTGGCCGGCGAACATCAGTGAGATGAACATGCCGGTGATCTCGTCGGCGGAAAACCGCAGATTGCCGTCGTCGTCGGTGATCGACACCAGAACGTCGAGCATGTCCCGTTTGTTCTTGTCGTCCGGGGGGTTGGCGATCCGGCCGTCCATGATCTCCTGGACGAGCTGCACCAAACCTGCGCGGGCCTCGTCACGGATCCTGAAGCTTTCGATCGGCAGATACGGGTCGACGTAACACAGCGGATCGGTTCCACGTTCCAACAGGTGGTAGTACGCGGCGAAGCGGGAATCCAGCTGCTCGCGGAACTTACGGCCGATCAGGCAGGCGGTCGAGGTGTAGATGGTCAGTTCGGCGAAGAAGTCCAGCAGGTCGATGTCGCCTTCGTCGCCCCAGCTCGCGGTCATCCGGCGCACTTCGCGCTCAATGGTCCTGGCATGGCTCTTCATATGGTCGCCGCGCAGCGCGGAGTTGTGCAGCATCTCCTTTCGGCGTTCCGGGCTGGCGTCGAACACCACGCCCTGACCGAAGATCGGGGTCATGAAGGGGTACGCCTTGGCCTGGTCGAGGTCCTCGTCGGCGGCGCGGAAGAAGAATTCGTTCGCCTCCGCCCCGGTCAGCAGGATCACCTTCTTGCCCGCAAGTTGGAAATAGCCGACGTCGCCGCACTCGTCGCGCACCCGTTGCATGAGGGCGATCGGGTCGGTGCGGAACTCCTCGAGGTGGCCGTGTTCGTCCTCTCCGCCGGAGACGCGGGGGACGTCCTTCAACATGGTGGTCACGATCCCTCCGGGTATTTCAGTTGTTGGCGATCCCTGGGCGCGTCCGACAGCGGCGCCTCGGGCTGCAGTTCCATCGAGACGACGAACCCGCCGCGCGGAGTCTCGGCCACGAACGCGATTGCCCGCGCCAAGTCGGCGGCGCGCAGGAAATAACTGTGGCGGGCCTGACCCCACTTGGCCCAGTCCTCGAGTGCGGGCCCGATGGCTTCCGGCGGCAGGCTCCACCCCATCGAGGTCTGGGTGGGCCCGGGGTGAACGACGGACGCCCGGACCCCGGTGCCTTCCAGCTCCATCTGCAGGTTGGTCACCATCGCGACCAGGCCGGCCTTCGCCGCGCCGTAGGCACCCATGTGCGGGCGCTGCCGCAGTGCGACGTCGGAGCCGATGAAAATCACATCGCCCCGTTGCCTTTTCACCATGCCCGGAAGCACGGCGGTGGCCAGCCGGTTGGCGCCGATGAGGTGAATCTGGATCTGCGCCTCGAAGTCGTCGGTGTCGGTCTCGTAGATCCGTCCGAAGAAGGTGTCGCCGGCGCCCGCGACGAGCACCTCGATCGCACCGAGTACCTGCTCCGCCCCCTCGACGAACCCCTTGACGGAGTCAGGGTCGGTGACGTCGAGAGGCAGGGCGACGGCCTCGCCCCCGTCGGCACGGATCTGGCCGGCGAGCTCCTCGCACTTGTCCACCCGCCGGGCGCCGAGAGCTACCGGAAACCCGCGAGCGGCCAGTTCGACCGCGGTCGCGGCGCCGATACCGGAGGAGGCGCCGGCGATGATCGCAGGCCGGCGGGTCGGGTGCGGGTCGAAGCGTGGCATCAGAGTCTCTTCACGACGATGGGGAGGTGCGCGAAACCGCGGACGTTGCTGGAGTGCACCCGCACCGCAGCCGACCGGTCGATGTCATAGCCGCTGATCCGATCGAACAGTTCGGTGAGCGCTACCCGCGCCTCCATCCGGGCCAGGTGCGCCCCCAGGCAGAAGTGCGCCCCGCTGCCGAAACTCAAGAGTTTGGAACCGATTTCGCGGCCGACCCGGAACTCGTCGGGATCCTCGAAGACCCGTTCGTCGCGATGCGCCGATCCGGGAATGAGCAACAGAGTGTCACCTTCGTGCAGGGTGGTTCCGTAGAACTCGACATCCTCGGCCAGGACCCTGGCCAGGATCTGGCTGGAGGTGTCATAGCGCAACGTCTCTTCGACCCAGTCCGGAATCAGCGTTCGATCGGCGTGGACCGCCCTCAGCTGATCGGGAAACGTCGCGCCCCAATACAGGGCATTGCCGAGCAGTTTCGTGGTGGTCTCGTTGCCGGCTACCACCATGAGGAAGAGGAACGCCATGATCTCGTCGTCGCGGAGTCGGTCGCCGTCGACTTCGGCCTCCAGCAGTGCGGAGGTGAGGTCGTCCGTCGGCCTGCGGCGGCGTTGGGCGACCATGTCCGCGTAGTAGGCGAGCAGTTCCATCGAGGCCTCGATCGCCGACATCGGTACGTCGGCGACTCCGTCGTCGCGGTGCATCACCTCATCGGCCCGGGCTCGGAGATGTTGGCGGTCCGCAGGGGGAACGCCGACGAGTTCGGAGATCACGTCCATCGGCAGTTTTCCGGCGAAATCGGCGATGAAGTCGAAACTGTCGGTCTGCAGGGCTTCATCGAGGTGTTCCCGGGTGAGTTGCAGCACCCGTGGTTCCAGTTCGCGGATCCGGCGCGGGGTGAAACCCTTGGACACCAGCGTTCGCAACCGCAGGTGGCCGGGGTCGTCCATGGCCAGAAACGACATGGTGCGGTAGGCCTCGGGGGTGCGTGAGATCGGGTCGAGTGAGACTCCGAGTTTGTTCGAGAGGGCCGTGCTGTTGCGAAAGCCCTGATGTACGTCGGCGTGCCGGGTCAACGCCCAGAAGTTGAGTTCGTCATTGCGGTACAGCGGGGCCTCGTCGCGAAGCCGCCTGTACGTGGGATAGGGATTCTCGTGGAATTCGTAGTCGTACGGATCGAGAACCAGATCGGTGGGGCGGGCGGTCATGCATCGCCCGCAGTGTGGGCGGCCCCTGCGCGGCCCGCATCGTCGCCTCCG
>SXGS01391985.1_pt1 | contig 18173 bp, 18 predicted proteins | sample 3174681 | NCBI WGS metagenome assembly SXGS01 (sample SAMN11356861, study PRJNA531348) | freshwater metagenome | isolation source: freshwater sample F1-80 | place: China: Fuxian Lake, Yuxi | collected 2017-12-25 | reverse complement strand
TTGGGACGCAGCCAGCTTGATGATGGGCTTCCAATCCATCGCTTCATGGAACAACCAAACCTCGACCTTAAGCAAAGCCACAGATGTTGCGGGCGTGGCCATGGATGGCATTGCCTTGGCCATACCGTTTGTGCCCGGAGGGATTGGCGCGGGGATTAAAGCGGCGAAGGGGGTGGAGGCAGCACAGGGTTTGGCAAATACAATTCCTAATCGTATGGCACGTGTAGTCCCTGCAGAATTCGCCAATGGAACTAGATTGAGTGCACCCAATGCTACTGAAGCATGGGTGACTGCTGCAGACGATCTAAAAGGCATCACTACTTCAGACGGACTAGCCCAACGCTTAACGCTTGTAGATCACAGCGGAAAATATATCTCGGGCCCTCGCGCTGTCATCGAATTTGATACTGTAGTCGACAAATTCGCATCGCCCATACAGCGTAGCGTTCCAGGTTTTATTGGTAACGGCAAAACCGCTGGCGGAGCACGAAAATTCGTCATGCCGAATAAAAACATTAACCAACTCCAGAATGTAACTACAAGGATTGTGCAATGAACAGCTCCAAAGATGAATTCGAAGGTGTTGAAGCGCTCAATTACATAAAATTATTTCTTCGGAAAGTGCGTGCAGATGCAGACAGCTGGGAAATCGAATATATCAATGACGCCAATGGAGAAGTTTGGATCATGGACTTTCCTGAGAGTGAGCAGCATGGTGGGGGAAGTCCAAGATTGCGGAGAAAGAAATAACAAATCATGGAAGTAATGACGAAGTGACAGAATGACAGGGTCATATGACCCCAGCACGTTTTTCTTGACGTCTCGTCTGTAAACACAGGAGAGGTAAGTCATGTCCCGAAGAAGATAATCACGCCGCCGAGTATTGCAATGTGCAGTTTTATACATCAGCAGACATAGCAAAATAGTCGCATTCCATATCCTCAGTTCATCACCACAACGACCATTGCGTTCGCCACACCCAGCGCGATGCCTCGCATAAGGCCATGGGATGTAGGGAGATGTGCAAAAATGCACATTGCAATCCCCGGCGTGAATCCCTCATTGCAATCCCCGGCGTGAATCCCTCGACGCTTAAACCGGCGTGAATCCCGCATAAATGATGGCACCGTGATTCTCTTGCTTGTACAAAATTAGAACTAGATAGCCCTGGGGGCTTCCCCTACAACAAAACGAATATTTTGTTTTGCAGGGGCTATACATGCCACTATCGTATTTTCACACCACGTGAAATATGATCTTTCCTATGCAGGTTGCAGTTCTAACTTTTAATGGCTTCAACGAGCTTGATTCTTTTGTCTCGGCAGCAATGCTAAACCATGTCAAATCCCAGGGCGTCAACGCGTGGATTACTTCTCCGACAGCATCGGTGACGTCGATGAATGGCCTCGTGGTTAACGCACAAAAGCCACTGTCCTTTGCAACACAAGCCGATGCGGTCATTATCGGCAGTGGTATCCACACACGAACTATCGTTCAAGATACAGCAATCATTGAATCACTCACACTCGATCCACAACGCCAGATCATCGCATCGCAATGTTCGGGAGCCTTGGTCTTGGCCAAGCTGGGATTTTTACAAAATTTGCCTGCATGCACCGATTTAACGAGTCGTCCGTTTGTCCAAGAACAAGGCATCCAAGTGCTCGATCAACCCTTTTTTGTATCAGGCAATATCGCCTCAGCAGGCGGCTGTATGGCGTCTCAATATCTTGCAGCATGGCTGATCTGCAAAGCTCTGGGTCCTGAGGCCGCGCGCGATACTGTAGAATATATTGCACCCGTGGGGCATAAACGCGCCTATACAGAACAAATTATGAGTGTTGTAGAAACATTTTTGTAGGACGACCCAATCATGATCAAACGACTCGCGTTGGCCACAGAAAACCCACACAAAGTGCGTGAATTTTCCGATTTGCTTGGGCCTCACGGTTGGGAGGTTATCGCAAGCACAGGGATCGTCTTTCCCGAGGAAACCGGAACGACATTCACAGACAATGCATACGAAAAAGCAAAGACCGTTTGTCTTGCAACTGGTATGCCTGCCTTGGCCGACGATTCAGGTATCGTGATTGATGCCTTGGGCGGAGCACCTGGTGTTTATTCTGCACGGTACGCAGGTTTAACCCATGGATCCCGTGACGAAATCGATCGTGCAAACATCAAAAAAGTTTTGGATGCCATGCAAGGCCGTACCGACCGCACCGCGAGATTTGTGTGCGCGCTCGTGTGCACCTTTCCAGATCACACCATGCTTACAGCGGAAGGCACTGTAGAAGGTACTATTGCCAACGAATCGCATGGTTCCCATGGGTTTGGCTACGATCCTATTTTCGTTCTACCCGATGGCCGAACCATGGCAGAGCTTACGTCCGAAGAAAAACATCAGATCAGTCATCGTTCGCGCGCGGTGCAACACCTGATCGCGCAGCTCGCCGCACGGCAATAACGGCTGGGATCTCGCCACGCTCCATGGGCATGGGAAGCCATGCAAGCCGTGAACGAATGGTAGCAAATCGACCAAACCGGTGAATGTGCAAACTTCCCGAGCGAAGTGCAAACTGCGATTCACGACCACCATCAAGATTCATGGCGCGAACGATGCCCAAATCGGACTCAGCAAGCCAACGCGCAAGATCATTCAGCCGCACAGCGCCTTCCGTAAAAATGACCAAAATATGTCCCAGTTGATCTTCGGCAACAACCGTTCGACACGCATCGCGTTCACTTTCACGCACGCGAGAATGCCCTCGCTGATCCAGCAGCATCATGGACTGCACCACATGCTGATATCCCTCAACAACGCTGTCTGGTGTCTCCGAAAGATCTGCGATGCGTGCTGGATGCTGGCTGTCCAATGCACCACTGAGCAACACGCCTTCCCACACTTTGCTTTTCTGTTTGGAATGCCAACGACCATCACCTTTTAACCAACCGAGATGTTGATTCTTTTCGTCGTATTGTCCGGCATTGAATACAAGGGGTACTTGCAAATGGTCCATCCAGACATCGACTGATGCGGGTCCGGATAAGCCTGCATCAGCATAATAATAGGGGACAAATTCGGCATCGGCTGCGAGCCTAAAGATCCACACCTTGCTTGAGCCACGACGTACCAAATCGCTTGGCAAACGGCGTGTAAAGACATCACCGTCAAGCGCAGCAAGTGGCACGGGGTGACGGTATTCTTGCTGAAAAAAAAGTATGCACACAAGCGCAGTGAGTCCGAGGATCACAAGCATTACTTTTGACCGCAAGGTGAACCGCGTTTGAAATTTCATCAGGATTTACGCACCAAAATAAAATAATTGGACAATGGTTTACCACCCCGAAATGCACGACCGACTGTGACGTGATCGGACACTCTTCGCATCACATCAATAAGCCCGCGGTAAACAAAAACAGAAAAACCGCTGTCATTGCTCTTAATTTTGGGCCATTTCGGCAGACAAAGCTCAGGCAAGCGCGTGTAATCAAATGCAATTTCGCCCTTATCGCCCAGACGAGGATCTACAATGAAATAGCCTGGCCCCGTCAGCCACTCCATGGTTTGCTCATTGCGGCCCGCAATAACCCCATTCGGTTGACGATACATGACTTTATTAAATTCACGAAAAAAAGGGAGGTTATTGGTTCCCACATGGATCACCGGTGTCATTGCCAAAGTTCCGCGATGAACAAAGTCTTCCTCAAAAACGGGGCGAAAGCCTTTGACGCCTTCGAACAACCAAGGAAAAGCCTCCTGAGGCAATGCGCGGGTCGCATCCACACGCTGTCGATGCTTCAAATTATTAAGAAATCGCTCCAAACCTTCGGCATTCACCCGCTTCTTCGATACGTACTTAAGTATCTCAGACATCTTGCCATCTCCTTAAGATCAAATCAGACGTTCAAAGGCCGATCGATCAAGCTTCCACACAGGGACACCACAAAATCTTTGCCCTTCAGGACACAAAGGCTTTATGCCTGCTTCCTTACGTAACCAACAAGGGGCTTGGAGATAACGGCCGATCGTTGGATGCACTGCGGCCACCTGTTGGACTTCATCAAGACTCGCCTGCCAAATTTCTTCTTGGGCTGTATAACATAGGCGTGTGGTCCATTTGTGATGCAAGCCCATGAGATCGCCCGATTCGTAAAATCGAATAGGAAATGCATTGGGAAGCAAATAGAGTGCATCGGTGGGCTCGACGCCTCCATCAATCAAGCGGTCGATGGCCTTCCACGTAGAACGCATGGTCGACATAAAGAGATCGAGCGCCTGGGGGGATTTGGCAAGCAAAGGTGGCACAATCACATCCGGCTCACCACCCGCATAATGTGCAGCAAGCAACGGCCTGCTCCCTGGTACGGTACGATGACGTTGATCTTGGGAATCTGCGGTATGCGATATTTTCTTTTGGAATGTGTAATGGACATGCACCATCGCCCGTGAGATTTTTCCCATGCTGTTTAAATTAAGTGAACCCGACAGATAGGGATTTTCAACCGGCGACAACACCAACGCAATGGCCGCCCGGTAGTCCATTTGTGTTTCAGTAAGTCCCAAAACACTGCGTACGGCACGAGCCAAGTTTTTTTCACCGTAGGCAGAATAATCACAAAGCCTAGATGTACGTCCCTCAAGATCATTGTCAAACTCGGCGCGGAATGCCCGAATATTCCCAAGTTGACCGTGCTTGGCCAATGCTTTGTATTCATGGGTGGATTCAAGGGGAAGCGACTCTTCAAACGACGCGATAAAATCGGGATCGACACATGCCACCGCATCGACCATCGCCTGCACCACCGCCTGCGTCTCGTAGGGGACATCAAGCATCTGACAAATGCGATGATAACGATGCAACGTAACGCCACTGATGGTGTGATACAAATGCGCAAACGTTCCGATAGGAAGCGCATAACGAGCGACTTCCTGTGCACGTTTTTTGATGGCACCCTGATGTTGATCTGCTTTTTTTTCACGGGCCGGAAATACTTTAAAAAAAGCATCCGACGTGGTGGGCATCAAACAACCCACCAGATCCTGGTAGCATGTCATCTGCGCTTCCATGGCAGCCTGGTAAATACGTTGCATGGGCTCAGAAAGAGTCGGCACAAAGCATGCATTAGGCTTCACCGACACATACCGCTGACTTACCTGCTCAGAGTTGTAAAACGGATGGCTGTGCAAAAATGACCAAATGAATTGTCGTGAGATATTTTCCAAAACAAATTGAAAAGTTGGGTGTTGGATGGTGGTGTGATGTCCTGCTTCGTAGATACTTTTTGCAATCGCATCGCGGCGTTCGCGGCTTGCTTCATCCCGAGAAACATCCTCAGGCCAAATCACCTTCGAGGAATAGCATGTGCGCGCTGCTGCGACGGCATTATCAAATGGCGAGGCAAACGCGTTGACCAACGTCACCCGCGGAGGGGCTGAAAAAATGTGCTTGTTTCCAGCAATGATCGTGCGTCGTTCAAAAGATGCCATGACGTGCGTGCCTCATGAGTCAATGGGATTTCTGTGTCAGTAGCAAAAACCTCTGACACAACAGCACTGCGGCCGCCACAAGTCCAGCTGTGATCCCAAGCCAAACACCCATCGCACCGCCGTCCAAAACAATCCCAAACAGCCATGCCAATGGAAATCCTACACCCCACAAGCCGCAAATATATCGTACAAGCGCAGCCTTCGTCTGACCCATACCACGCAGAACACCCGCCAAAACACCCTGCATCCCATCAAACACTTGAAAAAAACCGCTAATAATCAACAGATGTGCCGTAAGTTTGATCACCTGAGGATCTGCCACAATCCATCCTGCAACACGATGAGGCATCACCCACATAAAGATTGCCACCACAAACATCGCACTACAGCCAAGCAGCATGGCAGAAACGCCTGCCGCACGCGCCAGATCAAGACGCCCACGGCCCATCGCATTCCCAACACGAATAGCGCCCGCAGAGCCCGCCCCCACGGCGAGTGCAAAACTTAAGCCCCCAACATTGGCTGCCGCCGCATGGGCACCCGCCTCCATGACGCCCATATGACTAACCATAAGGCCCATCAGTGCAAAAAAGCTCACTTCGCCGCACAACTGGATACCAACCGGCAGGCCCTGCCACCAGAGTTCTCGAAGCAATTTAGGCTGCCAACGCAATGACAAATGTTCTCGCGGTGCATGACGTACTGTGCCGTGCAAAAGCCATGCAGCAAGAAATATCGAAGACGCGCTGCTCGCCCAGCCAAGGCCTGCAGGCCCCATGCCCTGCAGGCCAATTCCAGGCAATCCCCATTCGCGCAATCCCTCGTCCCCAAACAATAAGACCCAATCGGCAACAAAATTAAATACGTTGACTGCGATGGCTGCATGGATGACAGGCGTTGTGATCTCACGACCTTGCAGATAACTGCGCAGCGAGACCGACCAAAACATGGGAATAATGCCCACAAGGCGGCTTGCGATGTACACCCGTGTTCCCGGGATGAGCTCAGGAACCACACCGAACAGGGGAAAAAGTGCCATCACCAACAATAAAAAAACGGTGGTACCTATCCCTGCAAAAATCCCGAGATAAAAACTTTGCGCGGCCATCCCCATGGCACGTGCATGATCGCCCGTACCCATGGCACGTGCCACAATGGCATCCATGCCCAGCATCAATCCGATCCCAAAAACAGCGACCGAAAAGAAAATAATATTCCCAAGCCCCACAGCCCCCAAAGTGAGCGGATCTGAGCGCCCCGCCAAAACCGTGTCCACAAAGCCAATGCTGTGATAACTGAGCTGCACGAACGTGATGGGCAATGCCAATTTAAAAACGTGTCGCATTTCGGCAATGAACTGCGACCGTGAAGAAGGGCTCATACCCATCGGATATCTCATATCAGACAGCCTTGTGGCGAGAGGTACTTATGCAAATCAAGCGCATTTTAGTTCCCGTTGATTTTTCAGAACAATCCAAACACGCACTTCATGAAGCATGCCTCTGGGCGCATCAAAATGGTGCAGATCTCACTGTATTGAACGTCCATGAAATTGAAGCACTGACAATCATGGATTTTTCTTATGTTGAATCGCCTGATCATCTTAACAAGGCGTGCGATCATGCAGAAAATATTCTGCGTGCCTGGGTTGCGGCTGTCCCCACCAAACCCGCGAATATCCGTGTCGAAGTAAAAACGGGCGGCGCTGTCGACACCATCATCGAAGCATCGAAGGATCATGATCTCGTCATCATGGGTACCCATGGCCGTACAGGGATCTCACATTTCCTCATGGGATCTGTTACCGAGCGTGTTGCACAAGGCGCCAAATGTTCGGTACTCATCGTCCGGCCAAAGGCGACCGCGTGATCGGTTTCTCTGACGTGGTGTGTTGGCATGCGGAAAGTAAGCTAAACAACCATTGCCTTCCTGCCTCAAGTTCGTAGGCATCGCAGGCAGAAAAATCGACATGCTGGAGTAAATTCGCCACGGAATCGAGCTGCTCGTACTTCCCACGCATGCGTGCGATTAAACGCAGTGCACCGGAGAGTGCACTGCGTGCTTCTCTGATGCGATATTCGGCAAGTGCACGATCTGCGGCTTGCAAGCGGCTTTCCACCTGTATAACCGTTTTTTCATCATTCACACGCAGCACTTCGCGCATATTCACACCACGGAGAAGTTCAAGCAACGTCACAAGACTGGCCATCGTTTTGCGCAAAGGCCCCTCATCATGGCTCTGTGAATCCAAATATTCCATGAGCTCTGATCGAATACGCAACACCATGCGTTTGTCGGCAGCGCGCATCGGAGCATAACCCGGACTGCTTCGAAACTGTTCGATTTCTCGCAAAACACGGCGCGCACAGTCCAGCAAAAATGGGTGTTCATCCGCACGCGACAGCGCATGGGCTATAAACATCACGTTATCACGGAGGACCGAAATGGTTTGCCGCAGGACAATCGCGCCTTCGAGGTCATCGCTGTAAAACGGGACAACCTCTGACTTACGAACATCGGCAAAAGAGCGTGCTGTAAGAAAAATCAATTCACCAATAGAGCCGCTCATACGGGCTTGAAAATGATCAACATGGTCCATCAAAAACCAGCGATCAACACCCACCTGTGTTTGCCGTCGATGCTTTTCAAACAATGCAAGTTCATCTTCGATGGAGGCTCGCATGCTGTGCAATAAACGCACCGCTTCTTGAATATCCGATTCATCGGCTTCATCCATCCGACGACGGATCCCCGTCGAATTTCTTAATCCTTGCGTTGCATTGGCTGCATCCAAAGCTTCCAATGCCGCGCTCACTTCATCTTTATCGACACTTTCTGGGAAAAGTGTACGCACCAACTGCACCAAAGACTTCACCCGTCCAAATGCAGCATCCACTGCCGGACCCATGAGTTCCCATGCTTCATGGGCTTTTTCTTCGGTGTTGTGCTGTGCAACGGATGAAAGATCGAGATCTGAAAGATCTTGAAGCGCATGGACAGATGTTGCAAACAACGAGTCGAAACGAGGTCGTTCGTGTTCTGGAAGAAGTGTGAGTACCTGCCGAATAGGCGCAGGCAACACAATATCAGCATGTCCCAACAAACTGCATGCATGGGATTGATCGTCGAAGTTCAACGCGGAACCTCCCTCGTGGTAACCGCCCTCAGAGAGTGCAGCCTACTCGCGTTGATGATAGCACAAACAAACCCTCTATGCTGGCAAACGGCTACCCCTCAAAATCAACAACGCGGCTTTTTTCCACATATTGGGTGATAAACGAAACAACATCCCGATGCACCGGATGTGTACGATAAGCATCAAGATCTTCCCATGATGCAAATCGGGTGATCAGCGCCACATCGTAAGAGCGTTCGCTGGCATAGCCATTGATCCCTGCTTCCATAGCCTGCAGTGTAGGGATCTTACCCGCCATACTGCGCAAACGATCTATCATTTCTTGGGCAGCTGTCGCCGGCGCATCGGATTTTAAACGGAACAAAACAAGGTGGGTCACCATAGTGTTATCCTAAACGATCTATTAATTCTTTAAAATGCCAAAAGCTATGCAACGTAAGATTTTTAGATTAGGTTTCGCGCCATGAAAATATCAGCGCGTTCTATATTGCAACTCATTGCTGTGGCCATGCTTACATCGGCCTGTTCTACGGTGCGCATTCTCGTGCCTGTCATGCGGCCTGCCGAAGTCAATCTGCGTGGTAAAAGTGAAATCGTTCTTGGCGAATTCACAGGGCCACAAGCAGATGCCATCGAAAGTCGTGTCAAAGAGGCCATCGCCGCATCGAAATATCTCACACTCCTTGGTCGCGATCAGAAAAGCAATGCGATGTCCGTACTGCTCACCGGCCGCGTTGATACCAACCAAGCACTCGAAAATCCTTGGCAAGAAAATGCACAATGCCAGGTTGGATCCGGCAACAACAAACAATACATTCCATGCACCCATCATCACCGCAGAATGACCGCCACAGTGGGCTTTGGGTTCGATCTCGTTGATAACCAAACAGGCATGAACATTAAACCCAAGCGCCTTGAGTGCACACGCATGGAAGAAACCCATTTTACAGATACAAACCCCGTTAATAATAACGGGATTGTTGGGCTCGTACGCGCCATCAAAGGCACCGAAGGCCCCAATCGCGCCCCACCCATCGATGGCAGCCGTATGCTTGCCGATTGTCACGATGAGGTTGCTGCACGATTGATGCGCACCATCGCGCCATGGGAAGACCATGTCATCGCGTTGTTTCGTAAAGATGGCAAACTTCCACAACTTGAAATGGGCATTGAATATGCCAAAGTTGGAGATTGGAATTCAGCCATCGCACGTTTTTCTGATGCGCAGAAAATGGCAGATAGCACACCTGGCCTCAATCAAAATACCATCGGAAAAGTCTATTGGGATCTCGGCATGGCCTATCTTTACACCTCGCGTTTTGATGAAGCGGTTAAAGCGATGCAGCATGCATACGAAGTCACCCATGATGCAGAATACTTGAAAGAACTCGGCACCGTGGAACAGATGAAACGAGATCGCGAAAAACTTCTTGAGCAAACAAGTGAGCCTGCGAAGTCAGAATTACCGCGAAGCTAAAGAGCCCTTGAACGACATGTCTCTTCATACTAGCATTTTTTCTTGATGCTAAAAATTGTCATCATTTTATTTTCGACATTCACCATCGCTTGCAGCACCGTCAGAGTACGTGTCGCTGTCATCAGACCCGCCGAAATTAATTTGCACGGGAAAAATGAAATCGTCGTTGATGAAATCACTGGACCATCAGCAGATCCCATTGCAACTCAAATCAAAGAAGCGGTTGCATCATCGCCCTATGTCAAACTTATTGCCCCTCAAAGCGATGCGGGTACCACACGTCTCAAAGGCCATGTAAAAACACAACACGTCGACGAAAAGACATGGAATTCAGAAGATTACTGCGATCCCAGTGCGCAAAGGTCCAACAAACAACGATGCGTATTCCATTACAGAGAAGCGATTGCAAAATCCGAATTATGCTTTGATCTTTTTGATATGGGCACAAATACCCGTATTTTCAATAAAGAGATTGCATGTACACAAAAAGAAAAGACACAATATACCCAATATAAAAATGAATTTTTTGTTTTCGCATTCTTCGAGTTACTGGCCGACATATTCAGGTCGGCGAACGGAACGTTCAATAGAGCCCCTTCAATCAATCATGAGAGCGTATTGCGTCGATGCGACAAAGATCTCGCAATCCAAGTGCTTCATACCATTTCCTCTTGGGAAGAGATGGTCACAGTTCAACTTCAAAAAGATAGTCAATTGCCAAAACTCAAAGAAGGCATTGCGTTTGTTAAAGCGGGTGATTGGGGCAAAGCCACCCAACTTTTTCTGGAGGCACAAAAAGAAGCAGAGAACATGCCTTCGCTACCCAAAAAAACAATGAGCAAAGTCTATTGGGATCTTGGGATGGCGTACCTTTACAACGCGCGATTTGATGATGCGCATACTTTCATCAATCGTGCCTACACGCTCACCGCCAATCGTACCTATAAAAAAGAGCTCAGCAATGTCGAACGTATGAAACAAGATCATACCAAATTTATTGAGCAAACTGGGGAATCGACACCCGGGCCATCCCATTTAAATTTCTGACAACGAGCATGTTTAAGTGTAGCGTTGCCTTGCCATCCGCGTGCAGGTCCTCGCACGTCCACAAAAGCCACGTGACGCGCATGACTTTTAGGATTTGATTGTGTCTTTTGAACGCGTCACAACGCTTTTGTGTCTTGTGCTCCGGTCCGTTTAACACGGCGAGTGGCAAGGCAACGCTGTGCAGGGCACGCCAAAAAACGGCACAAGCCACGCATGTTGGATCTATGGTGGATCACGTCTCTTTGGATCTTATCTGCTCTCTTTTGGCAAACATGGTTCCTGTGAGATGAGGGCAAGCAGCGTCTCGCCACTTGCCGTGTGAACGGACCGGAGCACAAGACACAAAAGCGTTGTGACGCGTTCAATAAGCAGCATCGCAAGTACATAATTCATGCGCGTCACGTGGCTTTTGTGGACGTGCGAGGACCTGCACATGGATGGCGAGACACTACAAAAATTTTGCTGCAATGGAATGCCGATAGCCTTAGAGCCTACACCCAATCCCGTGGATTTTTCAGGACTTCAAGCAATTGAGATTCGGAAGAACCCGCTTGCGGCGTGTGACAATATTCCCAGCCCGCGAGGGGCGGCAATGACATCAAAATACTTTCGGTGCGTCCACCTGTGTGCAAACCAAATTGCGTTCCTCGATCGTACACCAAATTAAATTCAACATAACGGCCTCGGCGTATCAATTGCCATGCTTCGTGCTCGGGGCCATAAGGTGTGTTGTGACGTTTCTCCACAATGGGACAATACGCATGCACAAACTGACTCCCTACATCTTTGATAAAATCATAAATGGCGTCAGGTGAGCCTTTATTAAGACCATCAAAAAAGATACCGCCAATACCACGCGATTCACCACGGTGCTGGATCCTAAAATAAGAATCACACAATTTTTTAAAATGCTGGTAATCGGCCACGCCATGCCGATCGCAGGCTTCTTTGTGAATACGATGAAAATGAACCGCATCTTCTTCAAACAAATAACATGGCGTTAGATCGGCACCACCGCCAAACCACCATGCATCGGGGGCCGCTGGCTCATCCCCACGTTCAAAATAACGGTAGTTGGCATGAACAATGGGTACAAAAGGATTGCGTGGATGAAGCACCAAACTGATGCCTGTTGCAAAAAACGTCCGTGATGCGCCGGCCATGTTGCCACCCGCGCTTCCGAGCATCGCGCTTGCGGCTGCATCGGAAAGCTCGCCATGAACCACCGAGACATTCACGCCCGCTTTGGCGAACACGGAGCCTCCGGTAAGAACGCGCGTGCGTCCGCCGCCTCCTTCAGGCCTGGTCCAGAGATCTTCGATAAAAGTCACATCATCGAGATTTTCGAGGGCAGTACAGATCTCGTCTTGTAATGTCTGAACCAGTTGCGCCGCTTTGTTTCGCATCTTCCACCCATCTTAAGCCTACACAGGCACACATCATCATGCTATGCCAAACACCATGGTCCGACATGCGTGGCTCATGGTGATAGGATGCTTAGTGGGCTGCCAGCAAGTCGACAACCCCTATTTTGGCACTGCGACACTCCGTCACAGCCCCGATGAACTGCGATTTAACAACGGTGCTGAGCCACGCCATATCGACCCAGGCAAATGCTCAGAAAGCAGCGGCGGGGAAATCGCAAACAATTTATTTTCAGGCCTTACCGATTATGATCCTGCCACCAGCGCCCCTGTCCCTGATCTTGCCACTTCTTGGGACATTTCCCCTGATGGTCTTGTGTACACATTCCATTTGAGGCCCTCGCAATGGAACGACGGCACCCCCCTCACAGCACACGATTTTGAATGGTCCTGGAAGCGCGTTTTACGACCTGAAACCGAATCGGTGTACACAAGCATCTTGTCGGACATCAAAGGCGTATCGGCCGTCACCCAAGGCTCGGCAAGTCCCGACAGCATCGGTGTTCATGCAATAGACGATCACACCCTGCGCGTTGAACTTGAACACCCCGTACCCCATTTTTTAGAACTGGTTGCCTATTACACGTTCAGACCTGTTCCACGTCATCACTTGGAAAAGTTTAAAGCACAGGGCCTTGATGAAACATTATGGACGCGACCTGAGTACATCGTCAGCAATGGACCTTTTAATTTAAAAGAATGGAAATTTCGACAATATTTTTTACTGGAGCGCAATCCTCTTTATTGGGATGCGAAAAACGTAAAAATTAAATTTGCGCGCCTCTACACCATCGAAGAAGCACACACAGCACTCAATATGTATCGCGCAGGTGAAATCGATTGGCTGGGACCCAGCATGGATGTTCCTGCCGAATTTATCGACAGTCTCAAACACTACAAAGATTACGTCCAAACGCCCCATTTGGGCGTTTATTACTATTGGCTCAATGTCAAAAAACCACCACTCGATGATGTACGCGTACGAAAAGCGCTTGCACTCGCCATTGATCGACAATCACTCGTGACACACATCACCCGAGGGGGTGAAATACCCATTGCCAGTTTGGTCCCCGATGGGCTTGCCGGCTACAAAGCACTTCCCATACCGCTTTATGATCCCGATCTCGCCCGCAAACTTCTTGCAGAAGCAGGATATCCAGGTGGAAAAAACTTCCCCCATCTTCGCGTGATTTACAACACCCTCACCCATCACAAACAAGTGGCTGAAGCCATCCAGGAGATGTGGCAACGCAATCTGGGGATCCAAATCGATCTTGAAAATCGAGAATGGAAGGTATTTCTCGATGAACTGGATTCCGGCGAATACCACATCGCACGCATGGGATGGATCGGTGATTACGCCGATCCCAACACATTTTTGCAAGAAATTCTTGCATCCTATTCCGACAACAATCGTTCCGGCTGGAAAGATCCAACCTATGACCGACTTTTGAAAGAAGCCAACAATACCGTGAACCGCCAAGAACGACTTAATCGCCTTCAGATGGCCGAAAGTCATGCCATGGATGCCATGCCCCTTCTTCCTCTTTATGTGTACACACGAAAATTTCTTGTCAAACCCTATGTGCACGGCTGGCATCCCAACATGCGCGGGATTTATCCTCTGAAATATTTTTGGTTGGAAGAAACAAGGGCGGTTCGCGAACTGCCCCTACAAGAGAACCCTAAATGATACGATTTGTATTCAAACGTTTCCTAGGACTTATCCCAACGCTTTTGGTGATCATTGTGGCCTCGTTTTTAATTATCAGGCTCGCGCCAGGATCCCCATTTACCCAAGATCGTGCGGTCCCAAAATCTGTTCTAGTGGAGATTGAAGCCAAATACGGATTGGACAAACCTTTGCCCGTGCAACTTGGTCACTATCTCATGCGTCTTGCCCACGGTGATTTTGGACCGAGCACCAAATACCCGCAGCGATCGGTCAATGAAATCATTGCAGAGGGATTGCCTATTACGTTAACGCTTTCGCTCGTCGCGTTGGCATGGGCACTGCTCGTAGGCGTGGGTGCTGGGATCATCGGTGCCGTACGACAAAACTCAAAATGGGATCAGGCCGCCATGGCCTTTGCCATGCTTGGGATCAGCATTCCTACGTTTGTCTTAGGACCGCTTCTCGTTCTTTTGTTTTCATTGCACTGGTATCTCCTGCCACCCGGTGGTTTTGGAGAATGGCGACATGTTATTTTACCTGGGATCACCTTAGGAACTGCCTACGCGGCCTATTTTGCGCGCCTTACGCGTGCGGGACTTTTGGAAGTCACCAGGTCCGATTATATCCGAACAGCACACGCCAAAGGCCTTCCTGAATCCACCGTGATTTTTCGCCACATGTTGCGCGGTGGTCTTCTTCCCGTGGTCACATTTCTTGGACCCGCCATTGCGCATCTCATGGTTGGCAGTGTCATTGTTGAAAAGATATTTAATATCCCTGGGATCGGGCCATACTTTGTCGATGCAGCATTCAATCGCGATTATGGCCTTGTCATGGGCATTGTTGTTCTTGAATCGGCATTACTTCTCATGATGAATCTTCTCGTCGATGTGATGTATGCCGTACTTGACCCACGCATTCGCCTCCAGGGGGCACCATGAGCGATAACGGAACACTTTGGCATGATGCTTGGATGCGTTTGAGAAAAAATAAACTTGCTGTTGTCAGTGCGTGGTTTATTGCTGGGGTTGTGTTCATGTGTGCATTTGGGCCACCCATTCTTCATTATGCATGGGGTTATTCCTATGACGCACAGGCATTGTCCTACGGCGCACAGCCACCCAGTTTGAATCATATTTTTGGGACTGATTTTCATGGACGCGATCTCTTTACGCGAACGCTCTATGGTGGCCGGATCAGCTTGCTTGTAGGGCTTCTGGCCGCCCTTGTTGCCGCATTCATAGGAACCCTCTACGGCGCCGTTTCTGCCTATGCCGGTGGCCAAATAGATAGCGCGATGATGCGATTCGTTGATGTTCTTTATGCACTCCCCTACATGTTTCTCGTTATTATTTTGGTTACCATTTTTGGAAAAAGTCTCGCTTTACTTTTTATTGCATTGGGCTTGGTCAGCTGGCTTACCACTGCACGCATCGTGCGTGGACAAGTGCTCAGTCTTAAAGAACGCGAATTTGTGCAAGCCGCACAGGCATGCGGCGCATCCGATGCACGGATCATCGGCATGCACCTGATCCCCAACACATTGGGACCCATCATTGTTTATTTTACCCTCACCGTGCCTTCCATGATTTTGCAAGAAGCATTTTTGTCATTTCTTGGCCTCGGTGTTCAAGCGCCCATGCCTTCCTTAGGCGCCCTTATCAACGAAGGCGCCAACAACATGGTCGTGTTTTGGTGGCAACTTGTTTTTCCCGGGATCGTGATGGCGTCTATTTTATTTGCACTCAATTTTTTAGGTGATGGTTTGCGTGACGCCCTTGACCCCCGGATGCAACAACAATGAGTGCACTTCTTGACATTGATCATCTCCACACCAGGTTCACCACAGACGCAGGGCCTATTGATGCTGTCAACGATGTTTCGTTCAAACTCGCGGAAGGCGAAACCTTAGGCATTGTCGGCGAAAGCGGTTCGGGAAAAAGTGCGCTTGGTCTTTCTCTCCTGCGTTTGCTTCCTGAGCCGGCGGGGAAAATCGTCGGTGGGAAAATATTATTTCAACAATACGATCTTCTCGCACTCGATCGCACAGAACTTCGCAAATTGCGCGGCAATCGCATCGCCATGATCTTTCAAGATCCCATGACATCACTCAATCCATTTTTAACGATTGAACGTCAACTTTCCGAAGTCCTCGAAGTCCATGAAAACATTTCCCATCAAAAAGCATGCGCACGTTCCGTGGAAATGCTTGAACGCGTAGGCATTCCCGATGCACCCGCACGCATCAAACAGTATCCCCACCAGTTTTCAGGGGGTATGCGACAGCGGGTCATGATCGCCATGGCCTTGTTGTGCCGTCCTGCACTGCTTATTGCCGATGAACCCACGACCGCACTTGATGTCACCATTCAAATTCAAATTTTGGATTTGCTCAGCGACTTACAACGGGACATGGGCACCGCCATTATTTTAATATCCCATGATCTTACTGTCGTGCGCGGCTACACCGATCGCGTTGCCATCATGTACGCAGGGCGTTTTGTCGAAACCGGCCCCACCCGCACTGTACTTTCATCACCAGAACACCCCTACACCTATGGTCTCTTGCACAGTGTACCGGATCTCACGCACACCAGCACCACGCTAACCCCTATCATGGGTGCACCCCCTCACTTGGGCTCACTGCCATCAGGCTGCGCCTTTGCAGCACGGTGCCCAAGACAAGCGCCTGCGTGCATCGCATCACTTCCTGCCTTGGTGGGCCCTCATCCACGCCAGGTACGTTGCATTGATCCCATCCAAAGCGGCACGACACCATGACCACACCCTTGCTCGAAGCACGCGATCTCACCGTTCACTTTCACAGCAAACATGGTCCACCCGTACGCGCTGTGCAGCATGTCACACTGAGCGTCAATCAAGGTGAAACACTTGGGATCGTTGGCGAAAGTGGCTCAGGAAAATCAACACTGGGACGAGCACTCTTGCAATTGATCCGGCCAACATCCGGGCAAGTGTGGTTTCAGGGCGAAGAACTCACAGGATATTGGCGGCGCCGGTTTGGTCGCTGGCGATGGGACAAACCATTGCGTGATCTGCGCCAACACATGCAGGTGATTTTTCAAGATCCCTATGCCAGCCTAGATCCACGCATGAATGTTTGTGATATTATCACCGAACCGTTAGTGATTTTTGGCAAGCCCACACACGATGCCCGTCGAAAAAGTGCCCATGCATTGATGGAGCGTGTCGGACTTGATCCGCGTTATGCGCAGCGCTATCCCCACCAGTTTTCAGGCGGACAACGTCAACGCATCGGTATTGCACGTGCACTGGCGCTTCAGCCCAAGTTGATTGTCTGTGATGAACCTCTGAGCGCACTTGATGTATCGATTCAGGCACAAATCATGCTGCTCATGCAAGAGCTCCAACGCGACTTTGGATTAACGTATATTTTTATTGCCCATGATCTCGCCTCGGTGCGCTATATGAGCAACCGCGTAGCTGTGATGCATTTGGGCGAATTCGTTGAATACGGCAGCGTCGAAACCATTTACGATCATCCCCAACATTCCTATACACAAGCGCTTCTTAAAGCCGCGTCAGCACGAAACAGAACCACCACGCGCGACAGCTCGTATTGACGTCGCATGCCGCACCCGATATTCTTCCTGCAGATTGCCCGGATGGCGGAATTGGTAGACGCGCTAGGTTCAGGTCCTAGTGAGGGAAACTTCGTGGAGGTTCGAGTCCTCTTCCGGGCACCATATTCCCAACGCACACAAGGTGCAGCGTAGGGGTGCTGCTTGCTGCGCCCTTTTGCGGCCCCTACAATCAGGACAATCATGAATCTTTTGATTTTTGCGGCCTTGGTCAGCAGTGTTGGAACCTTCGACACTTCAAAACTTACAATTCCACACACAACCTTCACACTAGAAAGCAATGGTCTTCAAGTCGTTCTC
>SXGS01415717.1_pt1 | contig 18174 bp, 13 predicted proteins | sample 3174681 | NCBI WGS metagenome assembly SXGS01 (sample SAMN11356861, study PRJNA531348) | freshwater metagenome | isolation source: freshwater sample F1-80 | place: China: Fuxian Lake, Yuxi | collected 2017-12-25 | reverse complement strand
CGGCGGGCGCAGTCACGGCGGGCGCAGTCACGGCGGGCGCAGTCACGGCGGGCGCAGTCACGGCGGGCGCAGTCACGGCGGGCGCAGTCACGGCGGGCGCGGTGTTGCGCGGCGACGAGCCGTGCGGAGCGCAGCCGACGAGCGCGACGCCGACCACGACCCGCATGGGAATCTGGAACAAGGGCGAACCTCGTCGGAAAAGCGGCACGCTGGGACGCTCGATGAAATACCACCGCGGTGACTGTGACGCGAGCGTCATGCGCGGCCACCTTGCCCCGGCGGCGTCGCCGTGCGCCTTCGCCTTTGGCCGAACGCCGCCGCTCGCGATCCCGCGGAATTTCCGCATCGCGCTGGCTGCGCACCCGAGCTTCGCGCTGAAAAGTTTCCTGTGGCGCGCAAGCTGCATAGGTTCGCAGCGTCGCAGGCACCGCCAAGAAGGTCCCCGGTGGGACGCCCCCAAAGGTGAGCGGTGACCGGTCGGGTTCGACTCCCGGGCTTGCGACCCAAGCGCCTGCTGGGCTCGCGACCCAATCGACTCCGCAGCGGCGGATCTCGCTCGCCGATGCGCGTGAGCTTCCTACTCGGAGCGCTCGTCGACCGACGTGTCGAGGACCGTGCGGACGGCGTAGATCGCCTTGCCCTGGCTCTCGTGGTAGGTCCGCACCACGAGCTCGCCGAGCAGGCCCATCGTGACGAACTGCACGCCCACGATGACGAGCAGCACGGCGAGCAGCAGCAGCGGTCGATCGGCGAGGGTCGCACCGTACGCGAGCTTCATGATCGCCAGGTAGCCGCCGAGCCCGGCCCCGCCGGTCGTCGCAAGCAGGCCGAGCACGCCGAAGACGTGGATGGGCCGCGTGGCGAAGCTCAGCAAGAAGCGCACGGTCAAGAGATCGAGGAACACCTTGGTCGCGCGCCGCACCGTCTTGTAAAAGCCGGCGTACTTCGACTCGCCGGCCGTGCGCGCGCGGTGGTTGACGGGCAGCTCGGCGACGCGCACACCGAGGCTCGCGGCGACGGCCGGCACGAAGCGGTGCAGCTCACCGTAGAGCTTGATGCTCTTGACGACGTCGCGATGGTAGACCTTGAGCGAGCAGCCGTAGTCGTGGATGGCGACGCCCGTGACCTTGCCGATGAGGTAGTTGGCGGCGAGGCTCGGCAGCTTTCGCATGATGAACGCGTCTTTCCGCTTCTTGCGCCAGCCGCTCACGATGTCAAAGCCCTCCTCGGCCTTGGCGAGCAGCATCGGGATGTCGGCCGGATCGTTCTGCAGATCCGCGTCGATCGTGAACACCCACTCTCCCATCGCGTAGTCGAAGCCCGCCGTGAACGCCGCCGTTTGCCCGAAATTGCGGCGAAAGCGGATCACCTTGATGCGCGCGTCCTTGGCCTGCGCCGCGCGGAGCCGCGCGAAGGTGCCGTCGCGGCTGCCGTCGTCGATGCACAGGATTTCGTAGCTTCGCTTGCTGCCTTCGAGCGCGCGCGTCAGCTCGGCGATGAGCCCATCGACGTTGCCCTCCTCGTCGAAGATCGGCACGACCACCGACACGTCGACCGGAGCCGCCTCGCGCTCGGTGAGGCGGATCGGGCCTGCGGGGCGCCGCGACGGGGCCGCCGGCGAGTCGACGTCGCTCATGCTGACTCCGTTCGCGCGTTCATCGCCGTGCTTCCGTGCTCTCGCGAGAGAAGTTCGCGAGGCCTTCGCGCTCAGCCCTCTTCGAGCTCGAAGCGTCGCAGCGCGGTGATGCCGATCGCCGTCGCGCACTGGTCGCACAGCGGCACATCATGGACGCTGGTTGTGCCATCTCGACTCGAGAGGTGTGCACCCATCGCCGGTGACCGGCCTTCGATCGCCTCATCGCACGCGTCGCAGCGAGTCGGGGCTTCAGCGAGCGCCCGCCGCCGCGCCAGCGCCGTGAGCGCGACCTCGTCGGCCGCGTAGCATGGGATCCCCGTCGGCCAGGCGTCGCCATCGAGCGCGTCGTATTCGCCGCCGGCTCGTGGTCCCTCCAGCTTCACGGGGGCGCGCGTGGGGCCGCGTCCGTGCTCCGAGCCCTCGCTCATTCGCCACCCACCTGGCCTGCGGCCGGAGAGCGTCGCGGCGGATCTTGCGGCATCGCGGCGCGGCGGCCGACGGGCCGATCGAGCGCGCAGCTCTCTTCGAGCAGCTCGGCGATGTCGGCGACCTTGACCTCGTCCTCTTGCTCGTGAGCCTTGAGGCCGTCGGTGATCATCGTCACGCAGAACGGGCAGCCGGTGGCGATCTTCTTCGCGCCCGTGTCGAGGAGCTGCAACGTGCGTCGGTTGTTCATGCGGTCTTTGTTCTGCTCCTCCATGAACATCTGCATGCCACCAGCGCCGCAGCAGAGTCCCTGCTTGCGGCTGGCCCCGAGGACCTCGACGAGCTCGGCTCCCGGGATCGCGCCGAGCACGCGACGCGGCTCCTCGGTCTTGTCGTTGTAGCGGCCGAGGTAGCAGGCGTCGTGAAACACGACCTTTTCGTCGAGGCGCTGCCGCGGAAATAGCTTCTTCTCATCGACGAGCGACGCGAGAAATTCGCTGTGGTGCACCACCTCGAACTTCGCGCCGAAATCGGGATACTCGTTCGCGATCGAGTTGAAGCAGTGCGGGCAGGTCGTGACGATCTTCTTGATGCCGCCCTGCTTCTGGTAGCCGTTGAGTGTCTCGGCGTTCTGCTCGGCGAGCTGTGCAAAGAGATATTCGTTGCCCGCGCGCCGCGCCGGATCGCCCGTGCAGGTCTCCTCTTGCCCGAGGATCGCGAAGTCCACGCCCGCGGCCTTCATGAGGCGTGCGGTCGAGCGCGCGATCTTCTTGGCGCGGTCGTCGTAGCTTGCGGCACAGCCGACCCAGAAGAGCACCGGCGCGTCCGGGTAGTCGCTCATCACCGGGACATCGAGGCCCTCGGCCCAGTTTGCGCGATCGATCCGCGCGAGGTTCCACGGGTTGCCATTGACCTCCATGCCCTGGAAGGGCATCGCGAGCTCGGCTGGGAACTCGCCCTTCACGAGCACGAGGTTGCGGCGCATCTCGACGATCTTGTCGACGTAGCTGATCATCACCGGGCACTGCTCTTCGCACGCGCGGCACGTGGTGCACGCCCACAAGACGTCGGGATGAATGACGTTGCCGACGAGGTCGATGGGCTCCGAGCTCACCTCGGCGATCGGCACCGGGTTGTCGGCGTACACGGGCTCGTGGTGGTCGTCGTGGCCATCGCCGTGGTCGTGGCCAGCACCGTGGTCGTGGCCATCGCCGTGGTCGTGCCCAGCGCCGTGGCTGTGCCCGTGGTCGTGGCCGTTGCCGCCGTGGGCGTGAGCCGCGCCATGCCCATCGCCGTGAGCGTTGCCGGCGGCGTGCGCATGCCCATCGTCGGTGACGCCTTTGGGGCCGCCCGGACGATTGATGAACTCATCTTCGCGCGCATAGAGGTGGTCGCGCAAATCGATGGTGAACTGCTTCGGGCTCAGGAGCTTGCCGGTGCGGTGCGCGGGGCAATGATCCGAGCAGCGCCCGCACTCGGTGCAGGTGTAAAAATCGAGGATCGCCTTCCAGGTGAAGTGCTCGATCCGCGCGACGCCCACGGGCTCGGCCGTGTCGGGAGCGTCGGCGGCGGCCATTACCTTCTCGCCGATCGCCTCTGCCGTGCCCGCGAAAGCGAGGCGCCCGGGAAGCTCGAGGCTGCGCGCGAAGACGTTGGGGACTCCGGTGATGATGTGAAAGTGCTTCGAGTGCGGGAGCAGGTTCAGGAACACGAGCACGAGGGTCGAGTGCACCCAGAACCCGAGGTGCGAGAGGATGACGAGCTGCTGCACGCCGGCGCCCCAGAACAGCGCGGTCATCGCCGAGCCCGCGGGGTTCGGATAGAGGTGCCAGCTCGCCGCGACCGGAGCCTCGACCGGGGCCGGCCCGAGGTGGCTCGCGATGGTGGTGATGCTCGAGCACAGGTCCGCGCTGCCCTTCGGGCCGCAGGCCTCGCTGAAGTAGCGCGCGTGCAAGACGGCGGCGGCGCCGTCGTAGGTCATGTCGGCGAGCATCATCGTGATGATGATGCCGAGGATGACGAGCGCCTCGAGCGAGTGCGTCATCCGCGCCTCGTGTTTGTAGACGCGCAGATAGACGAAATAGAGCGCGCCCAGGAGGACGAGCGTCGCGGTGACGTCCTTCGCAAACTCGTAGAGGAGGCCGAGCGGAACCGCGCCGAACAGCGGCAGGGTCACTGGCGTGTGGCCCAAGATCCACAGGTCGAACGTCGGGTCGTAGCCGCGCCCCCACAGCATCAGCGAGCGCAACAAAAGCACCAAAAAGCCCACGAAAATGAGCTTATGGGCGAGGCCCGCGGCCTTGTAGTAGCCCATCTTTTTTTGCACGAACGCGAACTCGTAGACGCCCTTCAGGCGCTCACCGAGCCGGTCCATGCGGTTCTCGTCGCGGCCGACCTTCAAGAGCTGCCAGCGCCGGTTCGCGCTCCAGCAGAAGGCGGCAACCAAGCCGACGAGCATCGTCGTCATCCACGTGGGGTGCATGAATCTCCGTGTGATCCGAGAGGCGTCTCGAGGGGGCTCGAGCCGCGAAAGTCCTGGGCGCGCTCCCGAAGCTCGAGCCGGCCGCTCGTCTTTTATGGGGTGGCGGGCACGACGTCAACCGACGCGCGCGCGCCATGGGCCCGCACCGAGGCTCGGCCGGCAGCGCTGCACGGCAGGTCGGCTCAGCGCCCGATGCGGCCGAAGCGGCTCCCGACGGCGCGGGCCTTCGCTTCGCCGCGAGGGACGAGGAGGAGGCCCCCGCCGCCGTGGCTGTACGGGAAATACTGCGCGGTCACCGGCTCGTCGCCAGCATCGCTCGTGACGGTCGCGTCGAGCTGCTCGCCACGGGCTGGCTCGTCGAGCTCGAGCGGAGCGAGCCAGGTGAGCGTGCCGTCGGCGCCGACGCCGATGCGCTCATAACTCTCCGCGTGCGGCGCGCCGGAGCGCGCCCGCTCGCCGCCTCCCCGAGCTCCCGAGACGCGCGACGCCATCGCCGCGGCGTTCACGGTCTGCAGGCGCGAGAGCAGCGCCGAGTACGTGTACGCGGTGATCCACGCCGGCCCGCAGTAGCTCATGAAGTCCTTGTTCGTGTCCTTCGCCACGAGCGTGCGCGCGATCAGATCGAAGCCCCACGCGTCGAGGATGGCGCCCTGCGTGGGAAAGGCGAGGTCGAGGCCCTGATTCGTGCCGCACGGGGCGTGATTGCGGCCGTGCTCGTGGCCGATCTCGTGCACGGCGGTCATGGTCACGCCCTCGCCGGTGAACCCGAGGCCGATGCCGGCGCGCAGCCACGCCTGGTTCGGATCGTCGCCGAGCAGGCTCAGCCCCGCGACGCAACCGCCGCCGCAGTAGCTCTCGAAGGTCGCGGAAGGCGAAAAGACGCCGTACCAGAACTCTTCGTGCTTCGCGCCGCCGTTCTTGCGGACGTCGATCATCGCGTTGAGGAGGTCCTGCCAGCCGGAGAAATTCGCGAGGACGGGCGCGTTCCACACGAGCGGTTGTTCGACGACGCGCACGTCGACCGCGGGCGTCGGGTAGAGTTTGTAGAACGTGTTTCGGTAGCGCTCGAGCTGCTCCGGCGAGGTGTCGGGAAGGCGCCCGGACCCATCGGCGCCGTAGGCGATCGGCACGAGCACGAGCTTGAGCGAGGGGCCGGCGCTGGTCGCGTAGAGGGGGTGCGTCCCCTCGGCGGGAAAGACGGCGGCCGCGTTGTCGCCGGTGGTCTTGGCGGCGGCCTGGAGGATCTCGGCGCGGAAGCTCGTCGTCGTCGTGACGCGCTCGCCGGGGACGTCGAAGTTGAGCGTGCTCGTGAGCACGTCGAGCGTCGAGCCGGCGCCAAGGGGGGCCGTCACTTCGAGCGGCTCGCCGTCGTCGAGGAACAAGCGCGCGATGACCGGCTCCTTGTCGTAGTCGGCGTTGACCGCATAAAACAGGCGCACGAGGGCATCGCGGCCGGCCACGATCGGGACACCCTCTGCGACGCCCGCGCCGTCCTTCGCCACGATGCGCTCGACGCCTTGGTAGATGGCGACGCTCGCCAGCGAGACTCCGTCCGCGGGAAGATACGCCGGCGCAGCGCTCCCTCCGGTGGTCGCCTCCGTCGACAGCTCGATGTCATCGGCGCCGGAGAAGTAGTTGCAGCCCGCGAGCGCGAGCGTGAAGGCAGCGAGGCGGCTGAGATGGCGCATGGATGGCGGTGGGTCGTCGGCGCGCGCACCGAGGGCGTGCTCGGGCCACGAGAGAACATCACAATCATCCGCTCTGTGAAGCGCCAAATCGACGTGGCGCGAGCTCACGCTGGCTGCGGGCGCCCACGGGCTCTGGGCGGCATCGAGACTTCTTTGATGGCTCGCCGCGCGGCGGTCGCGCTAGAGGCCGCGTGTGGCCAAAAGCAGAGTGACCGACGAGCGCCGCCCCGGCGGCATCACTCGCGCGGCCGACCGCGGCGGCCGGCGGGCGCTCAGCAACGTCGGCGGCGCTACGATGGTTCGCGGCGACCGCGAGCTCGGGGCGATCCTCGAGTCTTCGCTCGCGGTGCGCGCGGACGAGGAGGCGACGCGGACACACGTCCATGGATTTCACACGTACGCCGCGCGCATGCACCCGGGCACGGCGCGCCGACTCGTCGAGAGCTTCTCGAAGCCCGCGGGCCGCGTCCTCGATCCGTTTTGCGGCAGCGGCACCGTGCTCGTCGAGGCCATGGTCCTCGGGCGCGATGCCGTCGGCGTCGATCTCAACCCGCTCGCCGTCGAGCTCTCGCGCGTGAAGACCCGCCCGACGACAGAGTCCGAGCGTTGCCAGTTGCTCGAGCTTGCGAAACAGGTCGAGGCCTCCGCCGAGGAGCGACGGCGGTCGCGCGCGGGACCCACGCGCCGCTACGGCTCACTCGACCGGGAGCTCTTCGACGTGCACGTGCTGCTCGAGCTCGATGGACTGCGTGCCGGGCTCGACGCCCTTCCGCGAGGTGCTTCGCGATGCGCGCTCGAGCTCGTCTTGTCGTCGATCCTCACCAAGGTGAGCAAGCAGCCCGGCGACACCTCGGCGGAGCGTGTGGCGCGGCGGATCGCCGGCGGCTTCACCCTTCGAATGTTCGTGCGTCGCGCCGAGGAGCTCGCGCGGCAACAAGCGGAGTTTGCGGCGCTCCTCCCGCCGAGCGTGCCGTCGACCGAGGTCGCGCTGGGCGACGCGCGCCGGCTCGATGCCGTCCTTGATCGCTCGGTCGACCTCGTGGTCACGTCGCCTCCCTATCCGGGCGTCTACGACTACCTCGAACAGCACGCCGCGCGGCTTCGGTGGCTCGCGCTCGACGCGACGGCGTTCGCCGCCCGCGAGATCGGCGCACGTCGCCTGCTCGAGCCGCTGGGCAACGAGGGCGCGGCAAAGGCATGGTGCAGCGATCACGAGCAGTGCCTTCGTGCGATCGCGCGCGTGCTCGTTCCGGGGGGCACGGCGGTGCTGCTCATGGCGGACTCGGCCATCGGCGACGTGCCGCTCTTTGCCGATCGCATCACGCGTGAGCTCGCCGAGCGAGCCGGTCTCGTCGCCGTGGCGGCAGCGTCTCAGCCCCGTCCCCATTTCCACGACGCGAGCCGCGCCGCGTTCGGCCGTCACCGGCGTTACGAGCACGCGCTGTTGCTCACGCGGCCGCCCGAGGCCGCGATGCCTACGCGCCGGCGGCGTGTCCTTGGCGCGCGCGGATCGAAGCGGTCCTGAGCTCAGAGCGAGAACTCGAGCGTGCGTTCGTCGCTCCGCTCCTCGAGGACGAGGACGCTCGTGAACTGCCGCTGGCCGATGCGCGCGGAGAGGCGCACGCGGATCGGCGGTTTTTGTCCCCGCAGATCTTCGAGCCGCACGGCGACTCGGTAGCGTCCGGGCCGTGGTGCGCCCTCGGCGAGGTAAACGTTCTCGACGTTCTGACCGTGGCACCCGTTGTCGCCGCCGGGACAGTCGCGGTCCTTCACGAGACCTGCCTCGTTCGGCTCTCCGCGGCGCGCGTTGCTGCCGTCGGGGCCGGTGACGCGCAGGTCGACGTCGACCGCGGGCTCCTGCCACGCGATGGTGAACTGCAGTACGCCGGTCTCGAGCCCGCACCCTTCGTCGATGATGCCGTTGCAGTTGTTGTCGTATGCGTCGAAGCACAGCTCGATGCCCGTCGGCGAGCACGCGCTCTCGAGCACCATGGTAGAGGCCGCGACGTCGCGCACGTCGACATCGGACGCCGGCTTCGGCTTCGGCACCTCGAGGCATCCCGCTGCGAACAGGAAGAGCGCGAGCGCGCCGCGCGCCCAGTCCCTCTTCCCGAATGGCGCCGCTGCCGGCTCGGGCGATGCGGGGCGGCCCGAGAGCGCGCAGGACACGCGAGCCCTCATCAGAAGCGCGCAGCGCAGCCGACGGTGAGGCCGAAGCCTCCCTCGGCGCCGACGGGAAGGCCGATGCATCCGAGGCCTGTCATCGACGCAGAGCTGCTCGGCGACGAAGACTCCAATTTGGCCTTTTTCTCGGGCGTTTTTGCCAGTGGGCTGTCCGGTGAGAAGAGCCACAGACCCGCGCCGATGAGCGCGAGGCTTCCGCCGGCGATGCCGCTGGCGAGTCCGACGTTGCGAAAATCTGCGGCGCGCTCAGCGTCGCGATTGATGAGCGCGAGGTCGGCGCGGCAGAGATCTGCGAAGTTCGTGCACGACGCGTCGTAGTTCTGATTGTGGAGCGCGATGTTCTCGTCGACCGCGGACTCGAGCGCGAGCCCGTAGCCCCCGGCGCCGGCAGCGACGCCGGCCGCCGCGATCCCGACGCCCATCGCCGCGAGGCCCACCATGCCTTGATACGGAAAGAACCCAGCGAAGGCGTCGAAGGGCTTCTCGTTGCGCTCACGCTCACGCTCACGCTCTCGCTCCGCCTCTTCGGCCTTGCGTCGCGCGGCTTCTGCCTCTTGCGCCTTGCGCTTGGCGGCCTCCTCGTCGTCACCCGCCTTGTCGTCGTCGCCCTTAGGCGGGCGGTCTTCGTCGCCCTCGTCGTTGGGCGGTGGCGCCTTCGGCACGGTGGGCGTCAGGGTGAGCGTGGCAGGTCCGGCGACGACGTCGTGCGACGTGTCGATGGTCTTGCGGTTCTTGGCCTCGACGACGAATCGGTGGGAGCCGACGGTGAGCCGCTGTGTGTAGGGCAGCTCCTGGGGCTTGCCGTCGTCGATGCGCACCGTGGCGGAGGGAGCGTCCGCCTTGATCGTGAGCGTCCCGAGGTGGGTCATCACCTCAGCGAGCTGGTCCTCGGCGTCCTCTGCGTCCGCGGGCATGAGCGGCTTGCGATCGCTCTTCAGCGCCGCCTCGATGGCGTCGGCGGCCGCTAGCCATTGCTGAAGTCCGACGAGCGCATAGCCCTTCATGCGAATGACCTGAGCCGTAGGAAACAGCCGCTCCGCCTCCTCGAATTTGGCGAGCGACTCCTTGAACTTGTTTTGCTGGTAGAGCGAGAGCCCTTCGATCGCGAGATCTTTGCCGCGATCCTCCGGGGTCTTCTTGCCGAACTGCGCGGCCGCGTGCGACGTGATGCAAATCATCGCGAATCCGGCGACCCACGCGACCGCTCGCCTCGAGCGCGCCTGCCATGCAAGAAATGTCACTCGACCCAATCCGCTCATAGCCACGGATCATCGCACGAGCGCTTGCTCGCGACAGCTTTTCTCTCGCGCATTCTTGGGCCGCGCGCACTCTTGGGCGGCGCGCATTCTTGGGCCGCGCGCACTCTTGGGCGGCACGTCAGCGCGTCAAAAGCGCACGCGGTTCACTTTGGGTGGGCCGGCCTTGTTGGGCTTCTTCGCTGGGCCACCTGTCGCTGGGCCACCTGTCGCTGGGCCACCTGTCGCTGGGCCACCTGTCGCTGGGCCACCTGTCGCTGGGCCACCTGTCGCTGGGCCATTGGTCGTTGCGCCCGCAGCGCCTTGGCTGGGCTTGCCGCTGGCGCCGCCGGGCGCCGCCGCCGTCGCTGGCGCGCTCGCGGATGCCGCGAGCGAAGGGGTCGCGCTTGTGGCGGAAGGCGGCTCAGGGCTTGCGCTCGCCGACGCGGCCGCGCTGCTCGCGGGCTCTGCGGCAGTGGCAGTGGCAGTGGCAGTCGTCGCCGGTGGCTCTTCCTTCGCTTCGGGCGAGGCCGCGTCAGAGGCTGCCGGCGTAGCGTCCGTGGGCGAGGTGGCGGCGGTCGCGGCGCTGTTGGCGGTCGCGCCGCGCGAGATGAGATAGATGCCGGCACCGGCAGCAGCGACGAGGCACGCGCCGACGACGCCGAGCATCACCGCCATCGCCGACTGCGACTTTCGCTTCGCGGGCGGGCCCGGAAGCTGCGTCACCTGCAGCGGGGCGTTCGTCGTGCCGTCGATGGCGACATTGGCGCCCGAGGAAGACGCGCCTCCGATCGCGCCCGGGATCGAGAGCCGGCCCGACGGCGTCATCTGAATTTGCAGCTGCATCGACGCGTCGGCGTTGCGGACGCTGTGGCTGCCGGTGGTCACGCCTGCCACGCTCACCCCAAGCGCTCCGGCGAGATCGTCGATCATCTCGCCCGACGTCGGGAAGCGCTCCGAAGGCGTTCGGTGGCACGCGCGCGCGAACCACATGTCGAACAGCGGCCCGAGGTGCGGAGCGAGCTGCGTCGGTGGGCGCATCGGCTCGTAGCAAATCTGCCCGATGAGCCCGGCCATGCCATCGGCCGTCCAGTAATTGCGGCCAGTGAGCAGCTGAAACGCGATGAGACCGAGCGCCCAGCGATCGGTCGCGGGCCCGACGAGCGTAGCCTCGCCACGCGCCTGCTCCGGCGCCATGTACCACGGCGTGCCGAACACCTGCCCCGCGACGGTGAGCTCTTGCGAAGCCTCGTCCGTGAGCTTCGCGATCCCGAAGTCGAGCACCTTCACGAGCGGCGAGCCGTCTTCGCGGCGCACGAGGTAGAGGTTCGCGGGCTTGAGATCGCGGTGCACGATCCCCTTCTGATGCGCCTTGTCGAGCGCGCGCGCGACCTGCCTCAAGTAGAGGACGACCTCGCCCGCGGGGATCGCGCCGCGGCGCTTGAGCTCGCTGCGAATGTCGTGGCCCTCGAGCCGCTCCATGACGATGAACGGCACGGAGAGCTGGGCGCAGACGTCGGCGTCGACGACGCGCACGACGTGCTCGCTCGCGATGCGAACCGGTGCGCGCGCCTCGGTACGAAACCGCTCGACGGTTGCCGCGTTGTCGGCGAGCGCGGGATGCAAGAGCTTGAGCGCGAGCGCCTCGCCCGTGTTCACATGCGAGACGGCGTAGACCGAGCCCATGCCGCCGCGGCCGATGATCTGCTCGACCCGAGACCGGCCACCGACGACCAAGCCAGGCTTCAGCGCGACGAGGTGGGCGTCGCTCGACTCTTCGGTGCGCTTCGTCGCGGCGCCAGCGTTCGGTGCGCCAGCGTTCGGTGCGCCAGCGTTCGGTGCGCCAGCGTTCGGTGCGCCAGATCTCGCTGCGGCGCTCGTGGGGGCGTACATGCCGGCCGGTGCCGCGGCCTGCGCGCCTTGCGCTTGTGTGGCAGCTCGTGGCGCGATCGCCGCGAGCGCCACGGCAGCAGCCGGCAAGGCGTGGGGGCTCACGGCGGTCATCCCCGTTGAGTCGAGCGCGACGGGATAGGCCGAACCGCGCGGCGGTGGCGGCGGAGCACCGGCGACCGAGCTGCGCGACGGTGGCGGAGGCGGGTACGCGCCGCTGTCGGTCGCGCGCATCGGCGGCGGCGGCGCGTAGCCACCCCTCTGTGTCGCGCGCGCCTGAGGCGGCGGCGCGTAGCCACCGCTCTGTGTCGCGAGCGGCACCGCTTGCGCCTGCGCCGCGCGATCCATCTCAGCCAGGCGCGCGTGCGCTGTGGCGAGGTCCGGCGTCTGGCTCGGGTCGAGCGCCACCGTCCTCGCCGGCGGCGAGTCGTCGACCACGGAAGGACGTCGCGGTGGCGGTGGCGGATGCTTGGCCACGTTGGCTCTCGTTCGTGCTCGCGCCGGCCGATGACGGCAGAACGCGAGCCACTCGCTACTTTATCGAGCGCCGCGCGAGGCCGCAAGCGAGAGGCCTACCTGTGAGCACGGTTCTACCTGAGGCGCGCCGCGCGTGCGCGAGCGACGCCGCGGGAAATGCGCCTCAGCGGAACGAGTGCCACGCGATCCCGAGCGGCGCGCGGAGCTTTCCGAACACCGCAGTGACGGCATGGGGACCGCTCCCGTCGTCTTCCACGTGGCGCTCGAGCGCGACGCCGAAAATGCTCCAGCCGATCGAAGCGGCCCACGCCGGCTCGGTGGTCCCGAGATCGACGAGCGCCGTGCCTTGGTACCAGAGGCCGCTCGTCACGTGCGTGAGCTCGGCCTCGAGCCCGAGCGAGGCGGTGGCGACGCCGTTCGCTTGAAACACCGGCCCGATCGCGACGTAGAGCGGCGAGGCGTCGGGGGTCGTCGGCTCGATCATGGCGAGCAAGCCGAGGCGCAACCGGCCGAGCCCGAGGACCGACGCAACGCTCGTGCGCGAGCCCGCGCCGCCTTCGACATTCACATCGAAGCGGAGGCGCGTCGTTGCGACCGGCGCGGGCGCGGTTCGTCGGGGCGCGTGGGATGCGACCGGGGTCGCAGGCGTGACCGTCGTGGGCGTGGCTTGCTCCGCCGCGGCGTTGTGCACGAAGAGCAGCGTGGCGCTGATCGCCAGGCCCGAGCCCCATCGCCCGCGCGAGGCGCTCATCGCGCGTTGCTTGGGTTCTGAACCTGGGCGCTTCATCGCGGTGACGCCTATTCGCGCCGTCGGGACGCGGCAAGGAAGAGCGCGCGACCCTAGGGCCGGCGGCATGGACCGAAGCGCGCCGACTCTAGAAGCCGCTTGATCGGCGTCACCGCCCGCGACTAGAGTGAACGCGGTTTCTCTGTGCGACTGCGTCGCTCGGGGGATGAAACATACGGATGGAGAACAAGAAAATGAAGAAGCTCATCGGTACTTTCGGGATCCTTGGAATTCTCTCGGCCATGTCGGGCTGCGCCTACGGTGGCGTCGCGGTCGCCGGCGACAAGGCGATCGTGCTGCGCAACGACGGGTTGCTCTTCGGTGCGCTCCGCAAGGCGTTCGTCTGCAAGATCGCGGACGACGGCCTGCACGACTGTGTTGCCTCGGCGGAGAAGCCCTGAACCCCGCTCGCGCCGGCACTCGTTGCCGGCCGTAGGCGAAGCCGCTGCGCGCCAAAGCCGTGGCGCGCTTCGTCTTTTTTGTGGCTTCGAGAAGGCGAGCGCCGCCGAGCGCGCCGACCAGCGCACCGACGCTTCGTGGCCCGCTCAAAGCGGCAGCGCGAGTTGCCGCGCCGCGAGGATCTCGAGCCCGCGCGGAACGCTCAGGGTGAGCCAGCGCGCGTAGAGGCGTCGGCGTTCGCCCGGCTCGAGGTCGCCGGGGCGCTCCATCGCGGCATACGCCAGCAGGGTCGCCGCGCTCACGCTCACGTTGAGGCTCTCGACGAAGCCGCGCATCGGGATGCGCACGTGGCGTCGACACGCGGCGCGCAGGGCCTCGCAGATCCCGTCGTGCTCGTTGCCCATCACGAGCGCGAGCCGGTCGATGCGCGCGAGCTCGGACGGCACGAGCTCCCCCTCGGGGTGCGTCCCGACGAGCACGAAGCCATTTCGCGACAGCTCGCTCACGGCGTCTTTCACGTGCGCGTGCCGCACCACGTCGACCCAGTTCTCCGAGCCCTTGGCGACGGCGCCGCGCGCGCGGAAGGACTCGGTGCGCTCGACGACGTGGACGCGTTGCACGCCGAACGCGTCGCACGAGCGGAGGACGGCCGCCCCATTGTGCGGATCGTGCGGCGCATCCATCACCACGGTCACCGACCCGAGGCGCAGAGCCGCCACGGAGCGTAGGCGGTCCCGGCGCTCGTCGGTGGCGAGCGGCTCGAGCAACGCGATGATCGGCTCGGGATCGACCGCGTCGAAGGCGCGCCGCAGGGCATCCGGAGTCGCGCCCGCGCGGGTCGCAAACTCGAGCATGGCATCGCCGTCGCCGTCGTCGTCGCCGTGATCTCCGCTGGGCGGCGGCGCTCTTCGGGGAAAGGATCGCGAGACCAAGTTACCCCAGATCGCCGGCCGAGGGTGGAGGTCCCGGGTGTCCGCGGAAGCTGTCCGGGGCGTCGTCGAACTGTGCGACCGACAACATCCCGGGCTCGTCGGCGTGCACGCTCGCCACGGGTGCGACGTCGGGCGCCGGAGGCCAGTGCGACGGACGATGCGACAGGGCGGCAGGCGTGACCGAGAGCTCGTTCGCCTTGCGCTTGCCGAGCTCGGCCGCGAGGTGCCTCACCGAGTCGCGCACACCGCGGCGCGTCCTCGCGCGCTCGAGCGGGCGGATCCGCTTCACGCGCGCCTCGAAGTCGATCTGCTCGGCGCCGCTGAACGGCCGCGCCCCAAAGCGCGCCGTGAGGTACCGCTCGGTGAGGCTCGACACTTCATCGGCGTAGGGGTGACCGGCCTCGGCGAGGGCGCGCGCGTGTCGCGAGGGCGGCTGAGAGCCGGTCCGGCCGATCCCCGCGACGCTCATCGCCCGATCGAGCGAGCGATAGAGGCGCGCGGCGAGCTCGTTGTCCTTGGCCGCCGCGTGCTTGGGCTCCCGCGGCGTGCTGCCCCTCCTCTGCCGCTTGCGGAGAAAGTACGCGCTGACGATCGCGAGCGTCACGCCGAGCGCGATGGCGATCGCACGCTTCCGCGATCCGCTCACGAGCCGAGCGAGCGGCCCGGTGTGCGGGCGCATCGCCTCGACCAGGCTCGCTTGCTGCCCGAGGTCGTAGCCGAGCACGTGGTGATCCCAGCTCTGGCTCACCGCTTCGAAGAAGTCGCGCACGACCGCGAGCGTGCCGTCGACGTCGCTCAGCGGTAGCGCGCTCGCCGACGGCGTCGGATCGAACGTGAGCCAGCCGCGCCCCTCGATGAAGACCTCGACCCACGAGTGCGCGTCGCCCTGCCGCACCGCGTAGTACTCGCCGAACTTGTTGTACGTGCCCCCGACGAAGCCCGTGACCGCGCGCGTGGGGATCTCGAGCGTACGCAGCATCACGGCGAGCGCCGTCGAGAAGAACTCGCAGTGCCCCCGCTTGCTCTCGAACAGAAAGTCGACGAGCGGCTGTGTTGCTTTTCCCGAGGGGGAGCCGAGGTCGTAGGCGTAGTCGCTGCGCAGACGCTCGGCGATCGCACGCGCACGCTCGAAGTCGTTCTTGGCGCCGTCGGTCCACGTCGTCGCGAGCTCGGTCACGCGCGCGGGAAGGTCGAGCGGCACCTGCAAGTACCGAGGGCGATCGAGCGGTCGTAGGCGTGTGAACGTGGGCTCGCCTTCGGTCGCGACGTGGAGATCGTAGCGCACGCCCCTCTCGCCGCCCGCCGTGTAGCGAAGCTCGCCCTCGGGGCCGTACACCAGGCTGAGCCCGATCCCGGTCGTGATCCCCGACGGGCGTTCGAGGCGCAGCGCGTGCGTGCTCTGCGCGAGAAAGAGGACCTGCGGCTCGAAGGGCTCGAGCTCCACCTGCCAGACGCGCTCCTTCTCTTTGTTCGCGCCGCGGATCGAGACAAGCTCACCTGCTTGCGCGATCTGGTGCGACGTCTCGAGCGACTGCGACCAGGTACGCCCGTCGTAGTGGTCGAGCGCGGTCCCGCGCAGGTGCATCACGCGCCGCTGCGGCGGCGGGCTCGGAAGGTCCGGGATCCGCACGCGCAGCGCGATGGTCGGGTCGCTTCTGAGCGTGCCAATCTGACCCAGATCGACGCGATCGGAGAAGCCGATCACGCGCTCGGTGCGAGGGCGACTGAGGAGCAGGAGCGAGAGGCCCACCCGCGGAAACACGAGGAAGAGGACGGACGTGAAGGCGAGGATCGGGATGGCCAAGAGGCACGTGGCGGCCAGGAAGTGCTTGCCCACGACGCGCTTGCTGCGGAGGATTCGCGGCACGTCGACGGGCAGCCCGGTGCGGTCTCGTGCGCCCTGGCGATAGTTGCCCTCGACCTCGCGCCGCAGGTGGCTGAGCACGAGCGCGCCGGGGGTCACGACCATGATGCCGACGAAGCAGAGCCCGTAGCCGAGGCCGCCGCCGACCACGGTCCCCGCGATGAGGTGCAAGAGCGCCAGGACGATGATCTGCTGGTCGTGCGCGGCGCCGTTGCGCGTCGCGACGCGAATCAGCTGCAGGCCCACGGCGAACTCGATGATGAGGTCGAGCACGCTCGCCCGCGTGAAGAACGCGCGGCCGAGCTGCGTCGCGATGAGCAGCACCGTGAAGCCGACGTCCACGTGGCGCTGGGCGGCGCGCTGACGCCACGGCTCTCGAAGTGCGACCGCGATCGCGAGGCCGGCGAGCGCGGCGAGTGAGAGGTCCCGCCCGAATTGCCCGCTGACGACGAGCGCCAAGACGCCGAGCGCCGCGAGCGCGTCCGTCAGGATGCGGTGAATGAGGCCGAACCTCACGCGACCCTCTCCGGGACGATTCGAAGTTCGTAGGCGGGCGTCACCGCCGCGCGAGGCTGCGCGGGGGCGTCCGTCTGCTCGAGCAGCGCGAGGAAGCGCAGCACGGGGTCGAGCCCGCGGCTCTTCTCGGCGATGGCGCGCTGGCGCGTCCGCGTCACCACGAACACGCGGTCGCCGCGGCGAACGTGCGCCGTCGCGAGCGATGCGATCTCGCGAATGCGCCGCTCGAAGCGGTCGGCGCCGGCGGCATCGTCGGGGCCCTCGCGCACATCGTCGAGCTCGAGCTCGACGGACGCATCGAGCCGCTGCGCGCGCTCGCGAAGCACCATCGCGTCCGGATTCGTGCTCTTGCGCCAGTAGATGTCGCGCGGATCGTCCCCGTCGCGCATCGGACGCACCGCGTGGATCTCTTCGCCTCCGCCGCCGCCACTCGCAGCGGTCTCGCCGTGCATCGCCACGCCCTGCCGACGCGGAAGCCGCACCGCATCGACGGCCGGGTAGATGACGAGCTCGTCCTCGGCGAACACCTCGCGCGACTTCTCGAACAAGCCAAACGGAAACCGCGTCGCGATGCGGAAGCCCGTGTGTCGCTCGAGCCCGCGCCGCTGCGGCGTCCGGCGGTACGCTGCCACCTGCGTCGAGCTCGGGCTGATCTTGAGGAAGAAGCAGCGCTTGTCCGCGCGCTGCCCGGCGCGCAGGTCTTCGACCTCGATCGCGTAGGACGGGACGCGCTTCTTGTCGTTCACGACCTCGATCTCGACGAGGTGCGCTCGCCCGACTTGTGCGCGCGCGGGCAGTCGACGCCGCACGGTGAGCGTGCGCAGCGACAGCTCGCTCATCACGCCCGAGACGATGATGAGCGCGAGCATCGTGCCGAGGATGAGATAGAGCGGGTTGTTGCCCGTGTTGATGGCCGCGAACCCGACGCCGAGCGTGATCCCGAGGAAGTACTTCCCCTCGCGCGTGAACTTGAGCTTGCGTGGCCAGTCGCTGCGCTTTGGCGCCGCTCGGACCTCGTCCCCCCTCTTCCCCAACGCCGCCCGCGCTACCGCAGTGAGCGATCGCGGCGCGTCTTCGATCGCCGCGGGTGGGCGCGTCGAGGCGGTCGGCTTTGGCGCCGCTCCCGGTTCCTGACGCTGCGCCGTCTTCTTACTCGGCATGGGTGGACGAACGCGGCATCGGTGCACGCGGCGCAAGCAAGCGGCGCGCGCGGGTCAGAGCGGCACGGGGACGCGCGCGAGGAGATCGCGCACCGTGGCCTCGGCCTCGTCGTACGTGGGCACGTAGCCCTCGGCCTGCGCGGCGAGGCGAATTCGATGCGCGAGCACCGGGACCGCGAGATCGTGGACGTCGTCGGCGATGCAGTAGTCGCGCCCGCGGAGCTTGGCCCTCGCTCGCGCGGCGCGCGCCAGCGTGATGCTCGCTCGCGGCGACGCACCGATCGCGATCGCCGGTGCCGTGCGCGTGGTCGTGATGACGGCATGCAGGTACGTCGCGAGCGACGGATCGAGCTTCACGCGATCCACCTCGCGCTGGAGCATGACGAGGCGCTGCGGATCCAGCACGCGCGGCACCTCCGCGGCGCGGTCCAGGTTGCCAGCGAGCAGGAAGCGCTGCTCGACGTGGCTCGGTGGGTAGCCGATGTGGATCCGCATCAT
>SXGS01259992.1_pt1 | contig 18176 bp, 24 predicted proteins | sample 3174681 | NCBI WGS metagenome assembly SXGS01 (sample SAMN11356861, study PRJNA531348) | freshwater metagenome | isolation source: freshwater sample F1-80 | place: China: Fuxian Lake, Yuxi | collected 2017-12-25 | reverse complement strand
CACCATCGCCGAACTGAAACGCATCTGTGCCTTCCCCGACGACTTCATTCTCAAGGGCACCTACGCACAGCAATGGGAGCGACTGGGAAACAGCGTACCGCCAGTGATGATGAGACACATCGCGGAAACGATCAGGGACAAAATCCTGCTGACGAGCGGATCATGATATGGCGTCACCATGTCGTGTCTTCGGTCTGCCGGCGGGCCGCGGGCCAGCCAATAAGTATTCCTGCACATCGTGTTCAGTGATCATCCAGACGTGGCTAAATTTCGTACCAAGGCGTCCAGCACGGCAAAGCTGGCGGATGCGGGACGAATCAACGCCGAGGCGACGAGCGGCTTCAGAGGCGGTGAGATGAGTGATGGTCAGACCTCCAGACAGATACAAAAAAAACAGCAGGTCGTCTTGCGACGACCTGCCAGATGTGACACACTGTCGATCAGGACACAGTGATCAGGCCGCAGGTCGAATCCATCAAGCCATGCAGTTTCTGAGTCTGTGGCAGCGAGCGAGTGGCGGAGCCTTTGAAGGTTTCGGTGAATGCGTTGAACAGAGACCAGGCAGTGCGAGGTGCGAACTCGTCATGCTGTGGGCTTCGCCACTCTTTCAACACGTCGGGAATGGCACGTGGCCGGATAACGCGACAGTCCAGTGCATTAATGATGACATCGTGAGCCTGTCCGTCAGTCAAAGCCTGGCACTTGTACGCCGCGATCCTGTCGTCCTGATGGCGACGATGATCGCCAAGCAGTCCGACGCCATGTTCTACCAGGCCGGGCAGATCCCGCAGAATGTAACGCGTGTGCCTTCGGGCGAGTTTGACTTCACCGGAAAAACTCAAATTGTCACAGACGAACACACCCGCACCCAGCGCGAGTGCCGCAGGGAAACGCTTGTCGTGGCTATTACGGACGCCGACGATCATGGCATAATCGTCTGGGTTGTGCCCGTTCATTACCTGCAACATCCCGAAATACTGGTCGCCATCACGAGTCAAGCCATGTGCCTCACCCACGATGTGCATGCCGGAACGTTCCAGAGTCTCGCTGACAGCAGTCAGCAGATCATAATGCGGAATCGGATGCCACGAGTCAGTGGCTGCTGGTGTATCCACGTGGATCAGCTGTTCACGACTGGCAGACTTGCCACCACAATGCAGAAGCAGATTCAGCGGTTTCATATCAAGTCCCTCGAAAAGAGAAGTCTGTCTCATCAGGCCGGTCAGAAAGAGACCGGCGACGCCCGAAGGCGTTTCGTGTCTACGAAGAACACTGTGATTTGAGTGTCTGCAGGTGCTCTGTGAACTCATTCAGACAGGCTTTCGCTTCTGTCATGGTGCGGCCCATAAACAGATGTTGCCCGTTCCATGTGCAGTGAACAGTAAAACAGCCACTCGTACAGCAATACTTCCAGTACAGCAGGCTACCAAAGCGGTTCGGAGTGAATCCCAGTTCCTGATGTGTCATCGTTACTGTCCTTCTGAGTGGTGTTGCGTTTCAGACTTCGTTTGTCTGACACGCGGATAATATCCCGCATTCGGGACGAGTAAATACTGAAATCACGAAATCGGGATAGAATTTCAGAAATTGTTCAAAATCGTGGAAAAGGCAGCGAAAACGCGATGCCGACCGAACTCCTGACCGATCCCGGCCACGTGCGGGGGGACCTGGCGGCGATGACTGCCCATGTGCGGACCCGCCCGATTGAGATCGCACCGGCCGTAATTGACGCGATGCCGAAGGTTGCCGGGATACTGCTGCTGAAGGGAAAGCCGCGGGAGCAGCTGGCGGCGGGGCGTTTGCTGCTGGCAATGTTGGAATACAATCGAGCACTGACTCCGCCAGCTGCCGCGCAGCCAGGGAGCACCACAATCAACGTGGGGGTACAGGTTGACAATCGCACTGACGACAGAAGAGATCGAACACGTGCTATCGCTGAGCGAGTCAGAGCAGCTCGAATTTTGGAGCAGTCTCCCGTCTGAGGTGTACGATTCGTTTCTGGAGCAGATCGCCGGCCCTGTCGATTATCGTTCCGGTGCTGACTTTGCCGCTGAGCGATCCGCTCGCAACGCGGCTGCGATCAATGCGAAAACGGCGATTGCACAAGAGATCGGCCCTCTGCCTGCCATCGCGGATCCCGAGCGGAGGAAAGCGGCGAGCGAGAACAATATCCTGTTTGCCGAGACGTATTTCGCACCGACGTTCTACCTGCCGTGGGCACCGTATCAACGCACCATGATGGATCGCTTTCAGGCGGTCATCTTCGACGGCGGGCGGGAATGTCACGCGGTGCGGCGCGGCGGGCTGAAGTCGACATGTGCCAGGGTGTCAACCATGTGGGCGACCGTGAACGGGCATCGACGGTTTCCTGTCCTCGTGGGAGCGACGGACGACAAGGCATCAGAACATCGGGAGAATTTTTTCGCGTTGCTGGCGTCCTCGGTGCGGCTGCTGAAGGATTATCCGGAGCTGACGCCGCTGCTGCTCAAATGGCGGCAGCCAAAGAGACAGTTTCGGCTGGAAGGCCGCCTGCTGCAACTGCACCCGAAGGACGGCCGAGGGCGGATCGTGTTTCCCGACATCCATGACGCGGCGAGCTGTCAGGCACATATCGCGCCGTATTCCATCAACGCTACGGACGTTTCCGGGCTGTCGTACGTGGATCGATTCGGCGTTACGATACGCCCGGACCTGCTGGTGTTCGACGACGTGCAGACGCCGCAATCATCCCGCTCGCCGCTGATGACTGAGGAACGGGAGGAGTCCGTAACGAAGACTTTCTGCGGGCTGGCAGGACTGGGGGAAAAGATCGCGGCAATCATGGTGGCAACCGTGCGAGAGCATGACGATTTAACGGAGCGATTCCTGTCACGAGCAAAGCACCCGGACTGGCACGGGGAGCGATATCCGTCGGTCATTCGCCTGCCGGACAGAACAGACTTATGGGATGGATACGCTGCGAAGCTGTCGCAGGGGAAGACACCCGAGGCAGGCAAGCAGCTGGCACAGGAACACTACATGTCACACCGCGATGAGATGGACGTCGGCGGGGTGGTGGCCTGGGAGTACGATCGGCAGCCGGGGGAGATCTCTGCCCTGCAATCACTGATGACCGTCAAAGCACTTGATCCGGCATTCTTCGCCTGCGAGATTCAGCAGCAGGGCGAGGTGGCGGTAAACACCAGCGGGCTCAGGCTGGACGCACAGGATCTGATGTTCCGGCTGTCGCACGTCCCTCGCGGTATCGTACCGGACAAGGCAACTTACCTTGTCGGCTTCATCGACTCCTCGGATCAGGTGCTGTGGTGGATGGTGGTGGCGTTTCAGCAGGACTTCAGCGGATCGATTGTGCATTACGGCACATGGCCTGATCAGCGTCGTGACGTGTTCTACAAGTCGGACCTCGCACACCGGATATCGGACCAGCTGCCGGGCAGTGCCTGGGAAGAGGCGTTCGTGCACGCACACAATCAGCTGGAGGAACTGCTGCTGGGCGATCTGGACAGCGAGACCGGGGCTCCCCGCAGACTCGACTTGCTGCTCAAAGACTGGGCGGACGGTGGCCAGCGGCCGCGGATCGAGTCGCAGGTAATGGCCAGTCGGCATCGGTCTCTGCTGCGACCGTCACAGGGCCGCGCGGTGAAGCCGGGGCGAAAGCCGGTGCATCAGTGGGGCAATGATCCTCGTGACCGGGAGACAGGGGCTCACTGGATTGAGCGGCGATCTGAGCTGCCAGTCAATGTGCAATACGACGTGAACGTGTGGAAGTCACACGCGGCCAGACGATTGTTGACGACGATCGGGGCACCGTCGGCAATCACGCTGCCAGGAACAGATGAGCGGGGGAATCGCCTGCTGTGCGAGCATTTTACGGCGGAGAATCCGAAACCAGTATCTTACGACGGGGCTGCCGGGATCGCATGGGAAGCAATTCCCGCCCGCAATAATGACTGGTGGGACTGTTTCGTCGGCTGCTGCATGGGTGCGTCGATGCTGGGCTGCGGCATTGTCGGAGAGGCAAAGCCGAAGAAGGTGCTGCGACAAGTCGTGCTGCCGGATCGGAGGGGGCGATGACCGAGCCGCGTCTGGTCATATATCCGGGGACCAATGGCCTGAAGTGCGACCAGTGCGGCGACGTGCTGCCGCGCGTGGCACACACGCGAAACAGCCCCGGCCTGATCATTCGCGAGCGGCGATGCCCGTCCTGTCAGCATCTGAACAAGACGATCGAGCGTGTGGTTGCCGGTACTGCACGTCGCCGGTTTTCCGATCCGTGTGGCGGCTGAATGGCACTAATGCCTTGCTGGCATAGACTTGCGTTCCGTCGCAATGCACTATGCCGAGCATGTCAACACTGTCCGATCAGATCGCACTCGACGCACTCAAGCCGCAGGCCACCAGCAATGATGGTGTGACGGTCACGCGGCGAACGCTGAAAGACCAGATCGAGGCGGACCGATACGCACGTGACGTGGCTGCGACGCCGACAAATGCCGCCAGCCTGTTCATGTCGATGAACTGCAAAATTGTCCCGCCGGGAGGTCACTGAGATGTGGCCATTCCGCCGTAGGCAATCATCACCTCAGACGCCGCGTGCCATCAATGCGAAGCTTGATGTGGCACAGACGACGGCCAACAATCGCAGGCACTGGGCGAACGCCGATAGCCTGTCTGCTCGTGCGGCCCTGTCTCCCGCCGTGCGTCGCGTGGTCCGCATCCGGTCACGATATGAGGCCGAAAATTCCAGCTGGTACAGCGGCATTCTCCGGACTGCTGTGAATCATATCGTGGGTAATGGGCCACGGTTGCAGATGCTGAGCAGCAATCCGGAAGCGAACAATCGGGTGGAAGCGGCGTTCCACCGGTGGGCCACGAAGATTGATCTGGCTGACATGCTGCGGGTGATGGTCGAGGCGTACTGGCGTGACGGCGAAGTGTTCGTCATGCGGGCCGAGCGGCTGCAAAACTGGCCGATGACGTTGGATTTGAGGATCTTCGAAGCGGACCAGATTGCCAGTCCCTGGGAGGAGGCCGTCTGGAAAGACGACTTCACCGACGATGGGATCCGGTTCGACCGATCGCTGAATGAGTTGCAATTTTACGTGTACGACCATCACCCCGGCGGAAACGTCTGGTCATCGACGTTGTCCGGCTCATGGTATTCGTCGCGCGAGGTGCTGCATCTGTTCCGCATGGATCGGCCGGGACAAGTGCACGGCATTCCGCGAGTAACGCCGGCACTGCAGCAGTTGCCAATCATGCGACGCCAGGAGCTGGCAACGCTGTATTCGGCCGAGACCGCGGCAAATTTTGCCATGTACTTGAAGTCCACGTCGCCGACGATTGAAGCGGCTCAGTTCGCCACTGACTTCAACGAAATTGAAATCACGTCGAACCTGCTCACGCAGCTGCCGCCGGGCTGGGAGCTTGGGCAGGTGGAACCGAAGCAGCCGGGGCCACATTATGAAATGTTCCAGCGGCAGGCACTGCAATCGTTCTGCCGCTGCACGAACATGCCATACACGCTGGCCGCCGGGACAGGCAAAGACGCGAACTTCTCGTCGTTCAAGGGCGACATGAAGAACGTGTGGGAACCGGAAGTAAAGGTGGAACAGTCACGGATCGAGAACAGCATTATCGCTCCGGTGATGGGCTGGTTCTTCGAGGCTGCCGTCTACGTTCCGGGGCTGCTCGATGGGCTTCCGGCGATAGCGGAGATCGACCACAAATGGACGTGGCCGCCGCTGCCGACTCTGGATCCGGTGGAAAACGCACAGGCCGCGGTGTTACGGCTGTCGTCGGGGCTGTCCACGCTCACGGAAGAGTATGCCCGCGAGGGAAAAGACTACGCCACGGACATGCCGAGGGCGGCGGCGGATTTCGGGGTAGATGAGGCGACGTACAGAGCGGCGCTGTTCGCGAAGACGTTCGGCCTGCAGCCAGGGGTGCCAATACCGAGCGGGCAGCCACCGGCAGCCGCAGCCCAATTGTCTCAGGGCGAATATACGACGATCGGGCAGCGAGCATTCACGAACAATCAGAAGCGGATCAAAGTGGCACTTGATCAGCTGGCCGCCGGCGAAATCTCGCAGGTGATGGCAGAACAAACGATGGCATCGATCGGACTGACTCCGGATCGCATCGCGGCTCTGATTGCAGACGCAATGGATGGCGGTGTTCAGGATGCAGTCGTGCAGGAGGCTGTCGCGTGAAAACCATTCAACTGACTGCATTCATGCGGCTGAAGGCCAACGGGCCGGGCAAGCCGAAACGATTCACAATCCTCGCCTACAGCGGTGGCATGTTGCCGGTGGATGGCTTCGCACATCCCGTCGTCGTGGATCTGGCAGGGCTGGAACTGCCCGGCAGTATCCCGATTCTAATCGACCATGAGAAGTCAGTCGAAGCAACGCTCGGCCTGACGGACAACATCCACAATGACGGACGGCAGCTAAAGCTGGCCGGCACAGTCACAGGCCAGTCAGCCAAAGCGTTGCAGGTGCTCGCACAGGCACAGGCAGGCCACACCTGGCAGGCCAGTATCGGGGCTATGGTGATTGAATCGGAAGAGATTGCGGCCGGCCAGACGGCGACAGCAAACGGGCAGACGTTCGTCGGCCCGGTAATCATCGCACGTCGGGCCGTGCTGCGAGAAACGTCAGTCCTCCCAATGGGGGCGGACTCGACAACGTCGGTGAATTTGGCGGCATCAGCACGCCGATTTTTGAAAGGAGCGGCTGCCATGTCGTTCGAAGACTGGGTCATGTCCCTCGGGCTGGATGCCGCCACACTTACGCCGGAAGCACTGGCAATTCTGCAGCCGGCATTCGCTGCATCGCAGTTACCGCCCGCTGTTCCGCCGATGGCTGCAGCCCCCGCTGTGCCTCCGGCGGCACCACCGATCATCGCCCCGACTGCCGCTGCAGGAGCCATTGCCTTGGACATTCAAGCCGTCCTCAAAACGCAGAACGACGCAATCGCCTCCAATCTGCGGCGCACTGCCGAGATCCAGGCGAAAGCTTCTGGATATCCGCTGATTGCCGCGAAGGCGATCGAGGAAAACTGGTCGGTCGATAAGGTCGAACTGGAAGTGCTCAGGGCGGCCGGTGGGAAGGTGCGGCCCAGTTCGTTCGGGTCGGCACAGAACGCACCCGAGCATATGCCTGCTGTGCTGGAAGCGGCAATCTGTCAATATCGCGGACTGACCAATAACGGCCGCAAGCCGGCTGTTCAGCCGATTGAAAAGCAGTTCGACGACCGGACGTTGCAGGCGGCTCACGGTCAGTTCCGCAACGGGATCGGGTTGCAGCAGCTGATCATGATTGCGGCTGCGGCCAACGGCATGCCGCAGCAGGCAGGCATGAAAATCACCACGGGCAACATCCGTGAGGTCCTGGGGTATGCCTGCCCGGATGGACGGCATGTGCAAGCAACGTTTTCTACGCTGTCGCTGCCGGGAATTCTGAGCAACGTGGCAAACAAGGAAATCCTGCAAGGGTACATGGAGGAAGACGCTGTCTGGCGTGAAATCGCTCAGACGAAATCCGTCTCAGACTTCAAAACCGTCACCAGCTATCGGATGCTGGACGACATGGAGTACGAAAAACTCGGACCGGGGGGACTGATCAAACATGGTACTCTCAGTGAAGAGTCATTCACCCGATCGGTCGACACGTACGCCAAGATGTTCAGCCTGACGCGGCAGGACATCATCAACGATGATCTCGGGGCGTTTGATGACTTGCGGCAACGCGTGGGCGGTGGCGGAGCGATAAAACTGAACGACCTGTTCTGGACGACGTTCCTTGCCAATCTTGCGACGATCTTTACGACCGCTCGCACGAACTACATCGAGGGTGCCACAACGAACCTCGGCGCCGACGGCGTTGGCCTGGGTCTGGGGCAGAAAGCATGGCGGCAGCGTCGGTCGCCATCGGGAGATGGTGCGAAACGGCTGTCGGGAACGGCATCATTCGTGCTGGTGCCGCCGGAACTGGAAGTGATAGCGGACGCACTTTATGCGGCTCGCAACGTGGCCAGCGTTAAGGTCAGTGACGTGAACACGTTCGCCAACAAGTATGAGCCGATTGTCGCCAATCAGCTGAGCGACTCCAGCTACACGGGGTTCAGTACAACCGCGTGGTACCTGCTGGGAGAAAAGAGCAGAGGCACGCCAGTCGTCGTGTCGTTTCTGAATGGTCAGGAAACGCCAACGGTTGAATCGGCTGACGCTGACTTCAACACGCTGGGGATTCAGTTCCGCGGGTATCATGACTTCGGGTGCGATCTCGGAGATGGATATCTGAATGCCGTGATGAGCAAGGGTGCAGCGTAGTCACTCTGCCGGAAGTAGAGCCTGCCGGGTGCCCGGCAGGCATCTTGAACACGATCAAAACTGAGGAGTGAATGCGATGCCAGAAGCCAATCTGTTTCAGGAAGAGGGATGCACTGTTGATTATACCGCAATCACGGCAGTCAGCGGCGGGACCGTGGTGCAACTGGCAGACGGCCGTGCGGGCGTTGTGCCCACTGACGTTGCAGCGGCAGACTCGGGCAGTGCGTCTGCAGAAGGCATCTACGTTGTGACGAAGGCTGCGAACCTGGTCTGGATCGATGGTGCCAGAATCTGGTGGGATCACTCCGCCAACGCTGCTACGCCGGTGCCTCCGCTCGCCGCCGGCGACAAGGATTTTTATCTGGGTATCGCTGTCGGTGACGTCGCTGCGGCGACGACAACCGGCAAGGTGAATCTGAATGTCACTCCGGTGTATGTTTACGATGCACACCGAGATTTGTCGGATACCGTCGTTGTCAAGACAGTGGTCGGGTCAACGACTGTCGTGATCCCGGACATCGTCAATCGAGGCGGATCGATCGATGCGTTCTTCGGGCTCACAACTGAGGCACAAAAACTCGACATCCTGTCAAAACGGTCGTTTCCGCTGGCGTCAAACCCTATTTTAGAATGTGTTATCAATGTCATCACGACTGCAGATGCGGACGTGGCGGACATGTCAATCGGCTTTGCGAATGCGACGCATGCCAGTGATGCCGATTCCATCACGGAATCAGCGTTCTTTCATTTCGACCTCGGTGCCGATCTGAATATTGACGCGGAATCCGACGATGGAACGACGGAAGTCGCGGCGACTGACACAACGCTCGACTTCGCGGAAGGGACGCCCGTCTTTCTCTGCATCGATGGGCGAGACCCGTCGAACCTCAAGTATTACGTCAATGGTGCGGAAGTGCTTGCGGGCACTGCGAACCTCGGGAATATCGCACTGGCCACTGGGCCGCTCAAGGCGTTGTTTCACCTGGAGAAATCGGCGAACGATTCGCCAGGCCGGGTACTTATCGGGGATCTGCTGGTGCGCCTTGGCCTGAATGAGTAGGCCATGTCAGACTTCGACGATGCCATCGGAACGATGACGACAGACCTGCTGACCGAGGCGGGCCTGAGCGTCACGTACGTGCGAGGGAATGTGTCCAGCACGATAACGCTGCGCAAGTCAGTGCAGCCGGTGTCGGTGATTGATACTGGCAACGGGCATTATCTGGAAGTCAGGCCGGTGGACTTCATCGGGCTCACAACCGCGCTGCCGTACGATCCTCCGGAACGCGGAGACAAGCTGATCGTCGGTGGCGAGACTTTTGAGGTGCAGCCGACGACGAGCGAGAAGGTGTTTCGGCGGATCAGTCAGCAGATGACCAGGATTCACACAAAGCAGGTGGCTCAGTAGATGGCAGTGACAATCGCACCCGCTGTCGAAGCGATGCAATTTCTTCGCGAGCGCATCAACGACGGCGGCGCGTATTGTTTGCCGATCGTGGCACAGTATACCGAGCAGGTGATTGACCCGCTGGAGGAAATCACAGACGTCAGAGTCGATGTCGCCAGCGAGGCGGAGGAGACGCTGGATGATACGCTGGATGTCGAAAACAGAACGAGCCACGTGTTGCGGATCTGGGTGCGGGCAAAGGTGGCGGCAGCTGATAATGACGCGATTGATTCACTGAAACTGCTGGTGCGGCAGATCTTTCAGCGAGTCAACAATGCAGACTCAACGGACGGTCGCGTACAGGTGTGGGACTGCGACCTTGAGGACGGGCAGAATCCAGACAAGGATATTCTGCAGCAGGCGTGGCTGTTCGTGTCATCGCTGGTGCTCCGGCTGGAAGTGGCGGCGAGTGCATGACGGTCACGGTTACGATAGAAGGCGTCGACTCGCTGCTCAAGCGGCTGACATATCTGGACCAGAAATCGAGCAAGCGGATCGTGCGGGCAGCACTGCGGGGAGCAATGGTGGTCCAGGGGAGGCAGATCCGTCGAGACACCGACAAGCGAGTGAAGAATGCCACAGCTGCGGTCAAGAGTCGGTTCATCAAGGGGCGAGGCCCGATCACAGGAAAAGTCGGCTTCGGTGTTGGGAAAAAGGGAACACGCAAGACGGGCGAAAAGGAATCGCGAATAATCGGGCAGGGAGGCGTCGGCATCAGCGGGCGAAACATTCATTGGTGGGTGGCAGAAACGGCACAGCAGGTCCAGAAGACGACGAAAGAGCGGGTCCAGAAGAAGACGAACCGGAGAACCGGGGCGATGCCAGCGATGCAGCCGGGATTGGCAGCGATCGCATACGCAAAGGCTGCCGGTCGGATTCAGGCAGAAATGATCAAACGCGGCGCGTTACAGTTGACAAAAGAAATCGCAAAACTGCAGAGGATTAAATAATGGCCAACCGCGTGAAGTCCAAAGGTACGGCGTTTCTGATGTCGATTTCATCGGTATACACCGCTGTTACCGGGCTGAAAAGCGTATCGCTCGCCGGTGAAAAATCTGAGACGTTTCCATCTCACACGCTCGATACGGGTGTATTCAAAACGCACGACCCGACGGGATACTCGGACACGTGCGTCATCACTGCCGACGTGTTCTACGATCCGGACGACACGGTGCACGCGGCGTTCATTGCCCTCATAGCGGCACCCGTGGCGACAAATTTCAAAGTCACTTATGCGGACACGACGCCGCTGTCAGCGATCTATTCTGGCGTTGGATTCGGCTTCGACAAGACAGCGACGCCAGGTGATGGGCTGTCTGGCACGATGACCGTCCAGACATCCGGAACACCGTCCTCATGATGGCATCTCTTGTCCTGGATCAGTTTGCGGATCTGACATGCTGCCCGCCGGCGCTGGCGGATCAGGTGGAGTTTCGGACAAACAAACAGGGGCAGAGTGAGGCCGTGTTTCCGCGCGGAATGATATTTCACGGCGAGCATGCTGTAGCATTGTGCCGGACGGGACAGGCGACGCCTGCAGATGACGAGTGTGCAGCAGCGGTCGGGCTGACAAAGGATCGTCTGCTGGCACTGCAGGTTGGATACCGGATGGACACGCTTGGCATTCATTCTCAGGAGCATCGTGCCCTGTATCGGGCCGGTGTGATTCTCGGGTATGATGAAAACAAGCGACTGATTCCCGGGCCGAAGTGGGAGGCGTATCAGGCGGCAAAGCAGAAAAGAGAGGCAGGAGATGAATCCGAATAGTGAAGTGATCCAGCACTTGCGCAAACGGAAGCGATGGCCAGTGGAGATAGACGGGGCGACGGTATACGTACGGGCCCTGCTGGAGTCGGAGCACCGAGAAGTCAGAAAATTTGACAGCGAGCCGGAAAGCTACGGATTTGCGATTGGCTGTTGTCTGCTGAATGACGATGGCACAACCGCACTCAGTCGGAATCCCGGAGAAGAGGCGAAGACGTTTGGCGCGAGGGTGCTCGCAGAGCTGGACTTGCCATTGGACACGCGTGCACAGCTGTGTGATCGGATCGTGAGGCTGGCACAGGTACCACCGGTTGAGACGATCGTAAAAAACTCCAACGGGACGACGAGGCACGATTCGCCGCAGAACTCGGCCGTTCCGTCGGGCGTTTAGACTGGTGGAATCTGAAAGCGGAACACACGCCATACGAATGGCTGTTGCAGCGTGTCATGTATCTGGTGGCACCGTTCGGTGAGCGGCGGCAGGATCTGCGGCAGGCACGGCACACGGCGGCTCTGATCGCCTCACAGCGAACCGAGGCGATGAGTGCCGAAGAGTTCGCGGAGCTGTGGGAATCGCTGGCAAATTATCTGGAGTGCGATTGCGTGGCTGATCCGGAAGATGACGTCGACCTGGACGCACTGGCGGACATTACCGGGGGGGCCAGCTGATGGGCGTTGGCACTCTCGGCGGTCTGGTCACGCGATTCGGATCGAACACGGATGAGTTGTCGCGAGGGATCAAGCAAGCCAAGTCCGGGCTCAGTGGATTCGCATCGAGTGCGACAAGCTTCCTGAATCCGCTGACGGCGGGATTTGTGGCATTGACTGCCGCGGCGGTCGGTGCCGGGCTGGGCATCAAGGGCGTCGCCGACCGCATCGGCACGCTGGCCGGGATTGCCGACAAAGCGGCTCAGACCGGGCTGTCAGGAAGCTTCCTGCAGCAGCTAGGGTATGCTGCGGACCAGTCCGGAGTCAGTGCGGAGACGCTGACGAAGTCGATATCGAAACTGACCGTCGTCGTCGGTCAGGCGGCCAACGGCAGCAGCACCGCGGCAGATGGATTTTCAGATCTCGGTATCAGCATCAAAGAACTGCAAAGCCTGACGCCGGAGCAGCAGTTTCTGCGTGTGGCCGAACAGATCGGCAAGATTCCCGATGCTGCGGGCCGAGCCGCCGCCGCCGTCAAAATCTTCGGGAAATCCGGCGTTGAAATGACCACGTTGTTCAGCGGTGGCCTGAACGACATCAACGCATTGATGAAAGAAGCGGCAGCCCTGGGCATCGGGATTGACGCCGAGGGGCTCGCCAAAATCGCCGCGGCAGATGATGCCATCCAGCAAATGAAGGCATCGTTTGGTGGGTTGCTGGATCAGGTTGCGGTCGGGTTGGCTCCCGCATTTTCGGCCGTGGCAGCGGAGGTTACGGCACTGGTGCCGCCGGTGACGGAGCTGTTTGCACAGTTCAATTCACTGGACGACAAGTTTCAGTTCACGGCTGATCTGCTGGTGGCGGCGTTTGATGTGGCCGTACAGACCATCAAGGAAAAGTTCGGCGAGATGCTGTCGGGCATCGTAACGCTTGCCACGGATGCGGGTCGGGCGATCATACGACAGCTGAATCCGGCAACCTGGGCGGAGCAGCTTGGCCTGTTCGGTGGCGGCGGACAGCCGGGGGCGGCTGGCGAAAGCGGACTGGCCGCTGCACAGAAGCAGCTGGACGAGGTGCTTGGCAGGCTGCAGCAGGCTCAGCCCGGAATAGCCGCACCGGTGCAGGGTATTGCCGCAGGCCCGGCAGGCCCGGCGATGACTGCCGAGGAACGCAGGTCTCGCGATAAACATCTGGCAGAAGCTCAGAAATCCCTGATGACCTTCGGGAGAGACGCACTCAAGTTCGGAGCCGACCTGAAAGCGAAAGGCGGCAAGCTGTTCGACGCGGCGGTGGGCGGGGCACAATCGCTCTGGAAAAATATGACGACTCCCGAAAAGGATCCCGGGCCGCAGTTCGCGTCAGTGATGCTGCGCGGCTCGTCCGCCGCCATCAACACGATTAATAGTGCCGGGGGTATGTCGCCCGCCGTCAAGATCGCCAATGATCAGCTGAAAGTGCAGAAAGACGCCAACAAACTGCACAAGCAAATCGCCGACAATACGAAACCGCGATTTGCACCGGAGTTTGCCTGATGACGATTACATATCTGGGAGAGATACCCGACGAAAGATCCGCACAGAACAACAACGGAATTCGCACGTACTCTCGCGCATTTCGGCTGAAGACAAGCCTTGCATCTGAGGGCGCGTATGCCGTCGGGAGCCATGCGTCAGTGCCGCTGATCGGGGCGACACATCCAGAAGATCCGTTAGCCTGGTGCATTTCGCTGGACGTGAAAAACTCCGATCCCTGGAAAGGATGGACCGTCACCGCCGGATATGACTCCACGATCGAGATGAACACGAATCCCGAGTTCGATCCGGCGTCCATCGAATGGGACAACGAGAATTTTGAGGAGGCGTTGGTGTACGACATCAACGGCGATGCCGTCCTCAATGCGGCGAATGATCCGTTCGAAAACGCAGTGCGAGAGCGATCGCGGCGAGTTGTCACCGTTACGGTGAGTGTCGTGGCGGTCCCGACGTGGATTATTACCGCCGAGGACGCTGTCAACAGTGCCGCATTTACGCTTGATGGGAAAGTGATTCCGACCGGGCAGGCCAAGCTGTCAGCACCGCGTCTCGGGCTTTGGCAATATCGCAACGGTACACGCTTTCGCAAAATGACGATGCTGATCAAGCTGAATAAAGACGGCTGGAACTATCAGCCGCTGAACGCGGGGTATTTCCAAATCCTTCCCGGCGGCGATCATGTCCGCTGCAGGGCAAAAGACGGAACGGACGTAGTCCATCCGGTTCCGCTGAGTGCTGTGGGGCTGCAACTGGCATCACCGACGCCAGCCACGGCAACGTACGGCGACTTCGACATTTATCCGGCACTGGACTTCAATACGCTGCCACTTACCTGAATGAGAGGATATCGGCGTGGCAGCGGGATACATGCTGACAGAAGGGCAGATGGCACATCTCCGAGAGGTGGTGCGACATTATCTGAATCTTTACGGAGGCAGGGTGAGGGGCGGCACGCGGCATCCGGAAGGAGTACACCGCACCGGGGTGACGATCGGCACGATCACAGCGGCTACGTCCGTTTTGAACGGCGAGACAACATTCACGTTTGCACTGTTGAGGAAAAACGCCGATGGCGATATGGTGGACACGACGGAGAGACTGACCGGCACGAATCGCGACACGACGTTGACGGCTCTGGATGGGAGTGTGATCATCGTGGCCAGAGTCGACGGCGAATGGCGGCCGGTCTGGGTTGGCTGCGAGCCGGATGCAGCGGTCACGGGGCTGACATAATTGGGAGTTGAATCGCCGCTGTATCCGGCGGTGGAATGATTTTGAAAGGGTGGACATCATGACAACTTCGACCGATATTCTTCGCGTCAGTGGCTCAATTAGCGTCGGTGAAACGGGCATCTCGGCACAAACGCGGGCTACGATCCTGAAGCAGGAAGCCAACGCGGTATTCCCGATTCGGCTGACAGATCTCCGTGTCTGGGATGCGTACCAGACCAACCTGCCTGGCACCGCAGCGACGGACGACCTGGCACTGAGCGGCGGGACGTTCGCGACATCGCCTCCGGTGATCTCGGCGGGCGATCTGAAAGCGGCTGGGGCGACGACACGATATGCGCGGTTCCAGATGCAGCTGCCCGAGTGCTACGACGCAGGCGAGACCGTGACGCTGTCGCTGGCGGCCGGAATGAAAACAACGGTCGCCGACACGTCATGTACCGTCGACGTGCAGTGCTACCGCATCGACAAGATCAGCGGTATCGGTTCGGATCTCTGTACGACGGCGGCAGCGACGATGAACTCGTTAATATTCGCGGACAAGGATTTTACCATCACGCCAAGCGGGCTGGTGCCGGGCGATGTGCTTGACGTCCGCATCGCGATTGCCTGCAATGACGCAGCCACAGCCACGGCCGTTACGCCGACGATTGCAGCCATTGAGCTTGTGTGTGATATCAAGGGTTGACCGGATGGGCATGGCACCGAGCTGTCACTGCATCTGCCCGGGGACTGGCGGGGTTGGTAGCTACTCGCCGTCCTGCGAAGTGGCCAGTGGCTGCGCGAGCGTGTGTGCGGATGCCGTATATGCGTTGCGATACCGCATGACAATCACGGCGTCGGGTTTCGCGTGTTCAAATTTGTATAGCGGCACGTTCATCTTGTACAAGTCCCCGTCGGCTTGCAGCTGGCGTGTGAATGAGCCGGCAGTCAATTTGAGTGTGCCGTGCAATTTGTCAACGACGGGGATCAAGCGATTTGCCTTGCTGACTGAGCCGTCCGGTGGGCTATTGCGATGGCGATTGAACATTACCACGTTCGTCGTGATATTGGGATCCGAGGTATCCAGTACTCTGGGATTTTATTTCAGCACTCCAAACGAAGCGCGGCTGAGATGCACTGGCGCGTATGTTCTGGAAAGTTTTGCTCCAGCGACGTTCGGCGCTACCTGCCCGATTGAATGCGCATAGGCACTTGACAGGGCATGGTGCGAGATGGACTTTTTTGCGGCCACAAATGCAATCGCCGAAACGCGTTTTGACTTGCACCAGATGCCTCCGTGCGGGTGCGGCGGTGTCGGAGTGGCTGGACAGCCACAGCGCGGCGGACCAGTGCAGCAGGTCGACCTGTCCGACGCCATCAGGCACCTGACGTACCACGTCTGGCCGACGAAAGGCAATGATTGCTGGAAATGGAATCTGGAGCAGCTGGCCAGTCGTATGGAACTGTTCAACGGCCGAAGGGTGCTCGGCATTGCGTACGATTACCGCAGTGAATTCCCGGACGCCGTGCTGGCGGAAAGTGCCCGACTCGGCATCCTCTGGGACGAAGTGATATCACGCCGAAACACGACGAAACTCGGCGAGGTGAAGACGTGGGTCTGGCGACTGAGCCAGCTGCATCCGGAGAAAACTGAGGCGAACGAGGTCGTATTCGCGGCACACGCAAAGGGCGTCCGGCACGCGCCGGGAGTCATGTTTCCGTGGGTGTCCACGATGTATGAGAGCTGCCTGGACGACTGGGACACTGTGCGGCAGCAGCTGGAGTGGGCACTGTTCACGGGACCGTTTCAGCAGGTGCGTGACGGGCACCGGTGGCACTATTCCGGATCGTTCTACTGGTTTCGCCTGGCCGACGTCGCCCGTCGCAACTGGACCAACATCGAGGGACACTATTCCGGGACAGAGACCTGGCCCTGGCTGATGGCCGATCGCAGCGAGACCGGTTGTCTGTTTGCCAAAGATTGCGGAGATCTGTATACAACGCAGGTGCAACTCAGGCAGCAGTGGGAGGCGGAATCGTATGCACGCGGCGGCAAGGGCATTCGTCGAACGGTGGGTGCGTCCTGACAGGGACGATCCGGTCATCGAAATCGGCAGCCGCAATGTCAACGGTGGGCTGCGAGATCTGTTCCCGCGAGCGCCTCAGTTGCAAACGTACGTCGGCCTTGACATTCTGCCCGGCCCCGGCGTGGACATCGTCGCGGATGCAGCCACTTGGGAGCCAGCAGAGCTGGCGGAGTGCGTCATCTGCTGCGAGGTTCTGGAGCACGCCCAGAACTGGCGCGGGATCCTGATGAACGCCTGCGCATGGCTGGCTCCGGGAGGCAGGCTGATCGTCACCTGTGCTGGCGCTGGGAGAAAACCGCACTCGGCCATTGACGGCGAGGCCCTGCGGCCGGAAGAGCATTACCAGAATCTGATGATGTGGGAGGTCGTTCCCTGCATCTCGGAAGTCCCAGGGATGCGGATTCTCGTGTCGAAGTACGATCCGCAGGGGTGTGATGTGCGGGTGGTGGCGGAGCGGGGATCCAAACAGTCGCGACTGATGATCTGGAATTCGCCCGATGCCGTCCGTTTTGGTGTCGAAGAGGCGCGCCCATGACAGACCCCAGATGGCCGAACTGGGCCACCATCGCGTCCGAGGCACACGCGAATCAACTTCTGCGGCGTGAGATGAAACAGCATCTGGCATGGGCGCAGAAGCGGCTGGCTGTCGGAAATCCAGAGATGGCTGCCAACCCATACATCTGGAGTCGTCTGCTTGCGATCAGGCCGGGTGTGCAGTATCAGTTCTATCGCTCCACGAACTACCACACAGGTCGCCCGCAACGCTACGCAGTGCTGTTTCTGCGTCGCGTACCAGCAAAAACCGACGCGCCGAAAAAATAATGTCCCAATGTTTTTATTGGCGAAACGCCCAATCCAGAACAATTGCCGGAAAAAATATCCACACTGATATGGCGGGCGTCCGCAAGGGTGTGTATGATACCGCCGTGACGCAGACGAGACCGGAACAACAAAGGACACGCAGATGACAAAGATTGAAGACCTTGGCCACGACCTGGTGATTACGAAACCCGACAGCAGCCGACAGATGGGCGGGACCGCAGACTGGGTTCACGGGTCGATCGCGGGCCACAGCTTCCAGGTCCTGGTCTTTGAAGACCACGCCGAATGCCAGGAGTACGAACTCGGAACCAGCCGGATCAGCAAACTTT